>MDTB01057517.1_pt1 | contig 26143 bp, 28 predicted proteins | sample 811161 | NCBI WGS metagenome assembly MDTB01 (sample SAMN05326650, study PRJNA326480) | marine metagenome | isolation source: seawater | place: Mediterranean Sea | collected 2009 | reverse complement strand
CCATCCAAGGTATAATGAAATTAAAAAATCGTGATGAAAAAATTTCTATGATTACATGTTATGATTATACTTTTGCAAAAATAATTAGTGAAACAAAAATTGATTTAGTACTGGTCGGAGATAGTACAGCAATGGTTATGCATGGACATAAAACAACTATACCCGCAACGCTTGATATGATGGTTACCCATGTCAAAGCTGTCCATCGTGGATTAAATAATAAGTTTCTAATAGCAGATATGCCATTTTTAGCTCATCGAAAAGATAAAAAAACAGTTTTGGAATCAGTTGATGCACTAATGAAAGCTGGTGCAAATGCTGTAAAAATTGAAGGAGGGGAAAGTCAGATTGATATTATTAATTATATTGTTGAATCTGGTGTCCCAGTAATGGGTCACTTAGGACTGACCCCTCAATCTCTAAATATGATAGGAGGTTGGCGCATTCAAGGAAAAACTGAATCAGTTGCAAATCAAATATTAAAGGATGCAAAAGTTCTTGAGAATGGTGGAGTTTTTTGCCTAGTACTTGAGATGGTTCCTTCTGCATTAGCACATAAAATAACTACAAATATCAAAATACCGACAATAGGTATTGGAGCTGGACCACACACCTCTGGACAAGTACTTGTCTTACAGGATATTCTGGGAATGAATCCTGATTTTAATCCTACATTTTTAAGAAAATATATTGATGGGTCTTCTATTATAAAAGAGTCTCTAAATAATTATACCAGTGATGTGAAAAATGGTAGTTTTCCTAATGAAAAAGAAAGTTTTTAGTGCAAATATTTGAATCCATCCAAGAATGGAAATCATATAGATCTTCTGTCCTACAATCAAAAAAAATTGGCTTTATACCTACAATGGGAGCCATTCATAAAGGACATTTATCTTTAGCTAAAAAGTCAATAAATAAAAATGAAATTACTGTAGTAAGTATATTTGTAAATCCTACACAATTCAATAATAAGAAGGACCTTAGACAATATCCAAAAGATAATAATAAAGATAAAATTTTATTAAAAAATATTGGTGTAGATATTATTATTTTTCCCAAAACTGATGAAATCTATGCTAATGAATACAGATTTATGCTTTCTGAAAATTCATTAAGTAGATTGATGGAAGGCCAACATCGTCCTGGCCATTTCAATGGTGTCCTTACAGTGGTAATGAAATTAATTAATATAGTAAATCCAAATATTGCTTACTTTGGTGAAAAAGATTACCAGCAATTCTTATTAATTAGAGATATGACGTTTTCTTTTTTTATAGATACAAAAATAGTAGTATGCCCTACGATTCGTGAAGACGATGGCCTTGCATTATCTTCTCGTAATAGATTTCTTTCAAATCAAGATAGAAAAATTGCTCCTTTTTTTTATAAAATTCTTTTAAGTGGAAAGTCTATCGATAAAATAAAAAAAAATCTAATTCATCATGGTTTTGAAATAGATTATATCGAAAACTATAATAATCGTTGCTATGGTGCTGTTCAGTTAAATGATGTTAGGTTGATTGATAATGTCAAATTATAAGATTTTATATAAAATCAGTGGATCTATTGCAGCATATAAAAGTGCTGATTTAATATCTAAGCTTATCCAATTGGGCCATGAGATTCAATGTGTAACAACAAAATCAGCTTTAAATTTTATAGGTGCTGCTACCCTAGAAGGCTTAACTCGAAAAGCAATCATTTCAGATATGTATGAACAAGGGAAAATGATGGCCCATATTGATCTAATTAAATGGGCAGACATCACAATTTTAGCACCCGCGACGGCAACTACAATAAATAGACTAGGAAATGGATATGGGGAGGATATTGTATCTACCCTATTTTTAGCTCATGATTGGACCAAACCATATTTTATTGCCCCAGCTATGAATACTAAAATGCTTCAACATCCTACAACCAATCAATCATTGAAAAGATTAAAGGATTGGGGTGTGAAGATTTTATCAACAAATTCTGGAAATCTAGCTTGTGGCGAAATTGGCTATGGAAGAATGATGGAACCACAACAAATTCTAGAATTGATTCAACCAATTTTAAATAAAACAGATTTCCCTTCCTTAATAATTACATCTGGAGGTACAAAAGAGCCTGTTGATGCGGTTAGATTTATTTCGAATATTAGTTCAGGAAAAACTGGAGCAAAACTAGCAGATTATTTTATTCAAAATAATTGGAAAGTAACATACATGTCATCTCAGGATGCAGAAAAACCTTTCGGTAAATGTAATAAATTAGAATTTTCATCATCCAAAGATTTAGAAAAAATGTTAATTAAGCATCTATCAAAAAATCACTATGACTCTATAATTCATATGGCGGCAGTAAGTGATTTTGCACCAAAATTTGTAACCACGACAAAGAAATTATCCTCAAAATCCAAAAAATTGATTTTAGAAATGGAACAAACTCCAAAAATCGTAAATAATATAAAAAAAGAAAGTAAAAATAAAGATATCAGGTTAGTCGCATTTAAACTTACATCAAATGAAAAACAGTCAAGTATTTTAAAAAAGGTCAATGATATTTTTTCTAATGCTGATGCTGATTTAATTGTCCATAATGATTTATCAACAAGAGTAAACGGTATACAATCTTCTTTTCATATATATGATGAAAATGGATTTATCTCTTCAGTTAAAGATGCAAAGGACTTAGGTCGTTCTGTTGAACCAAAATTAAGAAAGGTATTAGTGTGATTCTATGTCTCGATGTAGGTAATACATCTATACACGGAGGTGTATTTAATAAAGATAGTTTAATACTTCAATTTAGAAAAACTGCTTCATACCGAGGGTCATCCGATGAGATTGGTGTTTTTCTACGCTCAGTTTTAAATGAAAATAATATAGATTCTAAACAAATTATTAATATTGGCTTATGTTCTGTTGTACCAGACATAATTCATTCACTAAGAAATGCCTGTATCAAATACTTTGGTATAACACCTTTTGAATTAGGCCCAGGTTCTAAAACAGGATTAAAAATAAATTATCGTAATCCTACAGAAGTAGGTGCAGATAGAATTGCAAACGCAATAGCAGCGACACATCAATTCCCTGATAAAAATCTGATTATTATTGATTTTGGTACTGCAACTACATTTGACATTGTATCAAAAGATAGAATGTACATGGGAGGTACAATTTTCCCAGGAGTTCAAATTTCCATGGAAGCACTAGAACAAAAGGCTGCAAAACTACCACCTGTTGAAATTATAAAAAGTACTAACGTCGTTGGAAGGTCCACTATGGAGAGTATACAATCTGGATTATATTTTGGACAAAGAGGAATGGTAAAAGAAATTATTCAAGCTATTATTAATGAATCATTTCCAAAAAATGATGCTGTGCTAGTGGCTACAGGAGGTTTTTCTAATCTATATAAAGATGAAAAAATATTTCATGCAATAATTCCAGAATTAGTTCTTAAAGGAATTCACCTAGCTGTATTAAATAATAGCTAATTAAAAAATAAAGAATGTTTTTTTAATTATACTATAGCGATTGCAAATTCATACTACCAACCATTTCTTTAGAAACAAATAGAATACTACTTATGGGATTTTTAAATATTTTAAAAAATTTTGAACGGTTTATTCTTGGAAGTACTAAACCAAAAGACCATTGGAAAAAATATAGAAAACCAACAAACAAAGACTGATTTCTGAATTAATTTTTTTTGAAACAAATTAATATGAATTATTTTATTTCAAACAAAATTATTGTAAAATTAATAGTTAAGCTTAACTAATTATAGAAAAAAAGGAACTATTCTATGAAAAAAATAAAAATAGTTGCACTTGGACTTGCTGTTGCATTTCTTTTCTCAGCATGTTCATATACATTGCCTGGTGGGCAAGCAACAAGTAACGATCTTGGAAGTAAAGTAGGTACAGCTACTATGACAATGTACTTTGGCTTGCCTTTTCCTTTACAACAAGATGCCGGTGTCAGAGCTGCAGCAAAAAATGGTGGAATTACAAAAATTTCTACTGTTGATGTACAGTATTATACTCTTTTCAACGTAATTACAAGAGTATCAACTATTGTTACTGGTTCATAAGATAATATTTTATCTTTGAAAAAAATGGAGTAGGAAACTACTCCATTTTTTTTTATGAAATTTTATTTATCAATTATTATTATAATTATTGGTTCTTCCTGCACTTCACAAGACCAAAATAGCATTAGACTCCTTAATAATGTAACCTTGAAACGCTTTCCAGGTGAATATATAAGAGACCCTGAGCCTTCCGAATTGAAAAATTATGAATTGCATTTTAATAATTCTATCGATTATCAAATTCCATTGTTCAAATTATTTTTTCACGATAATTATAAAATATTTCTTGGCATACCATTCAATAATAATGATTTAAAAATATTTAATATTCGTTCTAAACAATTAGTTGAATTAAAAAAAGATATTTTTATTGATTCTCTTAGAAAAAAAATGACATATACCATAGATGATAAACATATTTTAGAAGAATATCATAACATTGATAATCACTCTTTTTTCATATCATTTACTGAGACCAAGATAGACTCTATTGCTACTATCTTTTTAAAAAAGGATATGTTAAAAAATAGATTCTCATATAAACCTTAATTTAGATTTTTTATTAAAAATGAAAAAAATATTCACACTATGTTTTTTTATTATCCTATTTATAAATAGTTGTGCTCTTAATAATTCAAGAAACAGATTATTTCAATCTTTTTATATGGGTGAAGGCATTACTCAATATTTTATAAAAGAATTAACATTTAATAATGATAATAATTCTCTGTTATTAGATATAACCGTTCAAATGAAAAAAGAAGATAGTAATAACGCTATTGTAAACTTTACTTTGCAAGGAAAAGAAAATATTAATCAAGTTGATACTGCCATCATTGTTCAGCAAGGTAAAAATTTAATATTAACTAATATTGTCCCTCTATTTAATGAAAAAATCAAAAATAATTTTAAGTCTAGATACACATCTAATATTAATGCAAATGATTTATTTATCTTCTTTCAAGATCCTCTGTGGTCCATTCATATTACTGCAGGGAAAAAGAAGTATGTTTATTCTACACCTAAAAAAACCATAAAAAGTATTCAATATATTCATTCTAATGTTTTTGAAATTTATTAACTATTAATTCTACTCTATGAAAATACTATTTTCTTTTCATTGGATTGATAATGATAATTAAGTCTGGATATCATCAAGTTTATCAAATCCAAAAAAATATTTTTTGATTATTTTTTTTTCTTTTTATATCAGTTGTACAGCACCTTTTGATTATTTTGGAAATAATGTTGATATACAAAAAGATAGGATATTTTTAAATTTGATTAGAGAAGACAAAAATGAAAAAGATAAATATATTTTAATATTTGTTGAACAACGAGGAAACCCCACAAAAAACTCAAATAGAAAAAAGAAAAAAACATTAAATCGCTATATTGATCTTATTATGAGCTATTACGGATATACAGAAAATATAATACTTGAAGAAAAAACACGAGGTTTCATTGAACCTAGGTATTACGTTACCGTTCAATTCAATTAAAATTAAATTATGACGAGAGCAGAAATGAACTGGAAGATATTTCGATCTATAGTACCCATTATTGCATTAGCAGCATTTGTATACTATACAAAATCATTACATCCAGATTATGTTAATGAAGATCCTATTATCAAAATTGATGCAGATGAACTAATATGGAGGTTCCAAGTAAATGAAGGTAAAGAATTGATTGGACAAGTCATTCATATAACAGGAACTGTTACCGATTATGATTCATCACTTATTATCCTAAATCATCGTATTATTTGTTTCCCAGAACCAAAATATTTTTTTAATGTGGACTCAGGATTATCTCTAGATATCAAAGGTAGATGCATTGGCTACAATGATCTTTTAGAAGAAGTAAGATTAGATCATGTCATAAAATTAAATGATTAGAAAAACTGTTTTTACGTATTCTAAATGCTATAATCCATAAAATATCTTTTTTATTCATTAATCTTTATAAAAATTCACAAATTCTTTTTAAATCGCTGTACCCAATCCTGCAAGCTTGTTACTTTTTCAATATTAATACTATATACTCCAAATGATTGTTCTACTTTCCCCCTAATAATAAATAATGTTTCCCAATGAAACATGTCCCCAAATTTTTTAAAAACATTAGGAAATAAATAACATTCATATATATCTGTCTCATCTTCTAAAGTTAAAAATTGCATAGGCTCAGATTTACGTGTAATAGATTCTTTTTTAGTAATATAGAGTCCCATTAAGTAAATAGATTTACCAAGATAATTTGGTATGTCTCTAGCATATCTTATCTTATGGCTAAGTATTTCCCTATATCTAGAGATAGGATGATTAGAGATCGGAAAACCGAATGTATTTAATTCTAATTGATATTTATCTTTGATATTCAAATCTTGTTCGAAAGAAATTGATTGAAAAGATTTTCGTAAACCTTTCTTCTGCATATAAAATCCAGCTACTTGATATGCAATCTGTTGATGTCCGGATTTAGAAGATATAGATTTAAAACACCCAGCATTTGTAAGAGCTATCGCATCAGAAAGATTAAGGACAACACGAAATAAAAAATCATCTAAAGATTCAAAGTTACCACTCTTTCGCTCATCTAGAATCAGATTGATGGCTTTATATTTTAGACCTCTTATACTCATAAAACCCATTTGAATCTTATCAAGAGTACCATACCAATGATAGATACTTTTATTAATATCTGGTTTTAATATCTTTATACCTAATCTTTTGGCTTCACTCATATAAGCATATGATGAATAATATCCACCTTGATTAGAAATAACAGATGCAAGAAATTCTGCAGGATAGTGTGCTTTTAAATACGCACAAGTAAAAGATAGCATTGCATATGATGCAGAATGAGGTTTACAAAAAGAATAGCCTACAAAAGATTTTATCATATCCCACACTTTATTAATTATTCTAAAAGAATATCCTCTATTAAGAGCTCTTTTAGTAAATTTTTTTTCCCAACTAGATATAACATATTTCATAGAATTACGACTCATATCCTTTCTTAGCAATTCTGCTTCTGAGTAAGTCAATCCTGCCATAACCATTACCGTCATTGATACTTGCTCCTCATAGACCATAATACCATAGCTTTCTCTTAAAAATCCTAAATCTGGATGTATGAGAGCCCATTCTTTTCCATGAATACGAGATAACATCAATTTTGTATAATGATTAGCTGCTGGACGAATTATAGATGAATAAATAACCACATGCTCAAAATCAACTAACCGCGCTTTTTTCAATAATTGACGAGTGGCAGGACTCTCAATATAAAAAACACCCATTGTCTTTCCAGATTTCATTAGCAGTTCTGTTTTTTCATCACCCACAGGATGAATTTTATGATAATTTATATACTTGTCTTTTTGTATAGATTCTCCATAATTAGAATTGATACATCGAATCGTATCTCGCACTACTGCCAAACTACGATTTCCAAGAATATCTATTTTTAAAAGTCCTGAATCTTCTACTTGATCTTTTTCCCATTCAACAATTTGTAATCCTTTTGGAGCAGTTAATACTGGAACATATTTTCGGATTTCATCAGGTACAATAATGATTCCACCTGGATGAATTGAAGTATGAGAAAACACATTGATTATTTTTTTACTTTCTTCTAATACATTCAAAATATTTTTATCTATATCAGTATTTGAATATTGTAAATCATCGGAAATCAATTTATAAAAGTCTTTATTATGTACACGATACCGACTACTACGCTTCGTAATACTTTTAATCTCTTCATTAGATAGTCCATATACTTTGCCTACCTCTCTAATAGCAGAACGAGGTCTGAGAAATATTTGATTCGCAACCATCGCTGTACGTTCTTCACCATATTTTTTAAAAATATAATCCAAGATATCATCTCTCTCATCCCAAGGAAAATCAACATCAATATCTGGCATATTATCTCTTTCAGGATGAATAAATCTTTCAAAACGAAGTGTGTATTTCAAAGGATCAACTTGAGTAATAAAAAGACAATAACTAACAATAGATGCAGCAGCAGAACCCCGACCAATCGTAGATTGAGTTTGATTAACAATATCTTCTACAATAAGAAAATATGGTGCAAAACCCTTTTGACTAATGAGCTCTAGTTCATAATTGATACGAGATCGTATTTGATCATTGATATTCGTGTATCGCTTTTTAGAACCTTCATAGACCTTTTTTTTTAATTTGAGATTAGAATAATGTGTATCCTTGAGAGATAAACCTGGAAATATTGTATTTATAAATGACCAATCTGTTTTACAACGTTCTGCCAAATATTGACTATTATTTAGTGCTTCTAAACTATTTGGGAAAAGATTTATCATTTGTTTCTCATTTCGAAACCAATGTTGATCTGATTTATATTGTGTTTGATCTAATTCTTGCAATGTCATATTATGATAAATCGCATTAAGAATCTTATGGGATTTATAATCACTTCTCTGTTTAAAATAAACATCACCTGTTGCTATGATTTCTAATTTTAATTCTTTTGATAATCTTTTTGCAAATAATTCATTAATACCAGGACGTAACTCTATGAATAAATGGGTATTAGGAATAAAGTTATATAATTTTCTTAATAATTCTTGGCTATGTGCTAATACAAAAACCCCTAGATTATATTTTTTTAATATATCAGATATATCATGATTAGGATTATCATGAATCTTAGAGATAATTTTACACAAATTTTCATAGCCATATTGGTTTTCTACTAAAATCAACACCTCTTCTTTATCGGTAATAATATTTGACCCAACAATAGGTTTAATTCCCGCACAACTACAATGTTGAATAAACTTAATGATACCCCAAACACCATTTATATCTGTTAGAGCTATCCTATTCATTGAAACAGATTTAGCTAATTTTACTATATCTGATAATGACAAAAGACCTCTCATAGCGGAATAGATAGAGTGTAGATTTAGATGTACAAACATTATTTGAGTCTTAAAAATTGAAATACATTTGCCGTTTGAAGACTTTCTACTCCATGTTTATCTCTTATCTTATCTATTGCTCTAGATAAAGAGATATTATGACCTTGTGATATATCAAATAGATTTTCCTGAATAAAATAAGGATGAAACCTCCATAGATCTACAAGTATCATCCGTATGCGATTACGACGCTTATTAGCACTATGAAATAATCTTTTACAGATATTGAAAATAGATATATCATCAATATTTTCTATCTTCCCTATTCTAGAGTGCTTGTATCCATCTGTATAACAAATCTCTAATTTTATATTTTCTGCTATCTGTTGACGTTTACGAAGTTGAAAAGATATTTTATCTGCGATATCTCTTATAATAGCATATAACATATCTCTATCATTCGTATCCTTTGGAAGAACTGTATGTTCTATAAGATGATCTTTAAGTCTTTTTATCCTTACTGGATTAGTATCTTTTCCTTTTGATTCATTATAAAGTAACTTGGCATGTATACCAAAAAGTAGATGAAATTCATCTTTATTATCTGCCATAGATTGAATTTGTCCTATCTTCTTAATAAATAAAAATCTTAACAAACGATGAATAGATTTTTTTTGTACTATTGGTAAGATTGATGGTCTTAAAGGCGACAAAAAATTAGCCTCTTCTCCCTTTTCTACTTTATATATAGAATCGGGTATTACCGCAGTTACAATACGACTTACTAATTTATTTGTACTAATACCTACTATCCCGGAAAGACTTGTTTGATTTTCGATACGATTAATAATTGATAGCCCAGTATTTTTCATATTACCTCTAAGACTTCTCATACCATCCATATCCAAAAAAAATTCACCAATACCTTGAGGTTCAACTACCGGTGTAAATAAAGATACTGAACGATATATATAATAATGAATATGATTATAAAGAGAGTGATTATAAGGTAATAATTGTATCCTATGATTCATTTTCCGTACCATAGAAACTTTCATACCAATTGACAATCCTTCTTCCTTTGCTTCACTAGATAAAAACATGATACTTCCATTAGGATTGTCGGATGATATTATCGCAATAGGGCGCGTCCTTAAAGTACAATCCATCAAACGTTCAGTTTGAATTTCTACATCTTTAAGACGTATGTGAAAAACGTCTCTTTTAATCATTAATAATGATCTAGCTTAAATAATTCCTGAAGGAATATAAAAGCACACCATTAATATGAAATTTATCTTTTGAATCGACTTTAATAATTGGAAAACTTGGATTTCTAGGGTGAAGCTCTACATGGTCAGCTCGTGGTATATAACATTTGAGTGTCGCCTCTCCATTAATTAATGCTACCACAATCTGCCCTGCTCTAGCAGTATCAGTCTTTTTTGCAACAATATAATCACCATCATGTATATGTTCATCAATCATTGAATCCCCTTTCACTTGTAAAACATAATGATTTGGATGTAATAATGATGGTGGCACATCAATCATTTCAGGGCTCTCCAGTGCTTCGATAGGCTCTCCTGCTGCAATAAGACCCAGAAGCGGCAAACAAGCTTTTGTTGTAGTTGTGGCGTGCTCTTTGTGGATTAACATGAGCGCTCGTTTGCCGTTGGGACCTTTTATACGTGACAAGTAGCCTTGGTTCTCCAAGGTCTTTACATACCAATTAACTGTCCCCAATGAATCAAATCCTAGACTGGCCATTATCTCTTCATAAGATGGGGCTTGTTCATGCAATAAAGTAAATCGCTGAATAAATTCTAAAAATTTCTTCAATTTTGGAGACAGCGGTTTGTTCATGAGGTAATAGATCTATTCACTGTTAATACTTTATTCAAATAAATACTTCTTGATGTTTCAGTATTAAAATGCTCATTAATCCTATTCATTGCCCTTATCACCAAAAACGAAGATTTTTCTTTATATTGTTTTTTTAACCTATGTTTCATTTTACAATCCTATTTGAATTTAATATTTACTCGTAAGTTACTCGTAAGTATAATACAAAACATTTAAATTAAATGCAAATAAAAAGCCCCTAATGAGGAGCTTTTTATTTACTTTTACTATATGTTTTTAGACCTTCGATTATAAGTGGTATAGCGGAAAAAACATCTTTGTACTTCTGATTTTTAGACACGACCTCCCTTCTTGCTAACTCACTAGACAGGATGTCAAAAATTTTAGACCCCATAAAAACAGGGTTCCCCATGGTCTGCTTCTTAAAAAAGTGTAAGCTTTTTTTGACTAGGTTGTTACTTCTAGGCTATACCTACAATCAACCTATCAATGATAACAGCGACTATAAGGATTACCTATCCAGGCACTATCCTTTATTTGTAGACCCTTGATACTTTCCAATTATTAAGGTCGCCAAATGAGTTTTTTACTTTGGTTTTATTATCATGACCATCTGCAAAAGAAAGAACATTAACCATTTTTCTAGAGTCTTTGGATAATATTTTTTCTAAGTATAAAACAAGAAAATCCTTATCAAGAGTCCTTAGCGCTTCAATGGTTTTTTCATCCCTCTTATAATCAGCTTCGTGTTCAAATATCAAAGTCTTAAGCTTGACCGCTCTTTCAGATATACTCATTGGCTTTTTCTCTAGCTCTTCTATTGCTGAATCGATTAATTGTTGATATGTCTTTTGATCCATTTTTTTTAGAAAATCAGGCGCTGTATTAATAAACGCATTGGCTCGCTTATCCAACTCATCCGCGGGGTATACGCCAGACTGAATTAAAAAGTTAATATAATAACTTTTATCTAGGCTCCTTGCATATGACCATACGATATATCCTAATTGTTGATTTGTCCTCATTTCTGTATAAAAAGGCTGCTGAATAGACTTGCTAATTATATTTGATACCGCTCTTGTTTCAGGGGAGTCTTCACCTATATAATATTTTCTAAAAAAACATGAATTATTTACCAGCAAATCATTGGTATACTGTATGGTTTCAGGTCCTGAAAACTGCAAGTAAGAGATGTCAAAAGCCTGATCCCTTTCAATCGGTTCTGTATTTGTCTTCTGATTAAATAGCTGAACCACTTTTCTCGCATCACTTTCTTTAAAGTCACCATACACCATCGCCTCTACAAAAGTCTTACTATAGAGAGAACGGCTATACTCTTTTAACACCTTTAAAGAAGACTCTTTTACAACAGGGAGTGCATCTTCCCATGTGTATTTTACGCCAAACATAACATCAGAGCTTATCTCTCTTGTTTGTTGGTGTGCATCAGAAAGTGCAAAGTTCTCATAGTCACGAACAATCTTATCTTTTATTGCATCAAATTGTTCGCTTGTTATAGAAAAGTCAACCACATGGTCCAACATTAACTCATATAGTTTCATTGCAGATTCTTTATATCCATTTACATCTAGTAATATCCCTTCGTAACTATCGCTTATATTATAATTCAGACCTGCTTGTTTTGCGGGATAGCTAAGTTCATTTAGAGACTCCTTAACACAGGCAGCATAAAGCCGAGAATAAACTCTGTGATGTATGCTCATTTTTTCTTTTGGTAACATAATCTTCAGTCCAATAACTCCCTTGGGTCTAAGAAACTCGTGGTCTTCACCAAAATATAATTTCACACCAGATTTATCGATAATTGAGCTTGGAAAAATATTATCAGCTAATTCTCTTTTTGGCACCGATGCTTTCTTTGGGATAAATGGGTTCTCTTCCGCGACCATAAAATCCTCATATATAAAAGGAGCGCTTAGCGCTTTATATAATTCATCATCTTCAGTGTATGAATAGTTTATCTTAAAAAAGTGTTCAGTTTCATCTGTTGTCACACCCTTATAGCTTAAGTAAACCATCATGTTTTCAATATTTAACTGGGATAGAAGATTATTATAACTGTCGGGTTTACTGTCTCTGTAGATATAATTTATTCGCCCTACATCAGAGATAGGATACATCATTGCTTCATTGGCTAGGTTTGTTGCTCTCCACATTCCCTCACCCTTGCTTGAATATATTTCATTCAATTCCGCCATTGAGCTTAACTCGTTAAAAACATGTGGCTGGTAACCTGATTCTTTCATTAGCTGTATATAGCCAATAACTGATTTTAGAACATTTTTATATTGTTTAAGCCCAGCCTCAGTCAAGCCAATTGATACGGTGGCAAGGCCCACCTCTTTTGACTCCTGCCTCGTCCCAGCATTAAGCGTAAGAGCCCATCCTTTTTGTTTAAGATGAGATAACAAGCTACCTTTTCCTTCATGCCCCAAGATAAAACCAAATTGACGACCCGGCTTACTCTCGTACATATCTCTTGTACTAGGAAGTTCAAACAGAACATCCATCTTTCGTATGTCTTTAACTGGTTCTACATAAACCACTCTTAATGTTTTTTTACCCTCAATAATATTTGGATTATGGACATTTCTTGGAAGATTGTGGTTTTCAATAGTAGAAAAATATTTTATCGCCCACTGCTCCATTTCATCAAGCGAGTGGGTGCTTAACATCGCTAATCCCATCCTATTTGCGCTATAGTGCTCTCTATAAAAATCTATGAGCTCTATTCTATCTATATCACCAAGTGTCTCAAGGTTACCAATATTAAATTTTGCAGCAGGATGGCTCTCATTTGCAAATAGGCCATTCATTCTAAACTGCCTCCACCCATCGCTCATTATATTTTTTTGATATTCAGAATTAACCGCATTCACTTCTCTGGCAGTATACTCTTCAGTAAATAGCGGACCAATAAAAAACTGAGCAAATCTATCTAAGGCACCGTCAAACGCATCAGGCAAAACTTGAAATTGATAATTTGTATGATCTCTTGCAGTATAAGCATTTGACATTCCCCCATTTGTTTTTAGATAAGTGCTATATTCATCTACATCTGGGTATTTCTCAGTTCCTAAGAAAAGCATGTGCTCAAGAAAATGAGAAAGGCCTTCTCTATCTACTGGATCTTCATAGCTTCCAACCTCTACAGACACTGAAGCTGCAGACAAATTAAAACTGGGGTCAGAAAGCAAATAAACTTTTAATCCGTTTTCTAAAACAAAGGTCCGAATCTCGGACTTATCTAAGGGGTGTTGCATATTTTTCTTTTCCGATGTACAGCCAAAAAGGGCTATTAAGAGTGTCAGTGTTAGTTTGTTTTTCATTCTATATTAGATTAAAGAGAGCCTACCCAAATCCCTACAAAAAGAAGCACACCTGTAACATTATGCATGATAATAGTACCCCAATTAGCAGGTTGCAAAAGACGATTATTATAATACTTATACAAGGTTTGTATCGCTCTAATACCAAAATAAGATGCCAAAAGAGCAATCAGAGTTAATTGAGGGAGAGTTCCATTTAAGGCCATAATCACTATACTGAGAAAAGCTCCAACAACTAAGGATACATACCCTGCCCTTGCTTTTTCAGGACCAAAAACAACAATAAGAGTATTCTTCCCTGTTGCTTTATCACTATCATGGTCAGGAAACTCATTGACATACACAATAGCTGCGACCAAAAATCCCATTGGGATTCCTGCTAAGAATGCTTCAGGGAGTAACTTTCCTGTCTGCACTAACGCACTTCCAGCAACCATCAAAGGACCAAAGTTCAGGCCTATAAGAAATTCCCCAATACCTTTCCTTGAAGAGAACTGAAAAGGCGGTGCTGTGTAAAAGAGTCCGGAAAAAAAACCAATTAATCCTAACCAAAGTATAGGCATACCTGCTTTTTGTATAAGAGGGACACCAACCAAAGCACTTAACCCAAAAGTAACAAACGAGACTGTAAGCATACCCTTTGCTGATATCAAACCCATTTGAATACTACGACTACCCCCATTGAGGCCAACATTACTATAATTATAATTCAATTCATCTGTACCACTAACATGGTCAAAATAATCATTGGATGTGTTCGTACCAATATGAAGTAGAGAGCCACCTAAAACAGTCAAGCCAAGCCAACCCCAATCTACAGTATATCCAGCAAACTTAGCAATCGCTGCACCTACAAGTATCGGTACAATAGTAGCTGATAGAAAAGGAAGTCGCATGATAACCATCCAAGTAAATAATTGTGTTATAAAACTAATTTTGGGTCTTACTTCATCTGGTGTCTTATCTTCCAGAGGAGTTGTTATACCACAATAACCGATATGCTCCCCATTGTTATCTTTTGTTGGTGTAATTTTGATTCTAGCAGAGAATTCACTACCATCCTTACGAAGAAATGAGGTCTCCCCTTCCCATTTACCTTTTTTCACAGATTCTTCCAACCAACCAACAACGTGACCTAGCACAACTTGACCATCACTAAAATCACTTACTCTCATTTTACCAATAACTTCATTTTCAGAATAACCGAAAATCTCAGAAGCTCCATCACTAAAGGTTTCAATTTTTCCATCTAAATCACAAGTTATAACACTTTTTAAATTTTCACTCATTATCTTCTTTATTTAAAATCATGACTCCCTAAAATTACAAACAAAAATAGACTAGATTAAAAATGAAAATCATTCCACTGGATAAAAAATTGGACGACTTGGTGATGCATCTAATTCCCAATTTGGAATCTGAATTTGCAAGAATCCAAAACCATCCTTTACTTCTTCAGGAATGAATAGTAATTCCGAAATTGTTTTTCCTTTTTCAAAAAACAATCTATGATTTCCTAATGACCCGCCATCATTTGCTTTATCAATAGAAGGTATATCTACAAGCAAATGCTTGATACCATATGAATTTATATATTCAATAGCATCATTTGTAAAAAAGGGCGCTGGGTATTGATCATAATTCCTTATAAGCTTAGATTGATTATTAGGATTTGTTCTTATGATTAATGCTTCATATTTATCAGATAATTTATTTTTTAGTTTTTTCGCAGTTATCAATAAATCATCTGATAATTCACAATGATATAACTCATTCGTATCATCTGATTTTGTTAGCTTAACTGTTAATAAATATGCAGATATTAATCCCAGTGGACATACTTCTGGTATTTTTTCTCCTCTATCACTTATATGAGCGATTGATTCAGTATGTGTTCCTGTACAGTGTATATTCAATGATACTATTGGCACATTACAACTCCCACCTTCTTTGATGTTACCGATAAATCCATTAGACTTCTGTGGATGAGAAGTAGGATGATTTGCATTAAAAAAAACAGGACCTCTATTTGAAAAATCATTTTTTATAGATAAATCAATTCCATCTTGTGTATTGATTATATATGATTTTCTATCAAAATAAATTTCAGTATGCAATAGGTGTTTACCCTTTCGTTATTAGAGAATGTATTTCACCATTTTCAGGGAATCTACTAAGAGACTTTTTTGAAAATATTAATTCACCATTCAAACATATCTCAAATACACCGCCACCACTTGATATAAGTGTGACATCTATTCCAGGAAAATTTTGGAGTAATTCTGCTTCCAAACTAGAAGCTTGTGGAAGATAGTTTCAAGCAGAACAGTATTCTATTGTTACTTTCATAAGTGTTTACCTTATACTATTGTATGAATATTTTTAAAATATCTTTTGGATGAGTATTTAAATTAACACTGTCAAACATATAAACTAATATACCATCTTCATCAATAATAAAAGTTTTTCTTGAAGGAAATAAATTGAACCTGTTAACACCATAAGCCTTGCCCATAATCTTATTTGTATCAGATAATAGGTTAAAATTTAATCCATGTTCTTTTTTGAATGATTTTAAAACACTATTTGAATCATAACTGACTCCTAAAACTGAGATATTATATTTCTCAAAACTTTCTGATTCATCACGCAGTCCGCATGCTTGCTTTATTCATCCGGGAGTATTGGCTTTTGGGAAAAAATATATAACCAGTCTTTTACCTTTATAATCATTAAGCTGATGTAATTGATTATCCTGGTCATTTAATGAAAAGCTAGGTGCTTTCTTCCCAATTTTGGGAATTTCTCCAAACAATAAATTATTTAGTAGCATAATTATTATGACTTTATTCATTTATAAATAAACAATTGCTGATAAACTAACCAGTGTTCACCTTTTATCTTATTAAATTTTAAGATATGAATTCAAATAAAATTGCAAATGTCGCTAAAGAAGTGATTCGAATAGAATCTCAGGCAGTCTCTACATTAGAACAAAGAATAAACGAGGATTTTGAATCTGCAGTAAAAAAGATTTTAAACTGTTCAGGTAGATTAATAGTTTCAGGTGTTGGAAAATCTGGACTGATATCACAAAAAATTGCCTCAACGATGGCATCGACAGGAACCCCCGCACAATTTGTTCATCCTGGAGAAGCAACCCATGGGGATCTTGGAATGATAACAGGACAAGACTTATTACTCATTATAAGTAATAGCGGGGAAACAAAAGAATTAACACAATTGATTCCATTAATAAAGAAAAAAGGAATATTAATAATTGGTTTGATTGGTAAAAAAAAATCAACCCTGACAACGGAATCAGATATTTATATCGATACTTCTGTTGATAAAGAAGCATGTACACTCGATCTTGCTCCAACCGCTAGCACTACAGCAACACTAGCCATGGGAGATGCACTTGCTATTTCTGTACTTGAACTTAGAGGGTTTGATAAAAAAGATTTTGCTGCATTGCACCCTGGAGGAACCCTAGGAAAACGCCTGCTACTTACAATTGACCAGCTTGCTCATAAAGGTAATCGATTACCAATAGTATCATTTGATACAAGTATTAAAGATGCGCTTTTCACTATATCAGAAAAAGGACTTGGATTAACAGGTGTTTTGGATGAGGATGGATATATAGTAGGTATTATTACTGATGGAGATATTCGCAGAGGGTTAGAAAATATCGGTGATAGTATTCTAAAAAAAACAGCAGAATTTCTAATGTCAAAAAATCCAAAATGGATAAAGTCAGACACCTTAGCTATCTCTGCTTTAGAATTAATGGAAGAACATTCTATAACAAGCCTTTTTGTATATTCTAATGATTCTTCGAAAAAACCTGATGGTGTCGTTCATATTCATGACATACTTAAATCTGGTATATAATAAATCATCATATTTTTTTTTATTTTTAACCTTATCTCTTTTTTGGATAGGTTGTAATAACAAAAAAACTACTACTCCTATTTATGATTCTGATGAATTTAAATTTATTGATAATGAAATAATCAACAGTGGAGAGTCTGTTTGGGAACGAGCATGTTTTCGGTGTCATATGTATGGAACTAATGGAGCAGTTTCTTTAGAAAATAACAAATATTGGGACAATGCTTCCTCTAAGGGAATAGATAAATTATTTGACAATGTCTGGAATGGCATACAAACAGAAAACAGCATGATGCCTCCTAAAGGATTTTGCAATACTTGTACAGAACATGAAATAAAGAATTCCATACTATACCTTTTTCATCTTTCTCAAAAAATACAAAATCAGGAGAAATTGAAAGAAGATGAATAGAACTACAAAGTTTTCTTAAAAAATAATATAAAGAAGATTGAGCCAGTTTTATTTTAGATAGACTACTTTTTTTACAGATTTACTATTTTTGCTGCTCATTATAAGTAAGAATACACCTGAACTTATTTTAAATCTCATTTCATCTACTTTCCAAAAAAATCTATGCTTCCCAATATTACGTTTCCCACTAAATAGTCTATCAATATATTGACCTTTTATTGAATAAAGATCCATATTGAAAAAATCATTATTATAGACTTCATATTCTATAATCGAGCTATGATTGAATGGATTTGGATATGTTTTTAGTAATATCTGACTTGGCATCATTGAATAATCTTTCGAAAGATTTAGGTAATTAGATCCAATACTTTCTAGTAATTCTTGAGTATCATTAAAGGAATCATATCCTAAAGCCCAGATCATAACACCTCCTAGGTCTTCAGAATTTGCATATTGACATTTATATCCAATCGATTCTTCATCATCATATGTAATTATTTCTAGTTGATTTGATCTAATTAAATAAGGGCAAAAAGCATTACTGTCCCATTGATAATCCCATCCATTTCCAATCATATCTTGAATTTCATAATACCAAATGTCATCCACCTCTCCTTCAAAAGGTTCATTAATATCAGTTGCAATATATTTTTTTCCCCAAAAAGGTAAACCTAGATTTAATTTACTTGAAGGAATCTCTCTTGTAATTGTTAAATAATTGATTGCTGTAACACATGACCCATCAGGATCGCCAGGTGGTGATTGAAAAAGTGGAGAATTATGACCAGCATCCTCTGACCAACTTCCATGGATATTATATGTCATGACATTGAAAAAATCAACATATTCAGTCAAAAATAAAAAGTCATACCACTGCCCAAACCAATTTGATATGGGTATAGCCATTGTAATAAGTAATTCATCATTATAGATTTCAAAAGAAGAATCAATCTCAGATATTAGCAAATTTAGATTTTCACGATCATCCTCCGAAATAGGATGTTCCCAATTAATATCAATTCCATCATATCCATATATATCACAGATAGAAAGTAAATTTTGAATGAAAATACTCCTTAATATGTTAGACGCAGCTATTGATGAAAAACCTAATTCATTACCACCACCACCAATTGACAATAGTAATTTTCCTCCTCCATCATGTATAACTTGGGAGTTGGACACACTGAACATACCATCATAAGAATGAATGCTACCTTGTTCATCAGGCCACGCAAAAGCATGATTCACATGACTAACAATAGATAAATCTATATCTGACATAGGATAACCAGTTTGAACCCATTGAGGATAATACCCTACCACTCTTTGTCCAACCAAGACAGAAAGAATACTTAAAAGAAGAAAAAATTTGATAGTGCTTTTCAAACGTTACTCTCTTTAAACAAAAATAGTTTTTTGAAGATATAAAGCATATCATTTTATATGATTAAACCAAAAGGGATATAATTTATTTCCATAAATTATCCATACATCATTAATAATAATCCTAATTTATAATTACACAAATTAGTAATTATACAATAATCTAAATAAATGATTCCTACATCTTTAATGATCATTGATCCATCTGTTACACATCCAGAAATAGATTCTTACAATAAAATTGTTGAGAAAAGTGGTATCTCTTGCACATATCATTTACCAATATTATCAGATATGAAATCCATGATTCATTCATTAAATAATGCTTGTGGAGTGATAATATTTGGAAGTGCTGCATCTGTAAATGATAACTCAGAATGGCAAAAATTCTTAGGAGAGCTTGTTGATAATACCTTAAAAATGGATATTCCGCTTCTTGGAATATGTTTTGGTCATCAATTTATCATACATCACTATGGTGGTGAAGTAAATCACCTTTGGTCAAAAAAGAAAAAAAAAGGTATTCGGAATATTGATTTCAAGCCAAACAATCTAATAAAAGAAAAAAAAGGATATAATCTAATCTATTCTCATCAGGAAGGTGCTCTAATCTGCCCTGATGATTTAAAAATAATTGGTAGTAGCAATATGGTTAAAATTGAAAGCGTTGAGCATAGAACAAAAGCAGCGTGGGGATTTCAAACACATATTGAAGCATCTTGGTCATTTGCAGAGAGACAAGGTCTAACGCTTGAAGAATACGAATCAGCTCAAATATCTGGGAATGAAATCATGAATGCTTTTTATAATAAATTAGGAAAATCTAGAAAAAGCTAAATAGATTAGAAAGGAACCGGAACAATATCTGATTTTTTTCTAATTATTTGGCCTTTTGTTTGTCAGAGATTTTTTCAATTGCAGTAATCGTAAACTTTGTTTCTTCACCTCTAATATCAAGAGTAAAATGTTCATTGATTTTTTTTCCAACTATAGCTTGACCAAATGGTGAGTGCATAGTAACAACCAGAGGGTAAAGATCTAACTCAAATTCAATGGGACCCAATAGATAATAATCTTCTGGCTTATCTTTTCCCTCTTCATGAATTGTTACTTTATTACCAAACCCCACTTGATCTGTTTCAATTTCTCCATATTCAATAATATGAAAAGGAGAATGAGACTGTAACATTTGTGTCTTACGAACAATTAAACTTTGTTCCTCTCTGGCAGCATGATATTCCGCATTTTCTTTTAAATCTCCATGACTAGCTGCGTCTCTAATTTTTTTTGAGGTTTCATCTTTTAATTTATCTAAAGCTTCCATTTTTTCTTCCAATGCTCGATGTGAATCACGTAAGATTAAAGTTGCCATATTAAAATTTCCTATTTTTAATTGGATTAAATTAATTGAGGTTTATCTGCATTACCAATTTTACATATACATATTTTCCCCACTAGTTTATACCACCTTATTATTTATTAGTTGAGATTGCAATTGTATACAATACAGAATATAAATTAAGTCAAAGAAAAAACTCAATCAAGTACTCGTTTTTATTAATAATAAATTTGATATCTAAAATTCATCATGGCCTTTATTTTTTATTTAACTAACTAAAAAACTAATCTATATTGGATACCAATATTCCTTCCTTTCTCTGGCATAATCGTCTTTATTCTGGAGAGATGATTATAATATTTCTGGTTAAAAATATTATCTACACTAAAAATAATTTTATGTTTAAGATTAGACGAATGCAACATATAAGCCCCACTTATATTAGCAACAAAATATCCATCTGTTTTAATCTCAAATTCTCCTAACCTTTCTTGTGGCGAAACTTTTCTTAATGTTACTATAGCAGATAGTGGGTTTAAATCTAATTCTGTTGAAAAAAGATACTTGTCTGGAGGCATATATGCTAATGGAATATTGCTCGACAAATTTTCACCTCTAATAGTTGATATACTCCCATATAAATTAATTGAATTTGTCAATTCATATTTTAATTCAGACTCCAGACCATAGATCAATACTCTATATCCATCCATCTGATATTTATAAAGCCAGCCGCTTGACCCACCACCCCATTCAATAAAATTTGATCCGGCACAAGGATGAGATATCCCTAATAAGGGATCATAATTTACCGCATCTGGACAATCACCCATCTTGGAACTAATATGGTAGTTCGGACTAAAGTTTTGAAATCCGGTTAACCTTATTGTACTTTTATCTCTATAATATTTTAAAGATGTTTCTACGCCAATTGTTCTCTCCAAATCTAATGTTGGTTTTCCAATTTCATATGAATAAGTACCAAGATGTGGACCATCTGAAAATAAGTCTTCAATACTAGGAGAACGCCCGGTCAACATTGTGCCAAAAGTAAACTCCCAATTCTTCCAATCTCGAAAAATACTTATACCTGCTGATATAAGTTGAAAATTTCGCTCTATGAGCTGGCTTGATTCTAAATTTGCAGGCTTATATTGGATGTCAGGAATAACCGAAAGATATTCAACCCGAGATGAAAGTTGTAAAGTAAAATTAGATATTTCTCTTTCAAGCAAACCAAATACAGCCAGGGTTATTTCTTCTGTATCTGGCGTCCAATAAAAACCTCCTGCTTGAAATTTTCTATATTGGAATAAGGTCCCAAAATGTACTTTTGGTCCCTTCAATAAATTTTGTAAGGAAAAAATCTGTTGATCCATGATTACAGATGGATAAATACTGCTTTTTTCTGATTCGGTATGACTATAGCTTATATAGCGCTGGTCAATATCCAATGTCTGAAAACCCATTAACCTAATATCTTTATGAAAATTAAACTTTTGGGTATTTTTATTCATATTTAAATCAACTCCACTGATATGCCCCTCAAGGGAACCCGGAATCCCATAATCCATCGTAATTTGTTCAAAAGATAAATTTGCAAGGTAATCTGAGCCAAAATACATATAACTACCCGTAAATTCATTATTGGATAGTGCAGTGTTTTCTAAAGCTCCAATTGGCGATATTTGATTACCTGCATTCCGTTTGAGTAGTGAAAACCTCAATTGGTTTTTATCATTAATCGGTTGATAATAGACTACATTCCCAAAGATACTTGAATTAGCTGATTCTGAGCCAAATACAGCCTGCACACTGGATTTTTTAAATCTTGCATCTGAATCGATTTTCCTAGAAACATCAATGACACCACCTATTGTGTTTGAACCATAGATTAAAGACTTTGGTCCACGAATAATCTCTACTTTATTGAACGAAGCCATATCTATACTGACAGCATGGTCTATGGATGTATTAGATAAATCTCCAGCTATTACTCCATCCTCTGTTAGCAAAAATCTATCGCCTGAATACCCCCTTAAAACCGGTTGCGTTGCACCCTGACCCAAAGATTGAATGGCCAGGCCTGTTTCCTCCTCTATGGTCAGTGCAAGAGAGGACTTTAGATTGCGATGATATTTACTACCTGCTAAATATACATTTGATGAGAAATCTTTAGGTTGATTGTTTTTATGAGCATCAACAAAAACTTCTTTCATTCTCATAGTATCTCTAGTCATCAAAATCTTTCCAGTATCATAAATATCTCTGTCCAATTCAAATGATTTTTTCACATCTTTGAATCCTATCATTGAAATCGTTAAGGAAATCTTTTCATAAGGTAACTTATCAAGTACAAACCGACCATCAACCTGAGATATAGCTCCCACACTATATTTTTCTATAAAGATATTGGCACCATGAATTGGTATTTGTTCATTATCATTAATGATAATTCCTGTGACAGATGCTTCTTGAGACCATAAAAGTACATTAATACTAAATATTATCTGCGCTCTCACAATATTTATAAATTTTGGTAGCATATAAATGCTCCTATAAAAAATTAGTTTAGTTATTTTTCTGCTCATTGAGCAGTATTTTTTCAATAATATTTTTAACTAAAGAAGTTTGGAGGGGGTCGACAATATAAACTAAATGATCTTAATGATTGAATATAACTTTTATTTTGTAATTCAAAAAATTCTGACTCTAAATCAATAAAATTTATTATTTCTTTTATAAAAGTATATTTTTGACTATTAATTTGAATTTGATCACATTGAAGTGTGTTTGAGAAATGTTTATCATCTTGGCAATCAGTATTACAAAAACCATATTGCTTATGACTATCATTATGAGATGGATTCAAAGACAAAACCGAATTAATAATCAATAGAGATAACCCAGAAGAAAAAATAATATTGAACATCTTTTTCAATTTCACTGGTTTCATCAAAATTTCTTTAAATGTAAATAATCAACTAAGCTTCCTGAATCCATAAAGGTATCAGGAAGCTTAATAAATACCTGTATTAATTAGCAGGCGTCACAGTAACAGAAACATCAGGAGACGATGAAAAATCCGCATGGTCTCCATGCATTAGCGACAAACTAAAAGTGGTTGTACCTTCAGCTACTCCAGTAATTTCAATTGCCATTTCGTGATGTTCTGTTGATGATCCAGTTTCATCATGCTCTTCAGCTTCAACAGTTGCAAAAGTAGATCCACTTGTGATAGTAACTGCTAATTCACTTTCTTCTGTTGTATGTTCGTCATCGTCATCATGTTCAATTTCATCACCATCATGATCAAGAAAATGGACTAATAATTCAAGAGTCTCCCCAACAGCTACACTGACACCAGTAAGTGTAGTATCAACCGCACCTTCAAACTGCTTGTAAACGTCTGTTCCATCTTCAGTTGCAAGAACAAAGCCTTCTGCATCGGTATGTCCTTCGTCATCATGAGCATGGTCATGGTCATCATCTTCACAACCTGTTGTGAAAAACATCATACTTGTTATTAATAATATTAATTGTGCTTTTAAAACACGTAAAAATAGTGGTTGCATAAAAATGCTCCTTCAAAAAATTATTTTAATTTTATTATACTGCCTTACGGGCAGAGTTATTTTATTTGATTAATTAAATGAAAGAAGATTTGGGGGGAGGACGACTATATAAATAAAAAAATGTAAAAGGCTTTCTATAATTTTCATTCAACACCAATAATGATAATTGATATTCATTAATAAATAACCTGGCATCTATGTTAACAAGTAACCTGTCTTGATTGGTTAAGCATTGTTCACAAAGGTGTGTTAGAGAGTGATGTTCTCCTTTATTACAATCAAAATTACATATTCCGTAACCTTCATAAACCTCATTATTCAAATCAACATGAAGTAGTCCCGATAGTAGCAGTAATGATAATCCATATGTAATGAAAGTTTTTGACAATGTTATCATATGAAAAGTTGTATCATTATAATATTAAGAACCAACTGTTTATTGTATAAAAATCAATTATTTTTAATATTATAAAACATAACGCCATCAAATCTTTTATCATTCAAATAATTGATTATTTCAACTTGAACGGTCTTATTCTGTTCCGATGATGCATGAATAAGATATTTACCATCAATTAAGTATCCTTCATGAGCTATAACAATTCCAAGCTTGAAATAACTTCTTTTCACAAAAGCCACACCACAAACTAATGGTAAATGAGAAAAGATTTTTTCATCTATATTTTGATAAGGTAAAAAATGAATTGTCTCTTTTAATGACCAATTCAATTTTAGGAATTCATTACCATCCTCTTTTTTGTTAAGAATAATTTCTATACTATCAAGCTTACTAGGTTCTACAATAGAACTTGTAATATCTACCATCAAAGGATGATTTAAAATTCTATCAGAAGTAAAATGCCATCTAGAATCATAATCAGGAACCTTTTCTCCCTTCGAATTTATTTTATAATGAATATTGATCATATTTTCTCTAGCCTCTTCCCATGTTGAACTTTGAGCAAATGCCAATGTCGTTAAAACATGTACGGTGCAATCTGATGAATCGTGGCGAATTATAGGGTCATTATCTACACCTTTCTCTTCTCCTAAGCAGTATAATCCATATGGAGTTCCTATTCGCCATAGATTAATTGCTTTTAGCCTATCATGAAAATCTGGATAACGTTTTTCTATTTTCTGTAAATAGACTTCAAACTGATCTTCGTTCAACAACCAAGGATCAGGAAATGTGTCAATCCAAGATTGAACATTATTATTTCCTGAAGAGCTTAGGAAAGCAAGAAATAAAATCTGAATGAAGCTACTTATATAAATGATATCTCCTTGAATAAGTATAATATTCTTTTAAAT
>MDTB01047589.1_pt1 | contig 26143 bp, 26 predicted proteins | sample 811161 | NCBI WGS metagenome assembly MDTB01 (sample SAMN05326650, study PRJNA326480) | marine metagenome | isolation source: seawater | place: Mediterranean Sea | collected 2009 | reverse complement strand
CATAGTGGGATTAGAATAGAGTCACAATCAGCTATAAATTGAGCTAGGTAAGCTATGTTTGAAGAGGCTCTAATATTTTCTCCAGCTAAATTAGTTCCAACATGATCAGCGGGTTCAATTATGCATATTGAATTTTTTAATAGCTTTGGATGATTTAGGATTCTTGAAATATCTTTGTTGTTAGTTATCACTTTTTCAAGAGGCTCACTTTCACCCCATGACGATTTCGATAATTTTTCAATTTTTTTATTATGAAGTTTACTAATTAAACTTGGTGAATCTCTATCATTTATAAAGTCTCCTAACAGAGTTTGTATTGAGGAAAAATTTGATTTACCAGGTCTAAAAAAACCTGAATCAATTCGTGACAATTTCATATAATAAAATTCATTATAATAGCGTGTATCAATTTATGGATTACAAGTCAACATTTTGAATTATTTTATCAAAAAAATATTAATAATTAATAAGGATATAATTTTATTTGGAGATTTTTGAGAAAAAACATTTTTATTGTAAAAAAAATTAAACATTCATAAAATTTATTCAAGATTCATCTTTTTAATATATGATTTAATGTAAACGTTAAAATCGTTTAATTTTTTTTTTATCTTTAACCGCACTTAATTAAAAAGAAAAACATTATTAAAATGAGAAATCTATTTTTTGCCATTACTTTATTAGGTTTTATGTCTACAGCAAATGCTACTGTCATAGTCCCTAATTTAGCTACTACATTAGCAACATCAATAGCTCAAGACGAAGAAGCACCTGAACAATCAGCTTCATTTACGCAAGAACTTAAAAAACGTTTCATTGAAGGAGGACCAGGGTTTATGGGAATTGTATTGATTTGTTTGATACTTGGACTTGCAATTGCTATAGAGCGTATTATATTCTTAAACTTAGCCACTACTAATACAAAGAAATTAACTGAGGGTGTTGAAGAAGCTCTTTCTTCAGGCGGTGTTGATGCTGCTAAAGAATTTTGTAGAAATACAAAAGGACCAGTTGCTTCAATTTTCTATCAGGGATTAGATCGAGTGAATGAAGGTGTTGAAAGTGCTGAAAAAGCAGTTGTCGCATACGGAGGGGTTCAAATGGGCCAACTAGAAAAAAATGTATCATGGATCTCATTGTTTATAGCACTGGCTCCAATGTTAGGGTTTATGGGAACAGTAATTGGTATGATTCAAGCTTTCGACAAAATAGAGGCTGCTGGCGACATGCAACCTTCACTAGTTGCAGGAGGCATCAAAGTTGCTCTTTTGACTACAGTATTTGGTCTTATAGTAGCCATTATCCTTCAAGTTTTCTACAATTACATAGTAGCTAAAATTGATAGTATTGTTAACGATATGGAAGACGCATCAATCACATTGATTGATATCCTAGTAGCAAAAAAGAAATAATTAACCTTATAACAGCAATTCACATGAATCTTCAGACAATTATAAAAATTATAAGTGCTGTTTTTGGTTTACTAGGAGCTATTTTTTTATTCAGAATTCTAGGTATAGGAGACGAGGAAATCAAAATGGCTGCAAGTGTCGGTGATTTTGGTTCTGTATCTCCGCTAGTAACTCTAGCTATTGCAATTTTATTAATTACAGTAGTAATTACCGTTCTATTTTCATTGTTAAACCTTGCCTCTAGTTCAGAAAAATTGAAGAAATCATTAATATTTATCGGATGTTTTTTAGTAATAATGGGTATTTCTTATGGGCTTTCAGACGGAGTTGAAACCCCAATGAAAGACGGAGAAATGCTTTCTGCATCTGGGTCAAGGTGGGTAGGAACAGGTTTGAGAATGTTTTATATACTAGCAGCATTAGCTATTATATCAATGATTCTTTCTGGAGCTAAGAAAATAATTAAAAGATAAAAATATGGCTAAAAGATCTGCACCTGAAGTAAATGCCGGATCCATGGCAGATATAGCATTTCTATTATTGATTTTCTTTTTAGTAACTACAACTATAGAAACCGATAGTGGTTTAAATCGAAAACTACCACCAATGGAAGATCAAGTAGATCCTCCTATTATTAGAGAAAAAAATATCTTTACAGTATTGGTCAGTAAAAACGATCAACTCTTAGTTGAAGAAGAACTTGCTGATATTTCAGATTTAAGATCTTTAGCTATTGCATTTCTTGACAACGGTGGTGGTGTTGGAGATGAAGCTTGCGAATATTGCCAAGGGGAACGTGATGAGTCTTCATCAGATAATCCAGATAAAGCTATAATTTCTTTAAAAAACGATCGTGAAACTTCATATAAAGTTTATATCGCTGTTCAAAATGAGCTTGTTGCAGCATATAACGATCTTCGAAACAGAGAGTTTGAACGTCTTTTTCCTAACTTAGGAATTAATTTTGTTACAGCGCAAAAAAAATATAACGACCCTAGGACAAATTTTGATATTGCTGAAGAATTAAAACCAAAGTTAGATCAAGTTAAAGCAATGTACCCACAAAAATTATCTGAGGCAGAATCAAATAAATCAAACTAAAAACAAATAACTATGTCAAAATTCAAAAAGAAAAAGGGTGGTGATTTACCTGCAATATCAACAGCCTCTTTACCAGATATCGTTTTTATGTTATTGTTCTTTTTTATGGTAGCGACAGTAATGCGTGATAGTACCCTTATGGTAGTTAATAAACTACCTGCTGCTGATCAAATCCAAAAGCTAGACAAAAAAGATCGTGTTATGTATATATATGCTGGAAAACCATCTTCCCGTTATGAGGATAAATATGGCTCCTCTGCTAGAATCCAGTTGAATGATAAATTTGCTACTGTTAATGAGGTAGGAGCCTTTATCTTAGCCGAACGTGCTTCCAAGCGTCAAGAGCTTCAAAATGTATTAACTACCGCTATGAAAGTTGATAGTGACACAAAGATGGGCTTGATTCAAGATATCAAGCAAGAGTTACGAAAAGTCAGTGCACTAAAAATTAATTATACCACACGTGTAGGCGATTATACTCAAAACCTAAACTGATTTTTATAGTTTTCCATACAAAAGTGCCTTTTAAAGGCACTTTTTTTTTACATTGATATTAATGTTTTATAAATCTAATTACGTAAGTTTTCAGTTTAGTTTTAGCTATTTTTCATTAATAGTTCTTTGTTGTTCAAATCTTATTGGACAAAACAATTTAAATGATATTGATACTCCATTTTACCGAGAAGATCAAATTTATTTTGGAGCATCTTTTATGCTACTTAACAGTAATCAAGAAAAATTTAAACCTCAAGGAATTTCAAGACATTTTCAACTAGGTTTTGTAAGAGATATTCCATTAATTTCTTCTGGTAAATTAGCAATTGGTTTAGGTTTAGGGTATTCTTTTCAAAATTATAATTCTAATTTAATAAGATATAATATTGATAATGAAAGTTCAATTTTTATTGTAAATAACACCTTAAATCAAAAATCTAAATTATCTTTTAATTTCATTGAATTTCCGATTTCTTTAAGATGGAGAAATTCCTCTCTTGATGATTATCAATTCTGGAGAGTTTACTCCGGAATTAAATTTCAAAGAAATTTTCTTTCAAAATTGAAATATAGCAGTGATGATATAAAAAAAATTTCTACTGAAGTTAATAATTGGAATAAAGAGTTGTATTTAAGTTTTGGATATAACACGTGGAATTTTTATTTCTCTTATGGTTTGAATCAAATTATGAAAAACATAAGGGACCAATATTCTGCTGAATCATTTAAAGTTAGATCTTTAAAGATTGGATTAATTTTTTATTTACTTTAGTTGCTATAATTCTTTTCTCATTCTCGCAACTGGAACATCCAACTGTTCGCGATATTTTGCTATTGTTCTTCTTGCTACAATATAACCCTTTTCCTTCATCATCTTTGAAAGTTTTTGATCTGTTAAGGGTTTCTTTTTATTTTCTTCTTTGATAAACTGTTCTAAATTTTTCTTTATTTCTATAGATGAAACTTGTTCTCCTTCCTCATTTTTTAATCCCTCAGAAAAAAAGGTTTTTAATAATTTTACACCATAAGGTGTATCAATATACTTACTATTGGCTACACGTGAGATTGTGGATATATCCATATCTATTTTATCGGCTATATCTTTTAATATCATCGGGCGAAGTTTTCGTTCATCACCTGTTAAAAAATAATCTCTTTGATGTTCTAAAATTGCATTTATAGTTAGACTTAGGGTTTGGTGGCGTTGCTTAATGGCATCAATAAACCATTTTGCTGCATCAAGTTTTTGTTTGATAAATTGAACTGCTTCTATTTGCGGCTTTGATTTTGAATTGTTTTCAGAATAGCCTGTTAACATTTCTTTATATGTTTCTGAAACACGTAATTGAGGGGCATTTCTTTGATTTAATATTACATTAAGTTCACTTTCTTCAATGGTTAAAATAAAATCTGGAACAATATGAGTATTTTGATTTGATCCAGAGATTGCTCCTCCCGGTTTTGGATTTAATTTACTAATTAAGTCTAAAGCAGTTTTCAATTCTTCTTCGTTGATTCCTACTCGCTCCTGTAACTTTTTATAATGCTTGTGACTAAAATGTTCAAACTCATTTTTGATAATTTTTATTGCGTGATCTATTTCAGGGCGATCTTTCTTTTTCTTTTCTAATTGAAGTTGAAGACATTCTTGAAGTGATCTAGCTCCAACCCCCGGCGGGTCTAAAGATTGAACCGCTTTTATCGTCTTTTCAATTTGACCAGAATCTACAATAATATTTTGAGTAAAGGCTAGGTCATCAATTAGTTCCTCATTGCTTCTACGTAAATATCCGCTTTCATCAATACTGCCTATAATAAATTCAGCAATATACATTTCATTTTCTCCTAGGATTAGATTTCCAATTTGTTGTGATAAGTATTGGTGAAAACTTATACCGCCTGATACTGGAATAGTTTGATCATTTTCATTATTTGTAATATTATTTGTATAAAGTTTATAAGAGGGTGTTTCATCATCACTTAAATAGTGATCTATATTTATATCCTCGGTTTCGATTTTATTTCCTTCTTCAAAATCACTATCTAGATTTTCATTGCTGGTTTTCTCAATGCCACTTTCTAAAGCTGGATTTTCTCCAATCTCAGCCTCAATCTTTTGCTCTAAATCCAAGGTGGAAAGCTGAATCATTTTCATCAACTGAATCTGCTGAGGGGATAGTTTTTGAGAGAGCTTTAAATTGAGTTGCTGTTTAAGCATATAAGGTTACATTCTTATTTTAAATAAATTCTAAATTTTTATATCTAAAAAGTTGCATTTTGTGGTGTTCTAGGAAATGGTATTACATCACGAATATTACTCATCCCAGTTGCAAATTGGACTAATCTTTCAAAGCCCATACCAAATCCACTGTGGGGTACACTTCCAAATCGCCTGAGATCAAGGTACCACGACAATTCCTCAGAATCTAATTTTAATTCTTTAATGCATTTTTCAATTATCTCCAGTCGTTCTTCTCTTTGAGAACCACCAACTATTTCCCCTATTCCTGGAAAAAGAATATCCATGGCTCTAACGGTTTTACCATCTTCATTTCTTCGCATATAGAAAGCCTTTATTTCTGCTGGATAGTCAAATAATATAACTGGACATCTAAAATGTTTCTCAACTAAATAACGTTCGTGTTCACTTTGAAGGTCCACACCCCATTGATCTATTGGAAATTTGAATTTTTTCTTTTTATTAGGTTTGGAGTTTCTTAAAATCTCATAAGCTTCGGTATAACTAACGCGTTTAAATTCATTATTAATAACAAATTTTATTTTTTCTAACAGTCCCATTGGACTTCGATCAGCAAGAGGTTTAAGTTGATCTTCTTTTGCAAGCCGTTCATCAAGATATGTCAAGTCTTCAAAGCAATTATTATGGACCTCTTTTAAAATACCTGTAATAAATTTCTCAGCTAAATTCATATTATCATGTAGATCGTAAAATGCCATTTCAGGCTCAATCATCCAGAACTCAGCTAAATGTCTAGTAGTATTAGAATTTTCTGCGCGGAATGTTGGGCCAAAAGTATACACCTCTCCAAGACCAAGTGCATAAGATTCGGCCTCTAACTGTCCTGATACCGTTAAATTTGTTTCCTTTCCAAAAAAATCTTTTTTATAATCGACAAATCCTCTCTCATCTAGAGGAGGGTTTTTTGGATCTACTGTACTTACACGAAACAATTCCCCGGCACCTTCAGCATCACTTCCAGTTATGATAGGAGTATTGATATAATAAAAACCTTTTTCTTGAAAAAACTTATGAACAGCAAAAGATAAAGCTGAACGAACTCTCATGACAGCAGCAAAAGTTGTTGTTCGAATTCTCAGATGAGCTTTTTCTCGTAAAAATTCAAAACTGTGTTTTTTTGGGCTGAATTGGGAATTCATCTGGGTCAGAATCTCCATGGATTTTGATTTTTTTTACTTGTAATTCAACTTCCTGTCCACTTCCTTGACTTTTTACTAAAAAACCTTCTAGGTGTAAAGCAGCCCCAGAATTAATTCGTTTTAGAATGCTTTCTTCTATATTTTTGAAATCAACAACACATTGAAGGTTTTTTATAGAAGAACCGTCATTAAGAGCAATAAATCGATTTGCCCTGAATGTCTTTACCCAACCTTGCACACTATAATTTGTATTTATTTTCGAGCTTTTTAGTAAGGTATTGATTTTCGCTACTTTCATTTATAAAAATTTTTTTCCTGATAATAAGGATTTATAGAAGGACATAACAAAGATAAGTTTATTTCAGAAAGTTTTTTAGCAAAAATAAACTCGATTTTTTCAGTCTAAAATCTCTAATTTTGGCTCTTTTATAACCTTTTTGTTGCTTATTGAATCTTCCAAAGAGATAAGAAGCGAAGGGAGTAAAATTAAATTTGCCAACATAGCCATCATTAGTGTGACTGCTACCAATCCTCCTAAAGCTTGTGTTCCTCCAAAATTGGATGACATAAAAACCGAAAAACCAAAAAATAAGACTATTGAAGTGTAAAACATACTTATCCCTGTTTCTCTAAGTGCAGCAAAAACTGCCTTATTTATTTTCCATCCATTTGAAATTAGTTCTTGTCTATATTTTGCTAAAAAATGAATAGTATCATCCACAGATATACCAAAAGCAATACTGAAAACCAGAATAGTAGAAGGCTTTAGTGGAATTCCAGTAAATCCCATTACACCAGCTGTTATAATTAGAGGTAATAGATTTGGAATTAAAGAAATAATTATCATTTTAAGCGATCGGAAAAGGAAAGCCATAAAAAGTGCAATTAAGAAAATTGCAAGACTCAGAGACAGAATCAGATTTTTAATTAAATATTTGGTTCCTTTTAAAAATAAAAGTGATTTACCTGTAATCTTTACTCCATAACGATCTTTAGGGAAAATTTTATTAATAGCTTCAATTAAATCACTTTCTATTTCTTCCATTCGGAATGTTTTTATGTCCTTCATATATGTTGTTATACGACCAAACTGTCCGGAGCTATCAACGTAACCATTAATAAGTTGACTCTGACTTTCAGACTTTCTTAAATACGGGTATATAAAGCTATTTTCTTGAGATGTAGGTAGAGCAAAATAGTTTGGATTACCATTATAATATGCTTGTTTTGAATATTTAACTAAATTAACAACAGATAAAGAAGGAGCTAGCTCGGGAATTTCGTCGATAATTTCTTGAAGGTCATTCATTCTTCTAAGAGTTGCGGGTTTAACTATTCCATCTTCACGTTTACTATCAACCCAAATTTCAAGAGGGACAATTCCATTAAAATTTTTATCAAAAAAAAGAATATCTTTAAAAAAGTTTGCACTTTTAGGCATATCTTCAATTAAGCTTCCTGAAATTTTAATTTGATAAATCCCGGTGATACCAATAATCAAACCGATTAAAGAAACAATATAGACATTGATTCTTTTTTTACGTACTTTTTGTTCCATCCAATTAACAAAAAAGTAAACTGATTTATTTTTTAAATGTTTTAAATGTTTTTTGTTTGGGCGAGCCATAAAACTGTAGGTAATTGGGATAATAAGAAGGGAAAGCAGAAAAATTGCTATAATATTTGTTGAAGCAACAACCCCAAACTCTTTTAATATTTTACTATTTGTTAAAATAAATGTTGCAAAACCAGAGGCTGTTGTTAGATTTGTCATTAAGGTGGCATTACCAATTTTAGCAATTACTCTTTGTAATGATCTTGCTTTATTTCTGTGTTTTGCAATTTCTTGTTGATACTTATTGATTAAAAAAATACAATTTGGAACTCCTATAACAATTATTAAAGGTGGAATAAGAGCAGTTAGAACAGTAATTTCATAATCTAACCATCCTAAGATTCCAAAAGCCCACATCACCCCTATTGCTACAACAATTAAAGATATTATAGTCGCCCTGAAAGATCTAAAAAATAAAAAAAAAATTAATGATGTAACTAAGGTAGCTCCTATTACAAAAAGTCCAATTTCATCAACAATATTTTGGGCATTTAAGGTTCTGATGTAAGGCATACCAGAAATTTTTACATCAACTTTGGCATCTTTTTCATATTTATTTATAAGTGGGATAAATTTTTTAAAAACAAAGTCTTTTCTGAGTGAAGTGTTCACTATACTATTTTCCATAAAAATCACTGAACGAATCGTTGATGAATTTTTATCGAAAAGTAAATTGTTGTAAAAAGGTAATTCTAAAAATAACTTCTCTTTAAATTTATCAGCAAATTTAATTTTTAAAGGAAAATCATCTGATACTTTTCTAAGGATGAAACGCTCTTTTTTATTGTCTTTTACTAGTTCTTGAATATTTTCAGTCGAAAGGATAAAATTGATTTCATCAAATTTCTCTATTTTTTCATTTAATCTTTTCCAAGCTTTCCTTTTCTCTTCCTTGTAAAATGTACTGTCTTGGAGTGCTATAACAATTATGTTTCCTTCTTCACCAAAAGTATCAGTAAAAGATTGGTATAAAATATTTTCCGGGTGATCATCAGGAAGTAGATTCGCTTCGGTAAATGTAAAGCGCATATGTTTCCATTGCAACGACCAGAAAATAGTCAGTAATGTAATTCCAAATAAAATAAGAATCCTATTTCTTAAAATAACTCTTGCAACCAGGCTCCAAATAATAGATTCTTTATTTTTTCTCATATGAGCCCGCTTGACGGTATAAATATTAATTAAACCGTTAGAATTTCTTTTTCTTTTAAGGCAAAAATTTCATCAGCTTTTCTAATATGATGATCTGTAATATTTTGAACATCTATTTCGAAATTTTTCTGTATATCTTCAGAGACATCAGAGTTTTTAATTTCATTATTCGCATCTTTTCTAGCAGAACGAATGGATATCTTAGCATTTTCAACTTCAACTTTCGCAATTTTTGCTAATTCTCTTCTTCTTTCTTCTGTAAGTATTGGAATATTAATAATAATTGATTCTCCATTATTCATTGGGTTAAACCCCAAATTAGCGACTAAAATTGTTTTTTCAATTTCAGATAACATTCCTTTTTCCCATGGCTGCACCGTTAGAGTTTTCCCGTCAGGAGAATTTACATTAGCAACTTGAGATAGTGGTGTTGGAGTCCCATAATAATCAACTTTAATTCCTGAAAGCATTATAGGATTTGCTTTTCCTGCTCGTATGTTGACCATCTCTTTATCTAAATGATTCAGAGCCAATCTCATTTTTTCCTTTGCAGTATCAATTATAAATTGCATTTCTTTTTCCATGTATAATAAAATATTAATCTACTCTTGTACCAATATTATCTCCTTTGACCAAGTTATATAAATTATCAGGCGCATTCATGTCAAAAACAATAATTGGCAAATTGTTTTCTTGACTTAATGTAAAGGCTGTAGTATCCATTACTTTTAAACCTTTTTTTAAAACATCATCAAATGAAATTTTATCAAATTTTGTTGCTTTTATATTTTTTTCTGGATCTTCATTATAAATGCCATCAACTCGAGTTCCTTTTATTATGACATCAGCATCAATTTCAATTGCTCTTAAAACAGCTGCTGAGTCAGTTGTGAAATAGGGATTCCCGGTTCCTGATCCAAATATAACTACTCTTCCTTTTTCTAGGTGTCTTGTTGCTTTTCTTTTTATAAAGGGCTCTGCAATGGCTTCAATTTTTATTGCTGTTTGCAAACGAGTAGGGATGTTATTATTTTCTAAGGCTCCTTGAAGGGCTAGTCCATTTATAACTGTTGCAAGCATACCCATATAGTCAGCTTGAACACGATCCATTCCCTTACTTGATCCTGAAATTCCTCTGAAGATATTTCCACCACCTATAACAATTGCAATTTCAATACTGCTATCAAAAACCTTTTTGATTTCCTTTGCATAGTTGTCAATAATTATGGGATCAATTCCGTAGCTTCTGCTCCCCATAAGTGCTTCACCACTTAATTTTAATAGAATTCTTTGATATTTCATTTATGAAGGATGGTATACAAATATAAAAATTAAAGAATAATTTATCTGGCTAATACTATATTCTTTAGCAAATCATTTAAATGATTTTATTCAAATATAGCTTTTAAGCTTAAGTCTATATTATCAGCACCATAACTCAATTCTCCCATCGAAATAAAGTCAACACCTGTTTCGGCATATTCAATAATATTTTCCCTTGTTATCCTTCCAGAAGCTTCAGTTGGTTTTTTGTTTGCAATCATAGTAATTGCTTTATTTAATGACTGCGGGTTATAATTGTCAAGTAGAATCCTACTTACATAAGAAAAACTTAGTGCTTCTTCTATTTCTTTCTGATTTCTACATTCTACAATTACATCAATTTGTTTATCTAAATTTTCAACGTAATGTGATGCCTTTTCTAAGGTTTTAGTCATTCCACCACAAAAGTCGATATGGTTATCCTTAATCATAATTGCATCAAACAGCCCCATACGATGATTAATACCTCCTCCAATACGAACAGCCCATTTCTCAGGGTAACGAAAATTTGGTGTTGTTTTTCTAGTGTCTAAAAGCTTACAAGATGTATGTTGAATCATCTGGTTTAACTTAAATGTAAGACTAGCGATACCGCTCATTCGTTGCAAGCAATTAAGAACAATTCGTTCAGTTGAGAGAATTGATTGAGCTGAGCCTTTGATTGTAAAAGCTATATCTCCCTTATTAATATAATCTCCCTCTTTAAGGAGGGGTCTAAATTCTAGAGTATGATCATAACGTTTAAAAATTAGTTCAGCAAGAGTTATTCCTGCTAGACGTCCCTCTTCCTTAATTAATAGTTGAGCAATACTATGATCCTTAGAATCTACGCATGAATTGCTACTCCGATCTCCAGTACCAATATCTTCAATTAATGCATTTTCAATAAATGAATCAATTTCGTTTTTATATTGATAGTAAAAGTTATCAGGCATAGTTGTAATTAAAAAAGACTCCTTTGTTTTCCTTTATTTCTTGGGCTTGTTTTATCAATAAATAAGATACACTAACCATATTTCTTAACTCACTCAAGCCATTGTTTAATTTATTATGATTATAGAGTTCTTGAACCGTGATATATATCTCATTTATTCTTTTTTCTGCAAGCTTCAAGCCATTATTTGTTTTAAAAATTCCAACATATTTAGTCATAATATCTTGTAATTGTTCTCTTAAACTCTGAACATTTTCAATAGTATTATTTTTTGAAAAACCATCACCATTCCATTCGGGTAATTTTTTATAAAAACTTTCTTCAGGTAAAATATTATTTAGTGATCTATTACAATCTATTGCAGCTCGATTAGCAAAAACTAAAGCTTCTAATAGCGAATTAGAAGCAAGTCTATTAGCCCCATGTAAACCTGTAGCACTGCATTCCCCAATTGCATATAGGCCTTTTAAACTAGATTCGCTATATTCATTTACAACTATCCCACCACAAAAATAGTGAGCTGCAGGAACTACAGGGATATAATCTTGTGGCAGCTTTATATTAACGGAATTACATGTATTGTATATTGTTGGAAAACTTGATTTCCATTTATTTAGTTTGATTTTCGATCCATCTAACCATACAAAGTTTTCTTTTTGTTCTTGAATTTCCTTTTGGATCCCACGAGCTACTATATCTCTTGGAGCAAGCTCCGCTCTGGGGTCAACTTTTAACATAAAGCGTTCTTTTTTTTCATTAAGTAGCTTAGCGCCAGCACCTCTTATAGCCTCAGAAATCAAAAAAATATTTCCATCTACTTTATCTCGTAAAGCAGTAGGATGAAACTGAACATAAGGTAAACGATCCATTTTTATCTTAGCCCGGTAAGCAGCCCCTAAACCATCACCTGTAGATATGCTTGGGTTTGTAGTATGAGAATATAAACTACCAGCTCCGCCTGTTGATAATACAGTAATTTTAGCACTTATTTTGATAATTTCTTCACGTTCTTGAGAAATTACATAAGCTCCATAACAACGGTTCTTTTTAATTTTAGAGTGGTGATCAGTAATTAAGTCTACTAGGGTGTGGTTTTCTAGAATAGTAATATTTGGAAAGTTTTTCACTTTAGTGGTTAGAACCTCTTGGATTTGTTTTCCTGTTTGGTCTTTGTAATGAACAATTCTTTTTTCTGAGTGTCCCCCTTCAATTCCTAAATCAAGAAATTCTTCCTTTTTATCAAAAGCAGTACCCCATTCAATCAGCTCATCCAAACGTTCATTTGCTTCTTCCACTACAAATTTTACAACTCTTGAATCACAAGCTCCATCCCCAGCAATAAGGGTATCTTGAATGTGTTTTTTAGTAGAATCCTTTTTTAAATTTCTGACTACTGCAATTCCCCCTTGTGCGTATCTTGTATTCCCTTCATATATGTCCCTTTTAGAAATTAGGGTAAGTGAAATTTCTGGATTTTTTTCTGCTACTTTAATAGCAAAAGTCAAACCTGAAATTCCTGTTCCAATAACAAGAATATCTTTTGTCACCATTAGCTTAATTCAAACATCCTTTCTATGGGAATTCTTGCGGCTTCAATAAGTTTAGCATCCATTTTCACTTCTGGAGACTCTTTTAATAAACAACGATAAAGTTTTTCTAAAGTGTTGAGTTTCATATAAGCACATTCGCTGCATGCACAAGTATCATCTTCAACTGGTGCTGGAATAAAAGTTTTTTCAGGGCAGCGCTTTTGCATCTCATGAAGAATTCCAACTTCTGTAGCTACAATATATTCTTTAGCTTTATCTTTTTGAACAAAATTTAAAAGTGCTGAAGTACTACCTATATAATGTGCAATATCTAAAACAGGAGATTCACTCTCTGGGTGCGCAATAAATTTAGCATTGGGGTAAGACTTTATAAGAGAAATAATTTTTTCAAATGAAAAAGCTTCATGCACAATGCATGAGCCTTCCCAAAGTATCATGTTACGATCTGTTTCTTTGTTAAGATATGCTCCTAAGTTTTTATCTGGAGCAAAGATGATTTCTTTATCTTTAGGTATACTTTGAATTATTTTTTTTGCATTGCTTGAAGTGCAGACTATATCGCTTAGTTTTTTTATTTCTGCAGAGCAATTAATATATGAAACCACTAATGCATTAGGGTGCTTTATTTTAAAGGCTGTAAAATCTTTTGGAGGACAAGAATCAGCTAGTGAACACCCTGCTTTAAGATCTGGTAAGAGTACTTTTTTTGATGGATTAATTATTTTCGCTGTCTCAGCCATAAAATGAACACCTGCAAATACGATGATATCATTATCAACTTTCGCTGCCTGTTTTGCAAGATAAAGACTGTCTCCTAGGCAGTCTGCAACTTCTTGTATTCCTTTATCTTGATAGTAATGTGCAAGTATAACAGCATTCTTTTCTTTCTTAAGTTTCCGAATTGCGGTAGATAATTCGACCTTTTTTTTTATTTCTTTTTCTAAGATGCTTTCTTTTGATTCCATGTTATAAAATTAGTGAGATTTAGGGTATTGTTTTGTACTGTTTATATTTTTTTTATTTGTTATCCAATACACTTTTCATACTATATGCCTTTTCTATTGAATGTGATCCATTTTGAATTCTTCTAAGTGAAGAAAGGTGAGCTCCCGAATTTAGCTTCTTCCCAAAATCGTAAGCCAGACTTCGAATATAAGTTCCTTTACTGCATTTGACAAAAAAATCTATTTCAGGTAATTTTGTAAATTTTATTTCAAACTTTGATATATTTACTTCTCTTGGCTGCATTTCAATTTTTTTCCCCTCCCTTGCATATTTATATAGGCGCTTCCCATTTTTTTTAAGAGCGGAAAACATAGGGGGTAATTGATGAATTTTACCACATAAACTATTCACAGCTTCTAGAGCTAATGGTTCTGTAATATGTTCTATTGGATAAGTTGCATTAATTCTTGTTTCCAGATCGTAAGAAGGAGTAGTACTCCCCAAGGTGAAGGTCCCAATATAAGTTTTTTCTCCATGTTGAAGTTTGTTTATTTCTTTTGTTTTATTTCCTGTACAAATTATAAGTAATCCTGTTGCTAGTGGGTCCAAGGTACCAGTATGTCCTACTTTTAATTTTTTTAATCCTGTTTGATTTTTTAGATGCCAGCGAATTTTATTAATCACTTGAAAAGAAGTCCAACCTAAAGGTTTATCAATCAAAAAGATTTGCCCTTCCTGTAAAATCTCTGAGCTAAATTTTTCTTTAAAAAAGTCCATAAATCAAAGTTACTACTCCAATAAATACACAGTAGTAGCTAAAGTATTTTAGTTTACTTTTTTTGACAACTGAAATGATCCATCTACAGGCAAAAATACCACTTATAAAAGCAGCAGTAAAAGCTAAAGCTAAGTTAAGAATGTTCATGTCTTTAGGAACCCCTTCCATGTCAATAAGAGTTTTTACCATACTTCCAAAGATTAGTGGAAGTACCATCAAAAAGGAGAAACGCGAAGCTTTTTGACGATCAATCCCTAAAAGTAATGCGCTTGCAATGGTTGATCCACTTCTTGAAATACCAGGAAGAATTGCAATGGCTTGTACAACACCTAAAATAAATGAATTAGAAAAGGATACCTTATTTTTAGTATTTCCAGTTTGGTCTGCGAGAAAAAGGATTAAAGAAGTCAATAACAACATGGATCCTACAAGTACTAGATTTTTTGAAAATAAAGCTTCGATTTGATCTTGAAAAAATAAACCAACAATAATTGCAGGAATCATTGAGATAATGATTTTTATTGAAAAGTTTGTATGCTCATTTATTTTTAAATGCAGAAGGCCTTTTAATATTTCTTGAATTTCTTTTTTAAAAACAACAATAGTACTTAGGGCTGTTGCAAAATGGAGGACCAAAGTCAGAAATAAACTTTCCTCTCCAATAGAATTATTCCCAAAAAAAGCCTTTCCAATTTCTAGATGACCACTTGATGAGATTGGTAAAAACTCAGTTAAACCCTGAATGATACCCAAAATGATGGCTTCAATAAATTCCACTTGTTATTATCTCTTTTGAGTTAAAATAGAATACATAGCTGTTCCAAAACCAACAAGTACAATAGTAGGAGCTAAACGGATTCTTTTAAAATTAAAAATTTCTTCATTGAACAAATAAGGATTATCACTACCCCCTCCAGTCATTATTACAAAACCTGTTGTAATCATCAGAAATGCAATAAATAGTATACGATAATTTCTTTTTCTAAATAAGATTTTTTTTGATTTAGAGTCTTGTTTCATAAGAAAATATTAATATATGGCATCTGTCTTAAGGTTTAAATATCTTTGGGTGGCAAAAAAAGTACTAACTCCGGAAATACCTAATCCAAGGAATAAAATACCTAAAAAAACAAAGATTAACTCATTGGTTTTTTTTAGCATTTCTAATTCTGGAAAACGTTTATTTAATTCCCATAGTGAAAAACTAAGCGCAATTAAGGCTATTATAGAGCTTATAAATCCTAACCATAGATGTCTCCAAATAAAAGGTCTTCGGATAAAGGATTTGGTTGCACCCACTAATTGCATGGTTTTGATAATAAACCTTTTTGAATAAATAGATAATCGTATTGAGCTATTAATTAATAATAGTGCGATCATAAAAAATAATGTGGTTGTGAGAATTAAAATAAAAGAAATTCTTTTAATATTTTGGTTTAAAAGTGTAACCAAAGGCCTATCATAAACAACTTCATCTACAAAATCAGCAATTTCAATTTCACTTTTGGTTATAGATAAACTTGATGTATTCACAAATTCAGCATTAAAAAATATATCTATTGCATTTAGTAATGGATTATAGCCTAAAAACTCAATAAAATCTTCTCCAATATCCCTAGAATATTGTCCAGCTGCTTCTTCCTTAGAAGTATACAGTACTTTTTTAGTTGCAGGATTGAGTTTTATTTTCTTTTTTAATTGAGTTATTTCGATATCTTTTGCACTGTCTTTTAAATATACTGTCATTACAATTTGTTCTTTAAAATGCGAAGCCACATTTTTGGTATTAAGAAGAAATAAACCTATAATACCCTGGAAAAACAAAACAACAGATATGCTGACTATAACAGAAAAATAACTGTTTACTAACCTTTTTTTTTGATAACTTCTATAAAATTTTTTTGACACACGAAATATTTACGTAAAAATATAAAAGAAATATAAAATTTTGGGGGTATAAAAAATTCTTTTAGCTTTTTGACATTCAATCAATAAACGTATTTTTGTCCCTTTCACACGAAATAACTTAATATAGTGGTTTACGACTTCAGAAAAATTGAAAAGAAATGGCGTTTATACTGGGCTAAAAACGGAACCTTTAGAGCAGATAATATTTCTTCAAAACCCAAATATTATGTTCTTGATATGTTTCCCTATCCGTCTGGATCAGGTCTTCATGTTGGTCACCCCTTAGGTTATATAGCAAGTGATATTATTGCTAGATACAAACGCCATAAAAACTTTAATGTTCTTCATCCTCAAGGATATGATTCTTTTGGATTACCTGCAGAACAGTACGCTATTCAAACAGGGCAACATCCTTATTTGACGACACAAGATAATATTACTCGATATCGTGATCAATTAGATCAGATGGGATTTTCTTTCGATTGGAAAAGGGAAGTTAGGACTTCAAGCCCTGATTTTTATAAATGGACTCAGTGGATTTTCTTACTTCTATTTGATCATTATTATTGTAATGAATCGAATAAAGCACTACCAATTAGAGATTTAATTCTTTTTTTTGAAAAAGAGGGTAATATTAATATTAATGCTGCATGTAGCATTGGTACTAAGCAATTTTCAGCAGACCAGTGGCATGCATTTACTCAAGATGAAAAAGATGAAATGCTTCTCAACTATAGGCTTACATATTTATCTGAGTCTGAAGTTAATTGGTGTTCTGATTTAGGAACAGTTTTAGCTAATGATGAAATCATAAATGGGGTATCAGAAAGAGGCGGATATCCAATCATGAAAAAGAAAATGAAACAGTGGAGTATGAGAATTGGTGCATACGCTGAACGTTTAATTACAGATTTGGACAAAATAGATTGGCCTGAGCCCTTAAAAGAAATGCAGCGTAATTGGATTGGAAAATCTGTTGGTGCGAAAGTATTTTTTCAAATAGAAGGATATGATCACAAGATTGAAGTGTTCACGACACGTCCAGATACTATTTTTGGAGTCACTTTTATGACCTTAGCTCCCGAGTTGGAACTAGTTAGAGTTATCACTCACCCCGATCAAAAGGGAGAAGTTGATGAATATATAAAAAAAACACAAAGTCGAACTCAACGTGAACGCTTAGCAGATGTGAAAAAAATCACAGGTGTTTTTACAGGGAGTTATGTGCTACATCCATTTACTGGAGAGCGAATCCCTATTTGGATAGGTGATTACGTTTTAGCTGATTATGGAACAGGAGCTGTAATGGCAGTGCCTTGTGGAGATCAAAGAGATTATGATTTTGCAAAACATTTTAATATTCGGATTAAAAATATTTTTAAAGGAATTTCTATAGATAAAAAGGCTTGTACGGATAAAGAAAATATAATTATTGATAATTCAGATTTTTTAACAAATCTAAATCATAATGAAGCTATGGATAAAGTCATAGATGCTTTAGAAGAGAGTGGATCAGGGACTGGAACCATAAATTATCGCCTACGTGATGCTGTTTTTAGTAGACAACGATATTGGGGAGAACCAATACCGATATATTATAAAAATCAGATCCCTCAACCTTTATCTTTACAAGATTTACCATTGAAACTCCCTGAAGTGGAAAAATATCTTCCTACTAAAGAAGGCTCGCCTCCTCTAGGCAACGCACAAAAATGGGCCTGGAATACTAAAACGCGAAAAGTCGTACAAAATAAAAAAATTGACCAAAAAACTGTATTCCCTTTAGAATTGAATACTATGCCAGGCTGGGCTGGAAGTTCTTGGTACTTTTATCGCTATATGGATGCCCAAAACCCAAATTCTTTTGTCAGTAAGGAAGCTATAGATTATTGGAAGGATGTAGACTTATATTTAGGTGGCAGTGAGCATGCCACCGGGCATTTATTATATTCTCGTTTTTGGCAGAAGTTTCTTTTTGATTTAAAACTTTTACCTGTTGAAGAATATGCCAAAAAATTAATCAATCAGGGTATGATTTTAGGAACCTCTGCTTTCATTTATAGAACCCCTAAATCAAATAGTTATGTCTCGAAAGATTTGTTAGACTCAGTGGAAGGATTCGAAGCTATTCGAGTAGATGTTAACCTAGTTAATTCTTCTGATGAGTTAGATATAGATGGCTTACGAAAATGGCAAAAACAATTTGAATTCGCAGATTTTAAAAAACACTCAGGAGTTTTTAAAGTAGGGCGTGAGGTTGAGAAAATGTCCAAGTCAAAGTATAATGTTGTTAATCCGGATGAGATATGCCATAGATATGGAGCAGATACTCTTAGAATGTATGAAATGTTTTTAGGGCCATTAGAACAAGCTAAACCCTGGAATACAGCTGGAATGTCTGGAGTTTATAATTTTTTGAGGAAATATTGGCGTTTATTTTATAAAGAAAACACATGGATTGTAAATGATAAAGAACCAAGTAAAAAAGAATTAAAAGTATTACATGAGACAATTAAGAAAGTAACAATAGATATTGAGAATTTTTCTTTTAATACATGTGTGAGTTCATTTATGATTTGTGTAAATGAATTGACAAACTTAAATTGTCATAGTCGAGAAATTCTTACCCAATTGACATTACTATTATCACCTTTTGCACCGCATTTAGCTGAAGAGATATGGGAGAAGTTAGGAAATGATACTACATTGGCATATGCTCCTTTTCCTTTAGTAGATGAATCTCATTTGATAGAAAAAATAAAGAACTATCCTATTTCCTTTAATGGAAAGATGCGATTTATAATATCTTTATCACTTGATTTGGATGAAGAGTCTATAAAAAAAGCAGTATTAGGAGATGATAGAACTAACGAATACTTGAAAGGGAAAATTCCTAAAAAATGGATTATTATACCTAATAAAATTATCAATATTGTTTGTTAATGACAGACTTCGAAATTGAAATTATTGGTTTAATTGCTGCTTGTCTTACAACAATCTCTTTTATGCCTCAGGTTTATAAAATTTGGAAGTATAAAAATTCTAATGGGATATCTTTAAGCATGTATCTTTTCATGTTGTCAGGAGTAATAATATGGTTTTTATATGGATTTTTGATTGGTAGCTTTTCAGTAATGCTTGCAAATTTTATAGCTGCTGTACTTCAAATGATCATAATTTATTACAAGTTAAAATTGAAATAATTTTTTTGATAAACCGATGTTTTAAATTATTTTTACAGAAAAAAATGGGTAGTTATTATATACTTTTAATCCTAATTTCAGCTGCAAGCATGTGGGTGAGTAACAAACTGAAAAGAAAATTTAAAAAATATTCAAAACTTCAACTTAATAGTTCTCTCTCCGGTAGAGAAATTGCTGAAAAGATGTTATCTGATCATGGAATTCGCGATGTAAAGGTAATATCAGTTCAAGGCACCTTGACTGATCACTACAATCCTCAAAAGAAAACTATAAATCTTAGTGAATCAGTTTTTAATCAGAGTAATGCTGCTGCTGCAGCTGTTGCAGCTCACGAATGTGGCCATGCAGTCCAACATGCTAATGGATACGAATGGCTACAACTACGATCTTCTATTGTGCCACTATTAGGTGTAGCTTCAAATTTATCATTGATTGTTATAATAGGTGGGCTTGTATTAATGAATATTGTTCCTTTTGGATTTGAGATTGCAGTAGCTGGAGTATTACTTTTTGGAATAGGAACTTTATTTAGTATAATAACTCTTCCTGTAGAATATGACGCCAGTGATCGTGCTTTGGCCTGGCTTCAACGAAAGAGCATTGTCTCTCGTAATGAGTTGGCAGGAGCTCAGGACGCATTAAAATGGGCCGCTAGAACCTACTTAGTTGCAGCTTTATCGTCATTGGCAACACTAGCTTATTTCGCTTTTCAAGTTTTTGGAGCCAGAAGAAACTAATTAAAATTTAATTTGCCTATTTATTTGTTCTTGTAAAGAAATGAAGGTTTCTGTTCTTGAAACCCCGTCAATCGATTGAATTTTTTTATTCAGCAATTCCATTAAGTGTTCGTTGTCTCTACACAATAGTTTTGTAAAAATACTCCAGTTTCCAGTTGTATAATGACATTCTATTACTTCAGGAATGTTTTTCAGTTGTTTTACTGCCTCTGGATTACGAATTGCTTTATCAAGATATATCCCAATAAAAGCTACAGTTTTAAATCCTAAAATTGTTGGATTTAAAATAATTTGTGAACCAGAAATAACTTTAACTTTTTCAAGCTTTTTTAATCTTTGATGTACAGCAGCTCCAGAAATTCCACTTGATTTAGCTATGACTTGAATTGGTGTTCTGGCATCCAGCAAAAGACATTTTAAGATGATTTTATCAATACCATCTATTACTACTGTATGCTTTTTAATTTTCATATTATTTTTTACAACCTTAGTGTTATGCGCTAATTTATTTTGTTAAAAAATTATATTTAGAGATTAGTTTTTGAAGATAACTTATTAGTTATTTCTCTCTATCAATTTACATTTACTTTTTCCTATTAGAAAAGTTATTTATAAAAAATATCATTTTAAAACCCTGGGGTTTTTTATATTTTTTAAAATTTAATTATTTTTTTTTACGTATTCCTCAATAGCCATTGTCATGGAAGGGCTATCTGGAGTAGGGGCCTTAATTTGAACAGTTAAGCCTGCATCTTCTGCTGCTTTGATTGTAGAATTTCCATAAGCAGAAATCCTTGTTTTATTTTGCTTGAAGTCAGGAAAGTTTTTAAATAAAGATTCAATTCCCGAAGGACTAAAGAAGACTAAAATATCATAATAAACATCTCTCAAGTCACTTAAATCACTTATCACAGTTCGATATAAAATAGCACGAGTCCATTTTAATTCAAGTAAATCAAGAAAATGGGGAATATCCTTATTAAGAATATTCGAAGTAGGGAGTAGAAATGATTCACCATCAAATTTTTTTAAAACACCTTCTAGATCATTTATCTTACCCTTCCCAATATAAATTTTTCTTTTTCTGTAAACCACATACTTTTGAAGGTAATATGCAACAGCTTCAGATAGGCAAAAATATTTAAAGGTATTAGGAACATTAAAACGCATTTCTTTACATAATCTAAAAAAATTATCTACCGCGTTACGGCTTGTTAGTATCACATTATCAAAATCATTAAAGTAAATTTTTTGTTGCCTTACTTCTTTCGCGCTGACTCCCTCAACATGAATAAAAGGCCTAAAATCAATTGTCAATTTATGTTTATCCTGTAGTTTGGTGTAGGGAGATTTTTCAGATAGGGGCTCAGGCTGGGATACCAAAATTGTTTTCACTTTCATAATCTTAAAATATTACAACTTCGATTCTATAGCAAAGAAATAGAACCAATACCATGGTATTATTTTTAATGTGCAAAGATAAAGAATTATGTATAAAACATCTCTAGGATTAGACCTAAAAAGAGAAATTATAATTTTGCTTTGATATAAAAACCATAGCCCTAGAGGGAATATTAAAACTCGAATAAATTGACTATTTAAGCTAGAAGAATAAAAGTTGCAAAATAAAAAAACAAGAATAATAAGACTAAATTGGGTGTTGTAGGCAAAACTTTTAAAAAAAAATATATTTAAATCTCTATCCAGATTTAACTGTTTAAATATAAACTTTAAAAGATAAAATCGTAAACTAAAAAAAATAATTAGATTAAGTAGTATATAGTAAAATTCAAAAGCAAATTCTACGAAAACATCGAGATAATTCGATATGGATAAGAATAAGAGACTAAGAGTATTTAATATTATTAAAAAGCTCAGAAGATTAAAAGGACTCAAATAGTTTAAGTTCTTTTCTGAAATATGCTTACTTACATATAAATCAGTAGCATAGAATCTGATTAATCTTTTAAGTCTAAGAGGGTCCAACAGGAACATACCATAGATACAAATTAGATTTACAAAGAATATTAGACTGATCCAGTCTTGAAAGTCATTATTTCTGTAAATAAATTCACCCATAATTCAAATTTACTTGTTTTTGAAAAATTATTGTGAGATCTAACTTGTTATGTTGATTTTACATTTGCTACTTTTGCTTCATCAGCATGAAAAAAACATTGATCATTATCCCGACTTTCAATGAAATTGAAAATATTTCAGCAATTATTTATGACGTTTTTAATTTAGATATAGCTTTGAATATTCTAGTTGTAGATGATCAATCTCCTGATGGAACAGCAAAAGAAGTAATGAAGTTAATGAAAACATTTCCCAATAGACTCTTTTTAGAAAATAGAACAAAAAAAGAAGGCTTGGGAGCTGCTTATGTTGATGGTTTTCGCTGGGCTCTTAAAAATCAATATGATTATATTTTTGAGATGGATGCAGATTTTTCTCATCAACCACTAGAAATAAAATCAATGGTAGAAATTCTGGAAACAGAAGCAGATGTAATTATTGGTTCTCGATATGTTAAAGGAGTAAACGTGGTAAATTGGCCTTTGAGTAGGGTTTTACTGTCGTATTTTGCTTCAATTTATGTAAGAATGATTACAAATATGCCAGTTAAGGATCCCACAGCTGGATTTGTTGGTTATAAAAGAAATGTTTTAGAAGACATTAATTTAGATCAAATCAAATTTGTTGGATATGCTTTTCAAATAGAACTTAAGTACAAGGCGTGGATTAAAAGATTCAAACTAAAAGAACACCCTATAATTTTTGTCAATAGAGTTTTAGGTAAATCCAAGATGAATGGAAGCATAATTTGGGAAGCACTTTTTGGCGTTATATTTTTACGTTTAAATAAAAAAAAATTTTAAGGGAAATATGAGTATGATTAGTATTATTAATGGAAAACTGGTCAATGAAGGAGAGATATCCCAGCAAGATTTACTGATAGAAGGAAACAGAATAGCACAAATTGGAAATCACATAAAAACTTATGAAAATGTCAAAGTTATCGATGCTTCAGGAAAATACATCATACCAGGCTTAATTGACGATCAGGTCCATTTTAGAGAACCAGGTTTAACACATAAAGCATCAATTGCTTCAGAATCTAAAGCTGCACTTGCAGGAGGAATAACTTCCTTTCTTGAAATGCCTAATACAAATCCTCAAACTACAACAATCAAAGAATGGGATTTAAAAAATGAGATTGCCTCAAAAAGTTCTTTTGCTAATTACGGATTTATGTTCGGTGGAACAAATGACAACCTTGATCAAATAATAGCTCTTGATCCAAAAACTGTTCCAGCTTTAAAATTATTTCTTGGTTCTTCTACAGGGAATATGTTGATCAACGATCCTGAGGTATTAAAAAGTATTTTTGAAAATACTAAATTAGTTATTGCAGTTCATTGTGAAGATGAAGATACTATCAGGAATAACCTAGAGTCTGCAAGATTAAATTATGGAGAAAATATTCCTATTGAACAGCATCCTTTTATCAGGAGTGAAGAAGCTTGTTATTTATCTTCTTCACGTGCTATAAGATTAGCAAAAGAAAGTGGTGCTAGGCTTCATGTTTTCCATTTGTCCACTGCAAAGGAGCTTTCACTTTTCCGAAATGATATTCCATTAAATGAGAAAAAGATAACAGCCGAGGTTTGCATACACCACCTTTGGTTTAGTAATAAAGATTACATAGATAAGGGTAATTATATAAAATGGAATCCTGCCATTAAAACTGAAAAGGATCGTGAAGCTCTGTGGGAAGGTTTGAATTCAGATTTATTAGATGTTTTAGCAACTGATCATGCACCTCACACTTTAGAAGAAAAATCCAAAGCTTATGAGAAGGCTCCTTCTGGAGGACCATTAGTTCAGCATGCATTGCCAGCACTACTTACAGCATATAATCAAAAAAAAATTTCCTTGGAAAAAATTGTAGAAAAGGCATGCCATAATCCAGCAATTCTATTTGATATTAAACATCGTGGTTTTATTCGTAAAGGATATTTTGCTGATTTAGTAGTAATCGATCTCGATAAAGAGCAGACTATTAAAAAAGAAGGTTTGATATATAAATGTGGCTGGTCTCCTTTTGAAGGAACTGTCTTTAAGGGAGTGGTAGAAAAGACTATACTTAACGGAAAGTTAGCTTATGATCAGGGAGAAATTCTTCCAATATCAGCGGCGATGGCATTAAAATTTGATCGATAAATGTTCTTCAACTATAACTCTTATAGTTTTGTACTTCTTTGCTTGTTTTTAACTTGTCAAAACATTGAATTGAATAACAAACCAGATAAATTAATGGATGAATCATTGATGGAGGACGTTCTTTTTGATGCAACACTTATGGAGGTCATGAATACCTTTTCTGATAAAAACCCAAAATTTATTAAAACTTTAGGGACTCCTTATTTTTTCATAAAATATGGAATTGACAGTTTACAATTAGCTAAAAGTGAAGAGTACTACACAAAAAACCCCAGAAAATACCAAAAAATTTATATGAGAGTTTTGCTTAGAATGGAAAAGCATAAGGACAGTTTTAATTTACTTTCAAAAACAAAAAAAGAGAATTAATTTATTTTCACTATTTGATTTATAACATCATCGGTTTTTGTATAAGTAAAATCAATTTTACTCAAAATTTTAGATCCATCATATTCCGTATTATTACAAAGTTCGTCAATAAGAGCTAGACTCAAAACTTTCTTCTTTAATTTTAAAAAACTAAAAATTTTATCTAAAATAAAAAGAATATATAGAATACTTTTTGTAACTGGTAAATAGGGTTTTTCTTTGTTAAGTTTTTTTGCAATTTTATCTAATAATTTTTTTTGTTTCATATTTTTAACAACTAAAATAAAGCGTTCATTTCTTATAGGTGACTTCATTAGTAGTATTAAACTTTTAACAACATCATTTAGCCCGACAATAGAGATGTTTCCTAAAGTATAATATTTCAACCCTTTGTTTATATATTTAAAAATAGTACCACTACTTCGATGCCAAAAATGAGGTCCTAAAATTACACCTGGATTTACTATTACGACATCAATTCCTTCTTGTCCTGCTCTCCATACCTCAAGCTCAGCACCATATTTTGAATATGCATATGGAGTATGTTTTTGCCCGATTGACCATGTATGATTTTCTTTTACAAGTTCAACATTTTTATTAGCTCCGATAGAAGCAATGGAAGAGACGTAACCTATTTTCTTTATTCTGTATTTTATGCAAAGGTTTACAATATTTGTGGTACCTTCAACATTAGTCTTTATTAATTTTTGTTCATTAAATTCAGCAAAAGATACTTTGGCTGCACAATGATAGACTAACTTTACTCCTTTAAATGCGATGTCTAAACCTCCTAAATCACTTAGATCTGTTTTTACCCATTCTATTTGATTAAAAAAATCAGGATTATCAGGTAATAATTTTTGAAAAAGATATTTAATATAATTTAAACTTTCAGGTCTTCGGTAGATAGCACGTATTTTGTCTTTTTCTTTAGCAAGTGCTAAAAGTATATGTGCCCCTACCATTCCGGTTCCTCCAGTTACTAATATCATGAT
>MDTB01184709.1_pt1 | contig 26144 bp, 32 predicted proteins | sample 811161 | NCBI WGS metagenome assembly MDTB01 (sample SAMN05326650, study PRJNA326480) | marine metagenome | isolation source: seawater | place: Mediterranean Sea | collected 2009 | reverse complement strand
CAAAACCTGTTACTAAAACATTGGTTGGATAATATTTTTCAAGTTCTCTTGTCTTTTCAGGCCACCCCAGAGTACCAATTGGCCAAATGCCAGAAGAAAACCATGTGTCCAGAACATCTGGATCTCGAAAAAGAGCTTTGCCTCCTGCTAACACTTGAGCCTCTTCTTCAGTCTCAGCACAATATTCGATGCCATTTTCATCATACCAAACAGGTATCTGATGTCCCCACCATAATTGTCTTGATATGCACCAAGGCTCAATATTTTCTAGCCAATTAAAATATACTTTTTTATCTCTAGCAGGAATGATTTCAATTTCATTAGTCTTCACAACTTCTATAGCACGGTCTACTAATTTATTTGTATCTACAAACCATTGGCTGGTTAGAAATGGTTCAACTACAGTTTTTGAACGATCCCCATGAGGGACATAATGAGTTTCTGAGATTTCTGCTTCAAAACAATCGTATTTCTTACAAGTCTCTAGAATTTTTTCTCTAGCTTTAAATCTTTCAAGTCCATGCAAGTCCCACAATTCTTTCACAGGATCAATCTCTTTAAGAAACTCCTCGTTTTCCCTAATTTTAATATGCGCTTTCTCGTCAAAAATATTAATTTCTCTTAAATTATTTCTTTTCCCAACCTCCCAATCATTAAAGTCGTGCGCAGGAGTAATTTTTACCGCTCCTGTACCTTTTTTTGGGTCTGCATAATCATCTTGTATTACAGGGATTATTCTTCCCACTAGAGGCAAGACTAAATTTTTTCCAATAAGATCCTTATACCTTTGATCTTTTGAATTAACTATCACAGCCGTGTCTCCTAACAGAGTTTCCGGCCTCGTTGTTGCTACAACACAGTAGTTTCTTTCCTCATAATTGGAAACATTTCCTTTCTCATCAACGTCAATACCGAATTTATAAGTTCCTTCTTTTAAAAAATATCTCAACTGCCATAAACAACCTTTAACTTCTATTTGCTCCACCTCAAGATCCGATATTGCTGTCTGAAACTTTGGATCCCAGTTTACTAATTTTGTGCCCTTATAAATTAAACCTTTTTTGTAGAAATCTACAAAAACCCTTATTACAGCTTTCTGAAAATCAGGGTCCATTGTAAATCTATTTCTATCCCAATCACAAGATGCTCCTAGTCTTTTCAGCTGGTTAATAATTGTATCTCCAGACTTCTGCTTCCAATTCCATACTTTCTCTAGAAACCTTTCTCTTCCTAAATCTTCTTTTTTTATTCCTTCCTTTTCCAACTCTCTCTCAACCACCATTTGTGTGGCAATTCCTGCATGATCTTGACCAGGCTGCCACAGAACATCACATCCCTTCATCCTATGCAGTCTTACCAAAATATCTTGCAAAGTATTGTTAAAGGCGTGCCCAATATGCAGACTGCCTGTAACATTCGGAGGGGGGATCATTATTGAAAAAGGCGATGCTTTTTCGTTCTTGCTTTGACCGGAACGAAATACTCCAGCTTCTTGCCACAAACTGAATATTCTTTGTTCAGTTTCTTTAGCATTAAACTTGCTATCTAAACTCATAATGAATAACTTTCCAGATTATAGAAAAATTTGTTTTTATATAACTACAAAAAAAAACCTACCTTGTCTATTAATGCTCACTGTATCAGCATCAAACAATTTTCCTCTTAGTTACTGATCAACTTTCTTAAATACGAATGACATGATTAATCAATTTTATTTAATTAAGGTAGTTATTTAGTACCTTTAGCTTCAAGTTCCTTTAGTAATGAAGCCTTAGTTTTGTGCCTGTCTAAATCTATTCCACTTTCCCTGCCGATTTCTTCTAGTTGAGCTTTGGTCATTTTACTTAATGGTTGAATTTTTCCTTCTCTAGAAGAACCTTGCCCCTTACCCTCTTTCTTTTTATCTCCTAAGTTTTCATCTTTTTTTCTGAGCTCTTGCCGCACTATTTTTCTAACCAATGCCTCCAATTCTGTCTTATTTAAAACTAAGGCGCCTGATTCTTTCTGATTATCGGAATGGCAATTAACTAGGTCACTTTTTTTTAATTTTATAACCTTCTGTTCTACTTGAGACTTAAAACGCGTTTCTGCCTCCTCTGAAACCACATCCTTTATATCCCCTAATATCTCTTCAAGAGCGTCTTGATTTTGTGCCAAATTCTCATTTAATTCGCTTGTCTTTTTCTCCATAGGCTTTCTCCTATCTCAAATGGTATCACAATTTTGTCTTTATCTATTAAAGATTTCTTTCAAGCGTTCCTATCTCCTTCAATAGACTATACTCTGCCAAAATAACATTTACTGATGCAGTTAATAGATCTATTTCTGCATTTAACAAATTCTGGTAAGCCTGATCAGAGTCTAACGAAGTTTTACTTCCAAGCTTCCATTCCTCAAATACGCTTTCATACAAACCTTTTAGGGCATCTACTTCCGATTTTTTGGCCAAAACAGATGAATTTGCAACTCTTAGTTCTATCGATTTTGTTTTAACAATTTGTATTATCTCATTTCTTCTAATAGAAATTTCTACAGACTTTGACAACAAATTATTGGCCGCTATTTGTACTTGGGCTTTTTTTTGACCTCCACTATAAAGCGTCAGCGAGGAAGTTAATGCTACCGTCCCCGAGGAGCGATTAGTGCCCGCCGTGGGGCTATCGCCGTAGGATAAGGATCCAGACAGATTTAGGTTTGGCAAAATTGATTTTTCAGATGATTTAAGTTTTTCTCTAGCTGACTCTTCCTCTAATTTTAGATAGAGTAGCTTACGGTCATTTTTTAAAGCGACCTCAATTAATTTATTTAATAATTTCGGTATCTTGATAGCTTTCTCAGGTAAGGACACCTCATCAGAAAGTTTACCTACGTAAAAAAGATAACTTTCCTTAAACTTCTCTAGATTCCCTTCTCCAAGCTGAAGTTGTGCTTCAGCTCCTGATATTGACGCTTTCGCCCTTAGCAAATCAGATTTTGTAGCTTCACCCAGCTCAAATCGACTATCTACTGCTTCAAACTGTTGTTTCCTTACCTCAAGACTATTTGAATATAAATCTACTAACTTACTTGCTTTATAAAGCTCTAAATGAACCTCTATAATTTTAAGAATAAGATCATTTTTAAAGCTTGAAAATTTTAATTTAGCTACACTATTTAAGATCTCCACAGCTTTTCTGTCAGCTTCTAATTTACCAAAATCGAACAAAGGATAAGATGACTCCAAAGAAATACTATAGGAGTCACTATTTGAATTTTCTACAAAATTTGTAGTTCTTGCGCCTGTACCTCTCAAAGCTAAAGATGGTAATTTTTTGCCTGCCTGTATATTCAAATTCTGTAGGCTATTATCTAACAAAATTTTTTGATTTTTTATCGTTTTATTATTTTTTAGAGCTAGGTAGACGGTTTCATTAAGGCTTTGTCCTTTCAGGTCAACTGTAAAAGAAATTATAAGAGGTATCGATATAAAAAGATAAATAGGACGGATTATGATTAAAAAATTTTGCATCACTAAAAAACAAATTCTTTTTTATTTTTGAATTCTGACAATACAGGACAACTTACTTCAAAAAGAACTCTCCAATCAATGCCATATTTCATTCTTATGCCAAAATTACAATGACCAAGTTTTTCTTTCATAAAAATAGCAATTATTTTACCCCCAATCTTAACTTGCTTACATAAATTTTCAGGAAAGTTTTCTAAACCTCCTTCGAGAATAAGAGCGTCGTATGGACCATGTTCAACAGCTCCTTTGCCTAGATCTCCAGACATCACAATGACATTGTCAAAACCTCCCTCCACCAATCGATTTTGAGCTTCTTCTGCAATGCTTTCTCTCTCTACAGCCACTACAAGTTCGCAAAGACTCGCCATCAAAGCACAACTATAGCCAAGTCCGGGTGCTATACTTAGAACGATGTCATCCCTTTTAATCTCCAACTGATTTATCATTTTAGCTATTATTCTGGGGTTCATGAGATATCTGCCATCTTCTAAACGCAAATCAGTTTCACTGTAAGATAATGTAGCGTCTTCTAAAGATACAAACTTCTCCCTTTGAACTGAGGAAAGCGCCCTCAGGAGATCTGTATTTGTTACATTTGATGGTCGAATTTGGTTATCAACCATATTTTTCCTAGCTTTTTTAAAATCAAACATTTTGAGAACGCTACCAATAATTAACTCATTAGTTTACTACTAAAGTTTATATCTACTTGCAATGAATTAAATAATTTTATATTTGTAATCTTCTATTGCTTTTGGCGACGTGGCGGAGTGGTTACGCACCGGACTGCAAATCCGTGTACACCGGTTCGAGTCCGGTCGTCGCCTCCAAATTAAAATAGTCCTAGAGAAAGATCACTTGTTTTATAACTTCGCAACAAATTCGAAAGGTTCCACTGGATGGTTCCTAAATACAGAGTTACAGGTAGTAAACTATGAGTTAGGACCCCTTCATAGAACTATCCGGCAAAAATCAATGGACGTTGAATATAATTCACCCCGCCCTCTTTATGGTTGGAAGAGTGAAGAACTCATTAGATTGGTGGGCAATGGTTTGAAGCGACCTTGGCCCTCGATAGAATTACCTTCGCTGGCTTTATTCGAGTTGAAGAAAAGACACCGTACATCAGATTGTGAGACTGTGAACCAACTTTTTAAATCTATAGATATTATGCCAATCTCCTGGCTAGATAATCTAAACTCAACAATTAGGAAAGAGCTTAAAATTAATATTTCAAAGCCGTGTATGGCTAAAAAGAAAGGGTATGCAATTTATGTTATTTTAATCGACTTAACAAAAGCACAAAAAGACTATGGTCTTTACATTGGATCATCTAATACGATAAATAGTGGTAACAACTCTTTCAATCAAGAAGCAGTGGTTGCAAAGCATTTTCAAGGATTAAAGAATAACTTTGAATGCAAAAATTTTGGCATAGAGCCGCTTTGGTCTTTATCCTCTATTTTTGATACCTCTAATTATACAAAAAAGCAGTTGCTTATATTGAAAAGTAAAATGCATACTCTAGCCAAAACTATTGTACCCAAGGTAATAGGAGAGCGACATTACCTAGACTTGATTAAGGATGATAAAAAGTTTAGTAAATTTTTACAAAGAGAACGATGATTAATAGTTCTTCTATTACTAAAGAAGAAAGTAAAAACGATGATAATTGACAAACAAATACTTGAAACACAAAAAGAGATAATCAGTATAAGACAGCAACTTCACTCATTTCCTGAATTATTATTTGATACATTCGAAACATCTAAACTCGTAGCTGAAAAATTAAGAGCTTTTGGCGTTGATGAAGTAGTTGAAGGAGTAGGTAGAACAGGGGTTATTGGAAAAATCAAAGGAAATCGAAATACAAGTAACAAAGTTATCGCTCTAAGAGCTGACATGGATGCATTACCGATTACAGAAAAAACAAATTTACCATATTCATCGAAAGTCGAGGGGGTAATGCACGCTTGTGGTCATGATGGACATACCGCGATGCTCCTCGGAGCAGCAAAATATTTATCAAAAAATAGAGACTTTGATGGAGAAGTAGTATTAATCTTTCAACCTGCTGAGGAAGGCGGAGGCGGCGGTAAAGAGATGGTAGATACAGGGTTTTTAGATAATTTTAATGTGCAGGAGGTTTATGGTATGCATAATTGGCCTGGGTTAGAAAAAGGCAGTTTTGCTATAAAATCTGGGAAATTTTTTGCAGCGGCAGATTTTTTCACAATTACTGTAGAAGGTCTTGGAGGTCATGCAGCAAACCCTCATGCAACCATAGACACTACATTGGTTGCTTCACAAATTGTAAACTCTATTCAATCAATTGCATCCAGAAACGCAGATCCCCAAAAGTCAATCGTGATCTCAGTATGCAGCTTTATGACGGATACTGACGCACACAATGTAATTCCAGGAAGTGCAACTCTTAAAGGAACAGTAAGAACCATCGACGATGACGTACGTGATTTAGCTGAAAAAAATCTCAATTTAATATGCAAAAATACTGCTCGAGCCTTTGGAGCTTCTGCAATAGTTGATTATCAAAGAGGTTATCCGGTTATGATAAACTCTGATAAAGAAACCAAGATAGCCAAAGAAATCGGATTCTCTGTTACAGGAAATGAAACAATTGATGCTCCATTGGTAATGGGCGCTGAGGATTTCTCTTTCATGTTAAATGAAAGGCCAGGTGCATACATTTTGATAGGAAACGGTAACAGCGCACCTGTCCATAATCCAAACTACAACTTTGATGATGATATTATTCCTACAGGGGTAGCGTATTGGACACAATTAACAAAATCAAGATTAAGAGCTCCTTAGAATGACGCGTTTGACTAATAATGAAATAATTCTTTTCCTTAAAAGCTTGAAAATAAAAGAACATGATCATTTGACCTCAAATATTGAGGACATAAATGTTACAGAAGAATTCATCCAGATTATTTTAAATACAGGAGATAAAGAAAACCGAGATATTGAAGCTGTTATAAAAATCTGGCGGAAAGAGCTTATAAAATATTCTGGAATGAGAGATTGTAGAATTATTTTAACTTCTCATAGCAAAATTGGTAATAGCCCTGATGCGACGCCTGCACTCAAAAAATCGGTTGGAGAAAAATATCAATTGGAAAATCTTGGGAAAATAATTGCTGTAGCATCTGGAAAGGGTGGAGTTGGAAAATCAACCATCTCTAGTAATTTGGCTGTTTCCTTGTCCAACCTAGGGTATAAGGTCGGCATATTAGATGCAGACATTTATGGGCCAAGCCAACCTAAGATGTTTGGCATAAGACGATCAGAAACTAAAATAAAAGATAAAAAAATTCAGCCTGAAAAGATTAATAATGTGACGTTGATATCAATGGGTATGATGATCCCTGATGATCAAGCCATAGTATGGAGAGGTCCGATGCTTATGAGGGCTATTCAACAATTATTAGTGGACGTCGATTGGGGCTATCAGGATTTTACCATTATCGATCTACCTCCTGGAACAGGAGACATTCATATCACACTAGCACAAAAAGTGAAATTGGCAGGGGCAATAGTAGTTTCCACTCCTCAGGATATTGCCTTGATCGATGCTAAAAAGGCTATAAATTTGTATAAAAAAACAAATACAAGGATTTTAGGAATAATTGAAAATATGTCCTATTTTGAATGTATAAATTGTGGTGAAAGGCATGAAATATTTAGTGGGGGATCTATGCTTCAAAGCCTAGGGGTGGAAAACCTCGAGTTGCTTGGAGAAATTCCTTTAATAAAAGAAATTAGAGAGTGTGGTGACCAGGGGGTACCATTTGCTTCTAAAGGAACTGACAAAGCTGATATTTTCAAGAAAATATCAGAAAAAATTATAAATATGGTCTAGTTTTTATTAGTAAAAGCTAGAATAAGGAATAAATGATACTTCATCTCCTATTGATACAAAGGATATTTCGTCCTCTAATTTCACCAGTCCGTTAGACCATGCCAAACTGGTAAGTCGACCAGAGCCTTCATAGGGGAAAACTGACACTGTGTTATTCTTTTCTAGTCTTGCTCTCAGAAACTCTGTTCTTCCAACTTTTTTCGTTTTGGTAAATGCTGATGGCACCTTGAAAGAAATCGGTTCAAACCACAGCTTCTCACCTGCAATTCTACCTAAAGAGGACCTTAAGAAAATCAGCGCGCAAACAAAAGCTGCCACAGGGTTTCCAGGAAGCCCAAAAATATATTTTCCATTCCACTTTCCAAAAATCATAGGTCTACCGGGCTTTATTGCAATTTTCCAAGAGTATATCTCTCCCTCCAGTAAAAGAAGTTGTGATATAAAATCCTCTTTACCCGCTGAAGCTCCTCCCGTGGTTACAATTACGTCGACTGACTCTAAATCTTCTGATAATTTTTCTTTGATTTTCTCCAGACTATCATTAACATTTCCTAGTTCTATCGTTTCATACCCCCATTTTTTGAATAAAGCAGTCAGTGGAATACCATTAGTGTCTAAAATGAAAGTACTGGCCCTGCTTATTTTTTCTTCCTTAATTTCATTTCCAGTTTTAAGCAATCCAACTCGTAATCTACGAAAAGTCGCTAACATGGAATTACCTGAGGCTATTAAAGACGGCATATCGGTCTCACCTACTGAATAACCTTTTTTAAATAGCAATTGCCCTTTCTTTATATCCTCTCCTCTTACCCTAATGTTTGAGCTTTCATTTTTTTTAATACTGATGGAGAATTTATTTTCTTTCACATTCACTTCTTCGTCGAATACAATTCGATTTGAACCTTTAGGTATCCGTGCACCTGTCAAAATTCTTACAGCTTCATTTTTTTTTATTGCTCGTTTGAAAGGTTTTCCTGGAGCAGAGATTCTTCTCAAAATCCTAAATGTCTGCTTTTGACATCCTTTTTCAAAGTTAATTGCGTATCCATCTATTGCTGAATTATCGAAAGGCGGATTATCCAGTTTAGCAATAACATCGTCAGCTAGGATTCTACCAATACTTTCATTGATCTTTGACCAGCTCTTCTTCTTTACAGGTACTAATACTTTTTTTAATTTATTAGTCACTTTACCCAAAGGAACAAGACTAAGTTTTTTCAAATCTAGCAAGGTCTAAACCTATATTCTCAAATATTTTATAATGAACTCAGAAATAATTTCTACATCATTTCTTTCAAATACCGGCAACTCAGTATTCGGTTTTTGACCCGCAAAAGCCACAGCACAAATAGTCCTATCTTTTAAAAAAATCGGTGACTTGCGAGCGTTATCGTCAAAAACCTCCATTTTCTTATGTAATCCCCTTTTATAACCTTCTACCAATACTAAATCCACATTACCTAATTGATTAAGATAAAATTTCAAATCACTAGGTTTTTCTGGCATATTGTTAGAAAATTTTACCCATTCCAAATCACTAGCTAAGATCGTTTCACTAGCTCCAGCCGCTCTATGTCTAAAAGAGTCTTTACCCTTTTTATCTATTTGAAAATTATGATGGCTATGTTTTATAGTTGAGACACTCATACCTTTGTTCAAAAAAGTGTTTATTAAACTTTCGACCAAAGTTGTCTTCCCTGAATTCTTCCAGCCCACTACACCAAAAATTTTCATAAATCAATATTCCGTTGTTTTTTTAAAACTTCAAGATCTTCATTCTTATTAATATTAAAGAAAGGATCAATGCCTTCATCTTGAAAGGTCACATACTCTGTAGCATGACAATAAACCCAGTCTAGAACCTTTCTTGTTCCTTTTTCAAGGCTATCAGAGAGATTTCTCTTAAGAGAAACTCTCCAAAGTCCAAAAACAGGATGGACAACAAAAGTTTTATGTTCCTTAGAAAAGGAGCGAGCTAGTACAATGTTTGCTTGGGACTCTATCATTTCTTTTTTCATTTTATTTACCAAGTTGCTGGGGAAAAATGGTGTATCGACAGCCACCGTTACTACGTTTTCATAGCCTTTTTTCTCTGCCCATGACATAGAGGTCTGTAAACCTGCTAATGGACCTAAATAGCCAGAAACGATATCTTTTATAACAGGCAGTCCATAGTAGTTGAAGTTGTTATCTTTTGAATTGGTGTTGATTGCTAAAGTTTCTACTTGCTTATCTAAGTTTTCTATCGCTCTCTCTAAAAGATTTTTTTCTCCAATTCGCAAAAAAGCTTTATCTTTACCCGCCATTCTTCTGGATTTTCCCCCGGCAAGGATAACCCCACAAATTTTTCTCTCTTTCTCTATCATTTTCTCAAAAATTATTCATCAAACAAGAGCCTTGTTTTTCGGCTAACGCAAGAAAACCTTTTACCCTTAAATCTTCCAATCAGCGTTAAATTGAATTGGTTAGCAAGATCTACTGCAAGCTTTGTGAAGCCTGACCTTGATACAAGAACTGGAATCTTCATACTAATCGCTTTTAAAACCATTTCAGATGTTAATCTCCCAGTTGTATACATAATTTTATTTTCTGGCTTAATTTTTTCAATTAACATCCAACCACTGACTTTATCAACCGCATTGTGTCTTCCTACGTCTTCCATATAAACTAATGGCTTTTCTGGTGAACAAAGAACACACCCATGAATTGCTCCGGCTTCAAGATACAGGCTAGGTGTGAGATTAATTTCTTTAACTAACTGTCTGATTTGACTTAGTTTAAATTGAAATTTATTAGTTTTAGGGATTGGGGTAAGTTTATTGAACATATCACCAAATATTGTACCAAGAGCACAACCGCTGGTTTTTATTCGTTTTATGTTTTTTTGTTCAAATAACGTCTTTTCTTTCGTTCGTGTTACAACTACACCTAGCTCATCATTAAATTCTATTGATTCTATTTCATCTAATTTTTTGATTATATTTTGATTATATAAGAAGCCTGCCGCTAAATATTCTGGGTAGTCACAAATAGTCATCGCCGTTAATATTTCTTGTGAATTAAGATAGATCGCAAGTATTTTCTCATCGACAAGTTTTATATTTTCATAATTTTTTTGTTCATTGAAACTCTTAACTTCAGCAACTAGACTTAAAAGTCGTTTTTTAGAGTTCCCTTTATACACGTTCTTTTTTAATTTTAACATTTCAACAGCATACACTTAATAGTAAAGAATCAGATTATAATTTTATTTCAGATAGAGACACATGACAAAAAAAAATAAAACTACATATGCAATTGTAATCGATACGAGAGGCCTCAGATGCCCGTTACCCGTGTTAAAAGTTCAAAAAGACATAAAACCTTTGACTTCAAAGCAGAAAGCACTGATCATATCCGACGATCCTTTAGCTCCAATCGATTTAGGACATTTCTGCGATCAAAATAATTATTCTTTTTTTGCGTTAAATTATGACGACAATAAAAACGAGAGCTATTTCTGTGTAGAGGTCCTAAAACAGAAAGCCTTAAAGAAATAATCTACTAATTATCGTCTATATCTCCGCCTTTTATAAATTCTTGATCGATTTTTGGTAAAGCTCCCCCATGAATGGAAGCTTCAAAGGCTTGAAGTCTCTTATAGATGGAAATTAGATCAATGATCGTAGTCCAAGAGTTAACAAGAAACTGAAATGATGATGCAACTTGTCCAAAGGCTCTTAATATTTGGTTCATTATACCTAAAGTTATTCTTCCGCTTACGATTGTTGGAATTAAAAATATGTATACTATCACATTATCTGCCTGCAAATATAAATATCTGACTAGATTAAAGTAAGCAAAATGGAAATAAATTCTAAAATAATTCCGTCTAACGTTGTTAAATAATTGAATCAATGATTGAGGCTCAGCTCTCTCAGAGCTATCTTCTCCGTGAACTAATTCTTTTCTAAAAGCTGCTTCAACTCTTTGATTCTTAAATTCTAAGCCGGGTAATTTAATGCCAGCAAAAATCAATAAAAATGTTCCAAACACCGACCATAGGATAGCTAAAGACACGAGCGGATATGGAATTGATCCAACTATTGGCATCTCTTCAACATGTATCGATAAAGCGGAAAGTACTGGCAAGAATGATATAAGCGTCATGAAAGAGTCTACCATGGATATGCCCAAGCTTTGCATGATCCCAGAGAATCTCATAGTATCTTCTTGAATACGTTGGGAAGCTCCTTCAATCTCTCTCACTTTTGACCACTTTTCTAGGTAGTAATCATTCATCGCGTTCCTCCAACGAAACACATAATGGGAGGTGAAAAAAAGCTTTAACGGAACAAATACAATATAGGGGAAAACAATTATGCAAAATACTTGAAGGTGTCCATATAAATCTGATGCGGACACTTCTCCCCCTCCTCCTAGAGCTTTTTGAATATCATTGTAGAAAGGCCCATACCATGCATTTATTACCACGGATACTTGAACAGTTAAGTAAGCCATCAAAATTAGCAATGATGAACCTAATATGGACCAATTTTGCCACTTATGAGGGCTGTATCTTGACCAGAATCCATAAAAAATGAGGGTGGAAGCCAGGTAATAAATATCGAACCACAGAAATTCTGGGGTGATAAAATAACCTAGACCTATTACCGTGGCAGCGCCTTCCTCCGAGAAATTAAAACCTATAAGTGTTCCAAAATCTTTTCCGACTGAATAGTACAAAGCGATAACAAAGGCGGTCCAAGCAAATAACGACAAGAAAAAAATTTTTGGTTTTGGGAAGAAAGATTCAAACATAGTTTTTTAAAATTTTATTTTCACTACATCTAAATATATTTTTTTTTTTGATAAAACAAGATAAATGACCCCTTTTTTACCTAAAGGGACCATTTTATCCTGTTAATTTTTCTTACCAATGAATATGAAATGGTTTTTTCTTACACAAGTAGATTTTTCCGACTAAACCAGAAGATGAAGCGCTTTCTGCCCATCCAATAATTGAAATGGCATTTCCGCCCACCAAAAGTGCTCTATTTCGTAGTCCGATAATCGCTTCCGAATAATTTATGTTTGACGCATACGATAGCTTAATAACTTGCGTGCATGTTCGTTCATCTCTTAACAAACGATCTGGGTGAAGTGAAACGTATTTAATACCCTTCACAGGCGACACTCCCTCGCCGGCAACCCCTGAGGCCTGACTTACTACCTTCTCTCCAAGGCTTGCAGTCGTAATCCCGTAAGGGTTGGTTCCCTGACATCCTGAAATAAATAAACCGATAAAAAATAATACTAGTAAACGCATAAGATACTCTCCTTAAACTTGCCCATAAGCTGAAACGACAAGAAATTTAATTCTCTTAGGAAAATTTTTATACCTTTTAATAAGTTGCAAAAAGAACACAATAAAAGATCAGAAAAATATCTTTTTCCATAGAATTAGAAAATCACTGAAAATATTGATGAATATTTGAATTAAGCGTGTGTTTTTCAAAAAGGCAATCAACAAATTGAAAAAGAAAATTTTTTGTTTGTTTATTTCATATGAAGAAATTTATTAGACTAATACTTTTAATAATAAATTTCTTAGCTATTTTTAATGGATGAGAGATGACTCTAAATAAAAATTATCGCATTTTAAAATATCTTCTGCACATTCAAAGTCTTCATTTTTGATATAGGCAGTTATATTTTTTTGCGGCAAACTTCTATCGATCTCTTCACTCAATTTGACAAAAAATTGCTTGGTCTCTGTTAACCTATTCACAATCTCGGCATCATCTTTATCTTCAATAAAATCTAAAAGCGCGTTTGCTACTTCGCTTTGAAACAAACAAAGTTCTTCATCCAACTTATTATTCTCTTCTTTTGAATTGAATTTTATCGACGAATTTTTTTTTTCATTTTCCATTAAACCAGCCTCATGTCATAAACTTACTCAATCAATTATAACGACGCCCTTAATCTTTATTTAGTAAATAAACTTTTTTTGAATATAGCCGTTAAACTAGAGAGACAAAAATAAGGTTGTTATGTCAGAAGAGTCTGAAAATACTGAGGAGCTTGAAGAGCAAACACCTAAAAGGAAAAAAAAGCTTGTTATTCCTTGGAAGATAATAGCTCTATATTTTTTGCCAGCGATTGGAACTTTTTTTGTATTTATTGTGATGCATAATACAATAGTTAAATCGCCTCCTTCAAGAGAAGAGATTGAAACCTTATTAACAAATAAAGAAACTAGTCCAGAAAAATTAGATAATGAAGACCACGAGACTTCAAATGAGGAACCTCCCAAAGAAGAAAAATTGGAGCAAGGCTCTGATATTCCGTTTATTGGACCACAACATTATTATCAATCTTTTACGGGAGCTCTTGCCACAGATCTAAAGAACGATACCGGTATACTTACAATTGAGCTAGCAGTATCTATTTTTATGGGAAAATTGAATGCTGACAAGTACTTTGAAAATTTCAAGCAGTTTGAACCGGCATTGAGATCTACATTACTTGGAGTGATGCGCACCAAAACAAAAATTGAAGTTGAAAGTAAAGACGGTAAGGAGAAGCTTAAAATTGAGATGTTGAAGGCAATAAACGATGAACTGAGAAACTTAGGCGCGGAGCCAGAAATAAAAACAGTTCAATTTACAAAGATCTTAATTATCTAATAAGGGGGAATATGAAAATGGATATACCTAAAACTGGTAACAATTATAAATCCCCAGAAAATCAGGTGCCCACTATTTTAAATAGCGGAGAAAAAGATAGTGAAGCATTCCAGTTTCAAAAAAGCGAGGAAGATACCTATATTGAGCATGAAAAGAATGGGCTAAATGCTTTTCTAAGTTCTTACCTTAAGAATTCAGATACTCTTTTAATATCAACGAATGAGTGGCTCGGAACCTGGCGTCCTCTTAAAAAGTTCGAAAGTTAGGTCTTTTCATCTGAACCAGGCAAATAACCCTTTCCCTGTATCGCTTTAGCGCCAAGCTCATCTTCCAAAACGGGGTTATCAGAAACAATCTTTTCTAATTTCTTATTTATCTTCTTTTCAGCTTGTTCTAAATCGTTTGCCTCTATTTCAGCAATTCCATCAATAACCCAATGAACCTTAACTTTCATATTCCTTTTCCGTTTTATTTTCTTTCACATTCTTTTCCGGTACCATTTCAGTTCTCTTAAAATCTTCAAAATTTCTTTTTGCTTCAATTTGCATTTTCACTAGTGTATCAGAATCTAATTTTCTTTCAACTTTATCTCTCTCACTATATGCTCCTTCTACACCTAAAGCACTAGCTACTGAATACCACATATAAGCATCAGCATTATTTTCATCTTCAACTATAATTAGAAAATAATCCCCTAATTGGGTAACGACCTCGATTTCTTTCTTCTTAAATCTTTCAAGAAGATAAGATAATAAATCTTTCCTTACAGATTCTGCCGTTTTTTCAGGAAGGAGATCTATCAAGTCACTTGCAAGATCATTTGCTTTTCTCAAATCTTGCTCTAATTTTTCGTTTTTCTTAGATAGGTCGAGCCATGTTTTAAGGCCAAGCTTTGCACTTAAAGCCCAGAAAAGTGCTTCACTATAATTTTGAGTCACTCCTTTACCACTTCGAATTAAGTAAGCAAGATTATATTGAGCATCATACTCATTCTGTACTGACATTTTTTTGAAAATACTTACAGCAAGAGAGTAATCCTTATTCAGAACTGCGTCTGATCCTTTTTTGTATAATTCATCTGAAGCGGATATTTGTGAAAAGCAACTCACAGAAGAGTTAAAAAAAATCAAGAAAAGTACTAAGACTATCCTCATTTACCTTCCCGCCATCATAACCAACTGTAGATAAAAAACCCTTAATTTAAATTTTGAACCTTGTTTTTGTTCATAAACAACGATTCTAGGTCGGTCGGTGTCTTGTTTTTGAAACTCAATAGACATATTTTCTGGCAAAAAAACTCCATTCTTCTCAAGAGTTATCTGTGGATCTTGTGAGAACTGCCTATGGAAGCTGGGGTCTAACCAGACCCGAGCGAGAACTTTGCCAAGAATATCTGGTAGCAAGTTTCTGACGTCTTCTCTAGAGCCAAGATGTAATTTTTTACTCACCAGCTCAAGTGGACCTATTCCCCTGCTATTTTCTTTCCTTAATGCGGGAGGAGACAACTTGCTAATGGGGACCAATGCTTTAGAGTTACTGTCTTTCATATCTTATAAGTTCAAAAATTATTACAAATATAAATAAAGGATTTACAAGTGAAGATAAACCCAAAAATTTATAATTTTATAAACGACATATGGCATGAAAATTGTATTAGTTTCTTAGAAAGGATAAAACATGCTTCCAGTTGTTAGATCAGGTCTAAGCGCAGCATCACAAGAAATTGCGGTAATTTCCAACAATATTGCCAATGCTTCTTCGTTGGGTTTTAAACGAAGTAGCGCAAGTTTCTCAGATATTTATACCGAAATGTCAGATGTCAGAAATGGTAACAGGATTGGTAACGGTGTAAGTCAGAATACGCCACGTAGAAATCATGCCCAAGGCTCATTGATTTTAACAGGGAATGCTCTTGATTTAGGGATGAATGGGCAAGGAATGTTTATTCTAGACACTGTCAATAAGATAGGAGAGTTATCATACACAAGGAATGGAGCCATTACGATACAACAAGATGGAAAATTGGTAAATTCTGACGGACTATCATATCTTGACTTAGAAGGAGAAGCAATCACTCTACCTTTTCAGATCCTCGGTAAAAATGATGTGGTTGAAAATCTTTCTGAGGTTAAAGTAACAGCAGAAGGTTTTTTGAGGGCAACATATGGCATTGACAATTACCTAACTGTTGCACAAATCGGGCTTGCACGGTTTGCTGATGAAAATCAACTTAAATCTTTAGGTGATAATATCTTCACCGCAACACCCGAATCGGGAATTGCAGTTGTAGGTGCAGGAAAAGATTTCGGATTCGGAAAAATAAAATCTGGGTCTCTCGAAGCATCAAATACGGACATTACCGCTGAACTTACTCTTCTAATTAGAGCCCAACAAGCATTTAATGGTTCAGCAAAAATGATGCAGGCGGACGCAGACGTAACTCGCCGACTCATGGATCAGTAGTTTATCTTATTGGTAGTATCCAAGAGATATCTTTTATAAAACGTTTTGTTTCCTTTTTAATCAATAAATCACCTTTACTATTTACACTTAGAGAATTATCTAAAAGAATTATTAGAGTTACTGGACGAGAATATCCTTTAAATAAAAGCTTTGAAATTTTAACGAAAGCCTTTTTTCTCAATTTGATTTCAGCTCTCATAAAAGGTCTGTTTATTTCAATATTTAGCCATCCTTCTGCATTACCAAATTGATCTTGTCTGGGTATTATGCTCACAGAACACGTGCCTCTACCTATATTCATAAGACCGCAAGAAAGACTTAACTGTTCTTCACCATCAAAACCTACTAAATTTAATTCCGCAGTTTGGATAGACATGTGAATAGCTTCCAATTCTTGCGTATCGTTCTTCATTTAATCCTAGTAAATTTTTTTGATGTGATTTCTTAGCAAAGATATTGCTGACTTTTTTATTTGAGAAACACGTCCCGTAGTTATTTCCATAACCTCGGCAATTTCATATACGTTGAGCTCTTCAACATAATAAAGTTGTATAACCATGGCCTCCTTCTCGGGGAGATCCTTCAAACCAGTAGTCAAAATAGTTTTTAACTGACTTCTATCAAGATTTTCTTCTGGGGTATTCTCCTTGGATACAAACCACATTGAATATTCATCATAAACTTCATCCAAAGACTGATGAATATTTGCGTTGAAGGCCTTTTCCCATTCTCTATATTCATTTAATTCTATTCCCATCTTCTCTGCCATTTCAGCTGGACTGGGATTCCTTTGCAAAGACGATCTAAGCTCTTCTTCTACCTTTTTTGCTTTTTGCTGCATTTGTATAGTTGTTCTACAAAGATTTGAACTTTTTCTTAAATGATCAACTATTGCTCCCCTTATTCTGAGAACAGCGTAACTTATAAAAGTGGCTCCTTCTTTGGGGCTATATTTTTGAGCAGCTGTTACTAAACCGTAATACCCTATCTGCATGAGATCTTCTATCTCTATAGCTGCTCTCACCCTACCATGCATATGCCATGCTATCTTCTTGACCAAATTCATATTATCTACGATAAGTTTTTCAACATTTGGTTGCTGCTCTGGATAACTGGCCTTCATTATTTTTTCCTACTTACCATTCTAACCTCACGAAAAAAATCTTATGCCATTATTTCTGTTTACTCCAGATTTAATAATATTCTTCGCTAATCGCTTGAAGGATAAGATTTCTAATTCTGCACTCTTATCTAAAACTATTGGGAGTTTTTTTACAATAGCTTGTTGAATTCTCCTAGACCTTAGAATTGGCCCAGCATAACTGATATTTACATCTAAAAACTTATCAACAATGGAGTGGAAGCGCTTAAAGGTAGCTGTAGCACCCTCATTGCTTTCTGACATATTTACAACTACAGAGAAATTTCGAATTCCTTTTTCAATGCTTGCAGCTTTAATAAAAGTGTATGCGTCCATAAAGCTTGTAGGCTCTCCAACTAGCACTATCAAGAGCCTATCAACAGCGGCAGAAAAAGATAAAGAATGATCTGAAGCCCCCGCGGGTATATCCACTACAAGGTTATCAACTGACTTTTTTAATGGATCAAAAGCTCTTATTACTTGAAAAATTGTATTTGTTTCAAGATTCAAAATATCAATCAAACCACTACCACCAGAAACAAATTTCAAACCGAGTGGGCCATTTTCAATTATTTCACTAATAGGTAGATTTTTTTTTAGTAGGTCTCTTATTGTCTTTTTGGGATTTATTCCCAGTATGATATGAGAATTAGCCAAACCAAAATCAGTATCTAACAATCCTACTTGTTGAGACATCATTCTAAGCGTTAAGGCTAAATTGACCGCTATAGTAGTTTTACCTACCCCACCTTTTCCACTTGCCACTGCTACTGAATTTACCATAAAAACCTCTTATTACAAACAATAATTACTAAGATACTTGGATAATACTTCTGGCTTCGCTAAAGCGAGTGATCCCAAAATCGACCTTGAACCAGTTATGAACCCAATTTTTACGTCTCTCTCTGCAATTAATGATAATTCTCGAGGAAAGATTTCGCTTTCGTCAAGCTTTGTGAAAGCTACTAGAGGGTTTAAATCCTTATAAGATTCTAATTGATTAGATATCAATTGCTTGTTAGAACCTCCATGCAAGCAAAGAATAGTAGTTACTTTTGTGGCACCAATCTCATTCCGCACGGCAGAGATAAGATGTTTAGCGTGCGCCTCTACGCTGGAAACATCGATAATCTTTTGAACATGCGGAATTTCATCAATATCCGTTGATCTTTCTTCTATCTTCACCTTATATTTTGGCACATTTAGAAGCTTTGAGAAATGACTTAAATCATCCGATTGGTAATGTAAAATATCATCAGTCGAAATTAATGCTAAGTCATTTAGTTTAGATTTTTCTAATATTCTCGCTCCTAGCTTCGCAGCCATAGTAGTCTTACCTACTCCACTCGGACCAACAAGAAAGATGACATTAGAGCCAAGAACTTCTTCAACCTCGTCATAAGCAATTCTTTTAGAAAATGCATTAATAAAAGCTGCTTTACCTCTTTCAAAACTTAGCCCTTCAAAAGAAGGTTGAAGACTTTTGACTATTTCCGGTGAAAATTCAAGTTGCCTTAATTTGAGGGATGTAGAGTGCCCGATTTTTTCATTCACACCTCTTTCATCTGTTATAACCATACCTGTCAACATATTTTGTAATGAAACAATTTGTTCCTTCACTTCATTAATATTAGCAGATGATTGACTATCTTCTAGAGAGTAATTTTTTTGTGATACTCCAATTTCTCCGTGATTTTTACTAAAGATCCTATTTCGTTGCTTTTCTCTTAGAAAATCAATTTTGGAATGTAGAACTTCTGAAAAGCTGGTGTCTTCAGATGTTTTGGGCATACTCCTTTTTGAACTCACTTTATCATTTGTAGCTTCAATCTCTACCTTATTTCCCTTTTTAGTAGTTGAGACGATAAGAGCTTCAGGACCAAGTTTTCTGATAACTTCTTCCATTGCAGTAGCACTGTCTGATGCTAAAAATTTTTGTGTAGCCATTTTTTATTTCCTCTCCTGTTTCTGCATTTATGATTGGCCGTCTATAGTCGCAACGACATCTACTTTTCTGCTATCAGGTAGTTCGGTAAAGGATAGTACGATTAAATCCTCTATATGTTGCCTAATAATTGCAGATATTTGTCTTCGAATACTTGGAGAAACTACCAAAATAGCAGTTTTTCCCTCAGATGTGAGTTTTTGGTTCAAATCAGAAATATTGGTAATCAATTTCTGAGCAAGCTCATTATCTAGAACTAAACCCTCTTCACCACTCTGTTTGGCCATTTTAATTAACATATGCTCCAATTCTGAATTAAAAGTAATAACAGGAAGAGGTTGGTTTAGAGGTGCTACTTGTTGAATAAGGAGCCCAGCCAGAGAAGGTCGAACAGCTTCTGCTGTATCAATTAAACTAAGATTTTTACCAACCAACCCTGCAAGGGATTCAAGTATTATCCTAAGATCACTTATTGGCACTCTTTCAGATAATAATTCTCTCAGTACACCAGTTAAATTATGAAGAGGAACAAGTTTTGGAACTAAAGATTCTACTAAGCTAGGTGCTGTCTGAGATAAATTATCTAGTAAAGTTTGAACATCATCTTGTCCTATAAGCTTTCCTGCATGCTTATAAAATATTTGACTTAAGTGTGTAGCTAAAACTGATTCTGGCGCAACTACTACGTAGCCTTTGTCTTCAGCTTCATTTTGCTGAGAAGGTAAAATCCATGTAGCATTCATTCCAAAAGATGGATCTTTAACTTCTATGCCATCTATCTTGATATTTGTGTCATCACTGGGAATGGCCAACTTCCTGTCAGGATAAATAACATCATCTCCAACAATTGTTTGGCCAACTCTTATTCTATATTGATTTGAACTTAATGTTAAATCATCTCTGATTCTAACCGCAGGAACTATAAAACCTAAGGCTTTGGATACCTGTCGCCTTATTCCTGTAATTCTTTCCACTAATGGACCCCCAGATTCATCGTCAACCATTTCTACCAATCCATATCCCAGCTGAATTGAAATTGGTGAATAGTCCGTAACTTCTTCAAGTTTTAATTGATCAGGTGAAGCTTCCTCTTCTTCAATGTTATCTTCACCTGTCTCTTGATCACTCACTTCCCTTTTTCTTTCAACAGATCGTGACAAAAAACCAGCTGCAGCTGCCACCCCAGCCGAAGCAATAAATAAAAAGTTTGGCATTCCTGGAACAAAGCCTATCAATAAAAGAACAGCGGAAACAGGGATCCATGCCCTAGATATACTTAATTGCTCACCTATGTGAGAAGCCATATCTTGTTTTGAAGATACTCTAGTAACTATTATCGCAGTAGAGATAGCCAAAAGTAGTGATGGAATTTGTGCTACCAATCCGTCTCCAATTGATAAAAGGATATAGTTCTCTGCAGCTACAGCAACTGGTAGGTTATATTGACTGATACCAATAACCAACCCTCCTATAATATTAATAGCCAGAATTAATATAGAAGCAACTGCGTCGCCTTTAACAAATTTAGAGGCACCATCCATCGCTCCATAAAAATCTGCTTCTTTAGCTATATCTTCTCTGCGCATAGTCGCTTCTTCTGCTGACAAAACACCAGCGTTTAGATCAGCATCTATAGCCATTTGTTTTCCTGGCATTGCATCTAATGTAAACCTTGCAGAGACTTCTGATACTCTTCCAGCGCCTTTAGTTATCACTACTAGATTTATGATAACCAGAATAATAAACACAAATATTCCCACTGCATAGTTACCAGATACAATAAAATTTCCAAACGCCTCGATAATCTGCCCAGCAGCGTCACTTCCATTATGACCCTGACCGAGAACAATTCTTGTGGAGGCCACGTTTAGCGCTAAACGTAAAACTGTAGCAATAAGTAATAAGTTTGGGAAACTTGAGAAATCAAGTGGTCGAAAGGTGTGCATTGCTACCATCAAAATAACTAATGAAACTAAAATATTTGAGACAAAAAACACGTCCAATAAAAATATTGGTAAAGGTAGAACCATCATTGCTACCAATACTATTATTCCTAATGGTAGTATGCCCGATTTCATAATGTCGGTAATATTTCCAACTAAACTTGTTTTTCCGGCCGTCAATTCCATGACATTACTCTTTCTTTGTCAAAATTTAGTCAAAGCTCCGTTCTAACCATATTTTATTAGCTATTGAACTAACATATTATCATTTAAATTAAAGCTAATCACCTTAACCATACGAAAGAAGCAAAGATCATGCCAAAGCACCATTCAAATTATTCAATAAAACTAAATTATCTGGCACAAAATATGCAGAGAACACTTTACGTTTTTAAAGACGAGGGTTTTAAAATGAATTTAAGTAATAAGATAACAAGACAAATATCTATTTTAGGCATGGCGTTAATTGTTTCCGGGTGTCAATCGAACTTTCTAAGAAGCTCAGAAGAGGACACAGCTAAGACTAGTTTAAATGTCCTAAGCAATAGAAATGGCGAAGATGCAGCCCATTTGGCTGCTATCAACGAGGTTTTAGACGCGTCTGTTGATAACGTTCCTACCATAAACGCTGTTGGATACGCTGTTGTTTCTTCTCAACCAGGAAGATCAGCCAATCAAAAAAGACTTATGGCGATCAGGTCCGCTAGAATGGCAGCAATGAGAGATTTAGCAGAACAGATTCACGGGCTAAAAGTAGAGGGTAACACTACCGTAATAGATTTGATGGTTCAAAACGATACTTTCAGAGGTATTGTTTCAGGAACGATAAGAGGAGCAAGAACCGTCAGAATAAATCCAACCGGGACAGATACATATGAAGTACTGCTTGAAATTGATAAAGATACCTTAAGTTATCTACTTCGACAGGCTAGAACGGTTGCATAATAACTTGCTTTGGAAAAAATAATGTCATTCCGAAAATCCATTTTTAGTTTATGTTTAATAGCGCTTCTTTCTTTTGCACTAGAGGTCACAGCAAAGGACAATCTTAAGTTCATAGAAACAACTGGTAGAGCTGTCATCGATAAAGAGCAACAGATAGACGTCTCCCGTCGCAGAGCTCTAGAAGATGCTTTATACCTAGCGGCTCTTCATGGTGGGGCAACAATAAATGGGTTTTCAAGGGTTAAAACCGATACTTCCATAGAAGAGAATTTGGTAGTACAGCCCTCAAGTAGGATTTTAGACTATACAATTTTATCCGAAGAAAAAAGTGAAACACATTTCATTATTAAACTTAGGGCAGCCGTTGGTCAATTAGACAATAATAAATGTGGAATAAAAGGGATTAAAACATTGTCTCTATTTCAACCATTAATTGAAATAGATCCTAAGGCACCTTTCTGGGTCAACCAATTAATCGCTGAGATTATCAATAGTATGATTTATAAATATAACTCAAGAAGCAATATTGTTTTAAAAACTCATCTCGATACATATTTAGACATAAGCAAACTGAATTCAGTAAATGATCAGTTTGACTATACCTCCCTGACCTCTGGGAGGATAAGAACCCAGCATGGGGATTATTCAATAGTTCCCGGTGTAAAAATAACCACAGGCCGTAGGCTATCCGGTTTCACATCAAATGAGTTTATCATTTTAGAATTTGAGACGTTCGTTTATGAAGGAGAGAAGTATTTGAAAGATTTTTCAAAATCTAAATCAATAGAGGTTTTGTTTAAATCTGGAGGGCCGTGGAGAACTCTTAATTTATTTCTTGCAACAAGCAAAGAAACAATAGTAGCACCAATAATCGAAGAGGCAGAAAAACATGTAGTTGAAATTGCCGATCAATTGAGCTGCAAGCCTGTTGAGAGTAGAATTTTTCTTGTAGATGGAAAGCTAGAAGTCCCTCTGGGAGAAAAACACGGATTAACTCTGTCCTCGCTGGCAGTGGCGAAAGGCGAAATTACCCCGTTTTCTATATTACGTGTAGACCAACTGTTAAAATCCAAAGCTATTTTAGTTCCTTTAAATGACTCATTAAACCTTGAAAGTCTCTCAGGAAAAACCGTTCAATTTATAGAGAATATGTAATGTTTAAAAAAATATCAGTAATTTTGGCCTTTCTACTTACAGTTTTGAATTTCAATAACCTTTACTCAGAGCCTTTTGTGGTTTTGTCTTACAACACTTCTACAGAGCTTGGAGACAGAGACAACGAGTTCACCAAAAACCCTGATTACTTTACCAAACATACGATATCTCCAGGAGAATCTCTTAACCTTATAATAAATAACTATTACGGAAATAGTGGTCTCAATAAATACTTTCTTCAGCTTGCAATAGTATCACTCAATAGTCATGCATTTAGAAATAGAAATGTGAATTATATGGTTGCCGATGAAAGCATACACCTGCCCAGCATCAACCAAATAACAAAGTTGATGAAGGGTATTGAGTTTAAACTAGATGAAGAAACCTCATCTAGAACTAAAAATATTTATTTTTTTGGAGGCTAAATTGAGAAATATAGTCTTTTATATTTCAAGTTTTTTATTTTTTTCCATTTCATTTTCACAGCCGTTGATCGCTAATTCGATTTCCGGAATAAAACTAAAAAAATTGATAATTCAGGAATTATCTTCGATCGGAGTCATATCAGACCCAGCAATAAATGATAAACGAATATTTACGGGATGCGCCAAAGAAAATATAGAAATTTCTAGAAGGGATCTCTCTTGGAATACACTAAAACTGGCCTGTAAGAATAATAAGTATTGGAATTTTAGCTTTAGAAATAAAATATTCACAAAAAATTTTAATGAAAGAAGCGTTATTTCCTCTAAAGAGAAATACAATTCCAAAAAAAAAATCCCAACAACGTCATTTAATGAGAAAAATTTAGTATTTGTACTTACGAACTCAAAACAAAAAGATGAAATATTGGATAAAGAAGACATAAGATTGGAATTGAGAAAAAAGATCTCTTCGAAAGGTAGTTTTTCGGAGCTAAAATCAGTTTTGGGAAAGAAGCTCAAAAGGAGCTTAAAAAAAGGCAGTATTTTAAAGGAGAAGCACTTAAAGGAAGATTGGTTGGTACACAAAAACCAGAAGATTGAAATCGTAAACCAAGTAGGTTCTGTAAAAGTTTCAATGAAAGGCCTTGCTTTAAGTAATGGTTTAAAAGGGGATAGAATTTTAGTTAAAAACCTGTCAAGCAATAAGACTGTCGAAGGATTTGTGAAAAGTGAAAAAAAAATATCAATTTTTCGTAAAATATATTAACTAAATGTCGTATATATAAGCACAGGAGAAAAAAAATGGTAGGATCAATTAAAAACTTTACGGGACAGAGGGTAGAAGTCCATAAGGGAAAACCAAACAATAGTCCTTTAGCTTCCTCTGAAAAGGTTAGCTCATCTGATGTAAACTCTTCTGCAAACAACGTCGATGCCGTATTAACTAATAAATCTAAAGAGGCAATAAAAACTATGGCTGAGAACCCTTCAGTAAATATGGAGGCTGTTGAGAGGATAAAGGCAAAAATAAAGAATGGTGAATACCCTATTGATTTTGAAAAATTGGCAGACAAGCTTTTAGAGTCATACTGGGTTTCCAAGTCTTAGTATATTCCAACTTAAATTGAAGAATAAAGAATGTCTTTCCCTACACCAAATGAGTCCTTCATAAGAGAATTTAAAGAAAGTTTCAACTTAGTTGAAAGGGATTTTCTAGAGCCAAAGAAATTAAGAGATCATATAGGCAAGATAGAAAAGCTTATTGAAAGAGATTATCTAGTAATAACAAGCAAAGACACAAACCTAGCACTATCGTTTGATCAGAAGGAAACACTTAGAGATTTGCTGAAAAAGATAGAGATAACGTTTAAGAAAAGTGAAGAGAAGGTTAAATGGTCAAATAATTTCTCTGGTTTCTTGCAAGAACAAATCGCCACAAAATAACTTGTTTTAAGCGCATAATTTATTACAATATTAACCGAATATGGATATTCGTGATTTAATTATAGATATTATCTTAACAGAGAGAACTGGGATTATTGTCTTGCTGATAATATTCCTATATTTAATTTACTCACAGGTCAAGCAACAGAGCCTTTTAGAAAAGGAAATTAAGCTAGTGAAGTCTAAATTAGAGAAATTGGGGCATAAATCTGACAACACATCATCAGACCTTTCTTCATTAAACTCAAGAATTTCTAGTCTTTCGGGAGCAGTTACTGATGCAAACAGTGTTGCAGAGAATACAAAAAAAGAACTTAGTATGCTTGCAGATGGAATTAATAGCGAAACAGTTTTTAATAAAGCGATAGAAATGGCTAGATTGGGCTCTTCCTCGGAAGAAATAACTAAAGAAACAGGCTTATCAAAAGATCAGGTAGAGACAATAGTTAGGTTTCACGGCAGCGACAAATAGCTCAACCAAAAATTTTTTCTAATTTTTTAAATATTTTTATAAATCATTGGACGTCGTGTTAAGTTCAGAGGTTTTCTTTTTGCTCATCAGCAGGCTCTTCCAAACCTTCTGAACCCTCTGTATCAGCAGCTTGCTCATCAGCAGGCTCTT
>MDTB01117568.1_pt1 | contig 26145 bp, 27 predicted proteins | sample 811161 | NCBI WGS metagenome assembly MDTB01 (sample SAMN05326650, study PRJNA326480) | marine metagenome | isolation source: seawater | place: Mediterranean Sea | collected 2009 | reverse complement strand
AGCGCGGTAACGCGTGTAGCTGACCAGTACTAATAGCTCAATTGGCTTGATTTATGCACTGAAAAAAATTTTTATGAAAAAAAAAGTAATTTTTCTAGGATACAGATCTAACAAAACAAATCTTATTAAATTTTTAAGAAACAAAAATAATATTGTAAGAGAATTTGGCAATAAAAATATTAATAAAAAAAATATTAAGAATTCTGATTTAATTATTTCTTTTGGCTATAGAAAAATAATAAAAGAAAAAATTTTAAAAATTTCTAAAAGACCTATTTTAAATTTACACATTTCCTATCTTCCTTATAATAGAGGTTCACATCCAAATTTTTGGTCTTTTATAATGAATACTCCTAAAGGAGTTACTATTCATGAAATTGATAAAAAAATAGATATGGGTAATATAGTTTTTAGAAAAAAAGTATTTTTTAAGAAAAATTTAGATTTAACATTTAATGAATCATATAGAATTTTAATAAAAGAAATTGAAAAGCTATTTATTAAGAATTATACAAAGATTATTAATGGAACTTATGTCCCCAAAAAAATAAAATTTAAAGGATCTTTTCATAAATCATCTGAGTTACCTAAAAGTCTTAGATCTTGGAATATTAAAATTTCTGAATTTATTAAGAACTATACTATATGATTTTTAAATATAGGATCATTAACTTTGATATTTTTCTTAAGTTTTTTTGCAATATTTATCAATAGCCACATATTCTTTAAGTCCAAATTCCAATTTCTTCAATAAGGTAGGTTTTTTCATAATTAATGCTCAACTTTTATTCTTATGTATTTATTGAAATTCTATACTTACACCTTGATTCAAATATATTAAACTTAATTATAGCTTTCATTTTTACTTAAATTTATGATATATAAAAAACTTATATCTAAATATAAGAATATGAAATTTTCAGCTCCGACAACAGCGAATGTAGAAATTACAGAAAAATGTAATGCAAGATGTCTCCACTGTTATAATCCCTGGAGAGAAGAAACTATGGGAGTTAATTCCCATACATTCGAAACAATCAAAAAAACAATTGATGAACTAAAAAAAGCAGGTGTCTTTCATTTAATTTTTACTGGTGGAGAGCCCATGTCAAAAATGGATGTGCTATACGAAGCTTTAGAATATGGAAAAAAATTAGGTTTTTCTTTTAGCTTGAACTCTAATTTAATGCTAACGACAGATGCAAAAATGAAAAAACTTGCATCACTAGGTCTTGACCATGTTTTAACAAGCTTTCCCTCAATAGAAGCAAATGAAAATGATCGTATAATGCAGGTCAAAAACTCTGTTAATAAAATAGCAAAAGGGATTCTAAATTGTACCAATAACGGAATAAGAGTAAGTGTAAATTGTGTTATTACAAAATTTAATTATAAAAATGTTTATGCAACAGGAAAATTTGTTGCTGATCTTGGTGTCCAAAAATTATTTATTACTAGAGCAGTTCCGCCAGTATATAGTTACGAAACTACAGAAAAACCTGTCGTAGCAGATGAATATAATTTAACTCATGAAGAAGCAAAATCTGGATTAGATCAAGCGCTAGAAGTTAAGAAAGAAACAGGAATTATGCTTGGAACTCTTGTTAATTTTCCAGTTTGTTTTTTAGGAGACCTTGAAAAATATCAAGATTTTTTTGGAAGAGGTTGCCCATCTCAAAGAGGAGATAGAATTAACGTAAATTCCACAGGTGTAATGCATACGTGTGTTCATGAAGAAACAGAATATGGAAATATCTTAGAAGATGATTTGAAAGACGTATATAAAACAAAAATGAATAAATGGCATGATAAAAAACAAATGGTTTATGAGGGATGTACTGGTTGCAGTTATATTGACTCGTGTTACTCAGGCTGTCAAATGGTAGCTCTTGCTTTTAATGGAAAATTTGGGACAAAAGACCCCTTGTTTGTTGGTCCTAATTCAGTGACTAAGAAATTCATGATCAATGATGATATCTTTAAAAATTTAGAAAAAAAATTAGATGCACCAGGTTTGACATTAACAATTAATAGTAATTTAAGACATAGAAAGGAAGAAGGTTTTTATCTTGTTAACGTTCAATGGGGAAACTCAATATCTGTAAGAAATGAAATAGGAGAATTTACAAAAAATAAAAAAGGTCAAGCTTTAAATATTGCAGAAATTCCATTTAACAAATCAACAATAGTTTTTTTAATATTAAAAAATATATTACAAAATAAGGATATTGACATTGGTAAAGAGCTAAAATCTCAAGGTTTAAGTTTTAATTTTGAAACACTTCCTTATTTTAAGTCTGTTAATGAACTTAAAAACTGAAAATAAGAACTTCATAACTGAAAATATTTTTTTCAAAAACCTTAATCATCAAAGGGCCTGTAAAATTTTTTATCAATTTGAATTATTTAAAAGAACTTTATCTGTCAAAGGTGAAATCTGTGAGTTTGGTGTTTTTAAAGGAAATTCCTTAAATAGATTAATTCTTTTTAGAGATTTATATAAACAAAAAAAGAAAGTATATGCTTTTGATACATTTAAAATAATTAAATTAAAAAAAAGTAATCTAGATTACAAACAATATAATAAATTTCTTAAAGATAGCAAAAATTACCAACCTTCATATGGCGATATTAAAAAAATTTTAAAATTAAAAAAAATGTTTATAAATGTAAAGCTAGTTAAGGGAGATGTTTTTGAAACTTTAAAAACACAAAAAATAAATAAAATATCTTTTGTGCTTTTAGATCTAGATCTTTATGAACCTACGCAATATGTGCTAAAGAACATTTGGTCACAATTATCTAAAAATGCAATAATTCTACTAGACAATTACAATGTTTTTAAAGGAGAAACTAAGGCTGTTAATGAATTTGCAAAGAAAAATAAAATTAAAATTTATAAAGAGAAATTTCACAAAAATTTTTATTTTTTAAAAAAATAAAATTTAAAGGATCTTTCCATAAATCATCTGAGTTACCTAAAAGTCTTAAATATTGTAATCTTAAAATTTCTGAATTTATTAAAAACTACACTATCTGATTTTTAAATATAGGATCATTAACTTTGATATTTTTCTTAAGTTTTTTTCCAATTATTTTATAATATTGTGAAGCACAGATCCCAATTTTTGGTCTAAGCACAATTATATTCTTATCAGTAATTTTTTCATTAATTCCAATATTATTTTTTGCATATATTGATCTTCTAAATCTAATATTTTTATTTAATACTTTAATATCTTTGTGTTTATTTAAACTTTCAAAAAGCTCAACACTAGAATCTTTTAAATCTTTCATCATTTTGGGACCAATAGAAAATAATGAGTCAGGTGTTTTTTTGTTGTCTATAGTAAAATGTTTTTCAATAGCACATACACCAAGTGGAATAGATGCAATTGAGGAAAAAATATTATCAGTGTGATCTGATAGTCCAATATGATATTTTTTAAATTTTTGTTTTAAAATATTGATTTTTTTTAAACTAGTGTCCTTTATTTTTGTGGGATAGTTTGAAACACAATGTAATATAATTATTTTTTTATGGTGCTTTTCTATAATTTTTACAGCACTTTTTATTTCCTTAATAGTCGCCATACCTGTAGAGATTATTATTGGCTTTTTTTTTGAGGCTATATAGTTGATTAAATTATAATCAGTTATTTCAAATGATGCTATCTTATAAATTGGAACATTAAATTTTTCTAAAAAGTCTACTGCTTTAATACTAAAGGGACTGCTAAAAATAATTTTATTATATTTTTTTGCAATTTTAAATGCTGAATGGTGCCATTTATAAGGTGTGCAGGCTTTTTTATATAAATCAAAAAAATACTTACCTTTCCAAATGCCTTCTTTAATTTTTAAAAATTTTTTTTTTTTAGAAAGAGTTATGTCTTCTGGTTGGTAGGTTTGGATTTTGATTAGATCTGCGCCACTTTTGCAAGCTTTTTCAATTAATTTTAAAAACCTTAATTTATTTCCATTATGATTGCCTGATATTTCAGCAATAATTAAAGGTGGTTTTTTGTAGTTAAAGTTTAGATTATTTTTAGTAATTTTCATAAATTATAATTTTATTTAAATTATTCAAGTGATAGTACTTTATATATGAAAAAAAATTATAATAAAATAATTAATCAAATTCAGAAAATTAGATCAAAAAATAATGTAAATTGGATGAATATTCTTAAATTGGCTTTTAAACTTGATCCACAGAAAGCTTCAAAAATTATGAAAAAAATAAATTATGATGATAAAAAAATTTCTAGTTTATTAAAAAAACTTTCTTAAAATTCCATTTAAATATTTATGAAATTTATTCCTTACGGCAAACAATATATTGATAATAAAGATATCAAAGTAGTATCCGACGCCTTAAAGAAAAAACTTATAACAACTGGTGATCATGTATTAAAATTTGAAAAAAAAATTCAGAATTTTTTAAATTGTAAATTTTCTTTTACTTGTAACAGTGGAACTTCAGCTTTATTTTTGGCAATGCAGTCGATCGAAGTCAAAAAAAATGATATTATAATAATGCCAGCTATAAATTTTGTAGCATCATATAATGTTGCAAAACTATTTAATGCAAAAGTTTATTTAGCTGATGTAGATAAATATTCCGGACAGATGTCACCACAAAATGTGATTGATATTTGTGAAAAATTTAAATTAAAAAAAGTAAAAGCAATCATCACAATGTATAATGGAGGTTATCCTGCCAATGCACAAAATTTTAAAAAATTTAAAAAAAAATATAATTGTTTTATTATTGAAGATGCGTGTCATGCATTGGGAGCTAGCTATAAAAATGGAAAAAAAAATATAAAAATTGGATCTTGTGCTCACTCAGATATTTCAACATTTTCTTTACATCCACTAAAAACCATCACAACTGGAGAAGGTGGAATTGTGACAACTAACTCAAAGAAACTAGGTGAAAAAATTAGAAAATTAAGATCTTTAGGTATTGAAAAAAATGCTCATCATTGGAAATATGATGTTAAACATATTGGTTTTAATTTTAGATTAAATGATTTTCAGTGTGCTTTAGGAACAAGTCAACTAACTAAAATTTCAAAATTTATTTTATACAGAAGAAAAATTTTTTCGAATTATCACAAGTTACTTAGTAATTTAAAAGATATTAATTTACCAAAGCATAAAAATATTTACCAATCTGCTCATCATTTATTTGTCATTTCTTTGAAAAAACCGAATTATATTAAAAAAGAAAAATTAATAAAATTTATGTTAAAAAATAATATTATCTTACAATATCATTATATACCAATTTATAAATTTAAAGTGTTTAAGGATAAATTTATTAATAGAAATTCTGAAATTTATTTTAAATCTGCTATTAGTTTACCAATTTATTACCAACTGACTTATAAACAACAAAATTATATTGCAAAAAAGATAAAAGAATTTTTTAAAAAAAAATAAAATGAAAATTTGTATTATTCCAGCAAGAAGTGGCAGTAAAAGAATTAAAAATAAAAATATTAAAAAATTTGATGGCAAACCTATAATTGGAACGGTTTTGAAAAACCTAAAAAAAATGAAATTTTTTGAAAAAATTATTGTTACTACAGATCAAAAAAAAATTGCAAAAATATCAAAGAAATATGGAGCAGATTTGATTATTTATAGAGATAAAAAATTATTAAAAGATCATATAGGATCTTGTGAAATAGTATCAAATTCAATTAAAAAGATAAATTCAATGAGCATTTTCCCCTCTCTTGTATTTTGTGTATATCCAACTTCAGTATTTTTAAAAAAAAAACATTTGCAAAATGCTATTAAAATTTTAAATAAAAATAAATCTAGCTTTATATTTTCAGCAACAAAATACCCGCATCCAATTCAAAGATCTTTTTTTTTAAAAAAAAATAGATTAGTACAAAATTTTGCCAAATATAAAAAAACCCAAACACAAAAATTAAGTTCAAATTATTTTGATGCAGGTCAGTTTTATTTATCAAAACCAGAAAAATGGATGAAATATGACAACATTTTTCAAAAAAACTCAATGATTGTAGAAATACCCTACAATGAGTGTAAAGATATTGATGAAATTGAGGATTGGAAATTAGCAGAATTAATTTTTAAAACTTGTAAAGGAAAAAGTTAAACAATTTAAATTTACTAAATAAAAAAAATTAGACTTTCAAATGTACAATAAAAATAATAATCAAGAAAAGTTTTGGAAAGGGAAATTTGGAGATTCATATATTGAAAGAAATAAATCAAAGAAAACAATAATTAATAATATTTATTTCTTTAAGAAAGCTCTTTTTAAAGCAAATAAAATAAATTCAGTTTGTGAGCTTGGATCAAACATCGGATTAAATATTTTAGCTTTAAAAAAGATTTATAAAAATAAACTTAAAAAAGTATTATCAGTAGAAATAAATAAAAAAGCGTCAAGAATTCAAAAAAATAAAATTAAAGATATTGAAGTTTTAAATTCTTCAATCAATTCTTTTGATGTTAAAGATAAATTTGATTTGGTTTTGTGTAAAGGAATTTTGATCCACATAAATCCAAAAGATCTAAAAAAAACATATAAAAAAATTAATAAACTAAGTAAAAAATATATTTTAATTGCAGAATATTTTAGCCCAAACCCTACAAAAATTAGTTATAGAGGTCATAAAAATAAATTATTTAAAAGGGATTTTTTAAAAGAATATTTAAAAATAAATAGAAATTCAAAATTATTAGATTACGGATTTATCTATGAAAAAGATAAATTTCCTCAGGATAACATAAATTGGTTTTTAATTAAAAAATGATTGAATATTGTAAAAAATGTATATACCCAAATACTAAACCTAATTTAGTATTTGATAAAAAAGGAATTTGTAACGCTTGTAATAATTTTTCAAAAAGAAAAAAAATTAGTTGGAAAAAAAGAGAAAAAGAATTTATCCAATTTATAAAAAAACAAAAAAAATATAATAAGTCTCATTGGGATTGTTTAATTCCTGTAAGTGGAGGAAAGGATAGTTTTTACCAAATTATTAAATGTAAAGAAATGGGCTTAAAACCTCTTTGTGTTAATGCTACCACTTGCGATCTTACTAATTTAGGAAAAAAAAATCTTGAGGCTATGAAAAATCTTAATGTAGATATAATAAATGTAACAATTTCAAAAAAAATTAGATCAAAAATAAATAAATTCACTTTAGATACAGTAGGTGATATCTCTTGGCCTGAGCATGTTGCTATATATACAATCCCAGTAATCATAGCAGTTAAATTTGGAATAAATGTTTTAATTTGGGGAGAAAATCCTCAAAATGAATATGGAGGTCCCGACAAGACATCAAGTAATAAATTTAGAGATTTGCAATGGGTAGAAAATTATGGAGGAATGCTAGGGCTTAGATTAAGTGATTTAACTCAGTTTTTAAATTTTGATAAAAGTGATTTACAATGGTTTAAGTATCCAAAAAATGATGAGATTAAAAAAATAAATCTCAAAGGCATTTTTTTAGGTTATTATTTTCCTTGGAATGGATACGACAATTTTAAGATTGCCAAAAAAAATGGGTTTATAGAAAATAATAAAAAAGTTGAAGGCACTCTTTTTAAATTTGAAAATTTAGATAATTATCAAACAGGAATTCATGATTATTTTAAATATTTAAAATATGGATATAGTCGAATTACTGATCATTTGAGTTTATTTATTAGAAGAGGAAAAATCTCAAGAAATGAAGCTGCTAAAATAGCAAAAAGGTTTGATGGTAAATTTCCATCAAAATATTTAGATAAATCTTTAAAAGAAATTCTAAAAAATATAGACCTATCTGAGAAAGAGTTTCTTAAGATCTGTGATAAATTTACAAATACTTCTATTTTTAAAAGAAATAACGATGGTAGTTTTGTAAAGAACAAAAATAAAAATCTCGTAAAAATTAAGTATGCAAATTAAAGTGATTAATACAAATAGTTGTAATTTAAACTCTTTAATTAATGTAATAAATAATTTAGGTCACGATTGTCAAATAATTAATAAAGAGAAAGATTTACAAAAAAAATCAAAAAAAATCATTATACCTGGAGTAGGAAGCTATAGCAGCTGCATGGATTCATTAAAAAAAATTAAATTCAAAGAGTACATTAATAAAAATAAAAATTTACATATTTTGGGAATTTGTGTAGGTATGCAAGTTTTAAGTTCATTTGGATATGAAGATAAAAAATGTGAAGGATTAAACTTAATAAAAGGCAAAGTATTTAAATTAGAAACAAAACTTCCTTTACCTCATCTTGGGTGGAATAGCATTAATGTTAAAAAAAAAAATTTATTAGTCGATAAAAATTTGAATAAAAAGGATTTTTTTTTTATGCATTCTTATGTATTTATTCCAGAAAAAAAAAAAACTGTATTGACAGAGACTACATATGGAAAAAAATTTGTGTCAGGTTTAAATGAAAAAAATATTTATGGAGTTCAATTCCATCCAGAAAAAAGTTCTGCAGCTGGTAAAGAAATAATTAAAAATTTTATTAATTTAAAGTGATTAAAAAAAGAATTACTCCAATATTACTTTTTAAAAATAATCATATTTTTAAGGGTAAAAATTTTAAAAATGATAGATTAATGGGAGATATAAAATCTTTTGTTAATATTTTTAATCTTAGAGAGGCAGATGAAATAATTATTATTAATTTAGTGTCCTCTTGTAAAAATAAAATTTTAAATTTTGAAGTATTAAAAGAAATTTCTAAAATTAATAATCTCCCCTTAACGTATGGAGGAGGAATAAATTCATTAAAAGATATAGAAAATGCATTAAAATATGGGGCTGATAAAGTAGTTATAAATACATCTGCAATAAATAGATTTGATATTATTAAGGAAGCAATAAAATTATTTGGAACTCAGTGCATATCAATTTGTTTAGATTACAAATATATTATTAAGGAAAAAAAATATAAACTATTAATGAGATCAGGAACTCAGATATCAAAAATAGATGTAAAAAAATATATTGATGAATTAAAAAAAATTGACCTTGGTGAAATTATAATAAATAATTTTGATAGAGATGGAACATTAGAAGGCCTAGATTTTAAATTTACTAAATATATAAAGGATTTTAGTTGTCCTAAAATGATTATAGGAGGTGCAAAAAATTTTGATGATTTTTACAAAGCATTCAAAGAATATGATTATTCTGCAGTCGGATGCTCGTCTCTTTTTTTATATACTAGCGAAACTCCACAAAAAATCAAAAATTTTTTACAAAGTAAAAAAATTAATATAAGAAAATGAAATATGAATAACCGACAATTGTTAAAAAAATTATTTCCAATTTGTAGAAGTATAACTGGAAAAGGTATTTTAGACTCATTAAAAATTTTAAAAAATCATAATAAAAAAATTAAAATAAAATATTTTAGAACAGGGAAAAATGTATTTGATTGGAAAATACCAAGTGAATGGAATATAAAAGATGCTTATATAAAAGATTCAAAGGGTACAAAAATTATTGATTTTAATGAAAATAATTTACATGTTGTTTCTTACTCAAAACACATAAAAAAAAAGATAAAAAAAAAAGAATTATTAAAAAAGATATATTTTTTAAAAAAACAACCTAATGCCATACCTTACATAACAAGTTACTATAAAAAAGATTGGGGATTTTGCTCTAACTTTAAAACTTATAAAAGGATTAAAAATAATAAATCAGAGGTATTTGATATTCTGATAGATAGTAGTTTTAAAAAAAATGGTAAAATGCATTATGGTGAATTATTGCTTAAAGGAAAAAGTAAAAAAGAAATTATTTTAAGCACATATTTGTGCCACCCATCTATGGCTAATAATGAACTATCAGGGCCTGTGGTATTATCAAATTTGATCAAATTTTTTGCGAGTAAAAAATTAAATTATTCGATGAGATTTTTAATTTTACCAGAAACTATTGGTACAATAGCATATTTAAAGGAAAATTTTATAGAATTAAAAGATAACTTTTACGCTGGTTATGTTCTTACATGTTTGGGAGATAAGGGGGAAATGTCTTTTTTAAAATCTATTGATGAAAATTCTATTTCAAACAAAGTTGCTAAAAATTATTTTAAAAAAAACAGGGTAAAAGTAAAATATTATAACTTTATGCATAGAGGAAGTGACGAAAGACAATATAATTCACCAAGAATAAATTTAAATATGGCTTCGATAATGAGAACTAAATATGGAAAATACAAAGAATACCACACATCATTAGATAATTTAAACTTTATAAAATTAAAAAAACTTAAACAAAGTACTTATGTAATAACAAAAATTTTACAGTCAATTCAAAGTAATATTGTTCCAGAAATCAAAACATTTTGTGAGCCCCATTTATCAAAATATGGTTTGTATCCTACTCTATCGAGAAAAAATATGAGTAAGGAGTACAATAATTTATTGAATTTTCTTGCATATGCAAATGGTAAAAGAAATTTATATGAATTGTCAGATATATTAAAACTTCCTTATTTAAAAATTTTAAAAATTTATAAATTATTAAAAAAAAAGAAAATAGTAATTTAAATGTTTAATGTAATTTTTTTTCTTCTAGGATTATTTTTTTTAATTTTTTAATACTCAAATAATCTTTATTATCTTTACTATTATACGAATATGGCAGCTTAAGCTTTTTTGCTGAAAATTTTTTTATATATTGAGACATAGTTCTTTTTTTATCTGAATATGACTTTCCTTCATGAGGTAAGATTACATAAAAATTCTTAGACTCGATCGTATTATATGAATCGCTTAAGGTAATCATCTCTTCATGTAATTTTTCTCCTGGTCTGATACCTGTAATTTTATGTTTTATTTTCCCATCAAAACACTTTAACAAATCAATAATTTTAAAACTTGGAAGTTTTGGAACAAATATTTCACCTCCAATTGAATTTATTAAAGAATTGATTACAAAGTTTACTCCCTCATCTAGAGTAATATTAAATCTAGTCATCTCAGGGTGAGTAATGCACAAAGTTTTTTTCGCCTTAACAATTTCAATAAATTTTGGAATAACAGACCCTCTAGACATCAAAACATTTCCATATCTTACAATAGAAAATGTAATTTTCTTTTTACCAATTATGTTGTTTGCACTTATAAATAATTTGTCGGAACACAGTTTAGTTGCCCCATACAAATTTATTGGAGCAGCGGCTTTATCTGTAGAAAGTGCTATAACTTTTTTGACATTATTTAGCATACAAGCCTCAACTAAATTTTGTGCACCGATGATATTTGTTTTAATAAATTCAAAAGGGTTATATTCAGCTGTTGGAACTTGTTTTAATGCGGCAGCATGAATAACATAATCTACACCACTTAAAGCCATTAGAAGCCTATCTTTATCTCTTACATCACCTAAAAAAAATCTCATTTTTTCTTGGTATTTTTTTTCAATTCTTTCGAACATATCAGATTGCTTTAATTCATCTCGCGAAAAAATAATTATTTTTTTTATTTTTGGATATTTTTTAAGAATTATTGAGGTAAACCTTGTTCCAAATGAGCCTGTACCACCAGTTATTAAAATCGTTTTGTTATTAAGCATTTTTTATTTTTTTGTATTATTACTCTTTAATCTTGATTTATTAAAGAATTAATTAATAAATTGTTAATTTTTGAATCATGTTCTAAAACTATCTTTAAAAAAGTATTTGCAATTATACCAAGCATAAAAATCAGATAGAGCATTTAAGTGGTCATCATGACTGTATTCTAATTTATATCCCCAGTAAGTCATTATATCTGCTAGCCAACCCTCAATAATACAAGCTTCATTTTTACTTATTCTTTCCCTCCATCGTCCAACATTATTTGATGATATACCCTCAAATTTGTCTCCCGCAAGGTTATTGCCAGCAAATTTACCACCAAGAAATGTAGGAGATTTTAAATTATTATGCCATTCGATTTTCAGATCTTTTGTGATTTTTTTTAATACTGTTTCTGGATCAGCAGCTAAATTTTCAAAATGAGTAGTATAAAAACTATCTGATTTATTCTCAGTTTCTTTTCGGGCAAGTTCTAAGTCAAGTTTGGTTCGGTTTAACATACTAGCCAATGACTCCATTTCATCTTCACCAAATTTTTTATAATAGTGTGAAACACCTGCCTTTATAGCTGAATAGTTGTCTCTTGGATCTCTGATAATTTGCAGCATTTTAATTTTTGAGTTATTTCCTAAGATTTTTTTTAAATTTATTATTTGACTTGTTTCTTTAAAAACAAAAGGTAATGACTTGTCCAAACCAAGATATTCACAATATGAATTAGAGATAGCATCTATTATTAGATTAGGTTGAATAAGGTCAGCAGAATTGTAGTGTTTCCAAATTATCTCTAGAAAAATGTTTGGATCAAATTTGTTACCATCCTTAAGTATTTTTTGCCCAGATATTTCAGATGTAGATTTTTGGATTACTAAAGAAAATCGATTTTTAAGTTCGCTAGCAGAAAGATTTTTACTAGTCCAACAGGGATAATATGCATAAAGTAATGATATATCTACTGGATATATATTCAATCCAGGGTGATTATCAAACAACCTATGCAATAGAGTTGTGCCTGATTTTCTGTGCCCAGTTAAAATAATATATTTCATATTATATTTATATTTAATTAATACTTTATTATCTACAAGATCTTCTTAAACTTTAACCAAACAATTATATATAGACTTTAAACCTTAATAAATCTATAAGTTGATCGATAAATAAATAAAGCAGGTTTTTGAGCTTGTTTATAATAACATAGAAGCATATAAAAAAAGCGCTAAAAATTTAAATGAAATTTCAAACAAAAAAATATAAAAATCCTTTTTTGATTGCAGAGATTGGAATTAATCATAATGGGTCAATTAAATCAGCAAAAAGATTAATTGATCTTGCTAAAGAAACTGGTTTTGACGCTGTAAAATTTCAAAAAAGAAATCCTGATATATCTACACCAGAAAATCAAAAATCAAAAATTAGAAATACTCCTTGGGGAGATATAAGTTATCTTGATTATAAAAAAAAAATAGAGTTTGGATTAAAAGAATTTAAAGAGATTGATGCTTACTGCAAAAAAGTTAAAATTTTATGGTTTGCATCAGCATGGGATTTGGATAGTCAAAAATTTTTAAAAAAATTTAAATTAAAGTATAATAAGGTTGCTTCTGCAATGTTGACTAATTATGACTTGGTAAAAGAAATAGCCAAAGAAAAAAAATTAACTTTTATTTCTACTGGCATGAGTTCAATTCAAACTATTGAAAAATCTATAAATATTTTTAAAAAAAATAAATGTCAATTTGTTTTGATGCATTGTGTTTCTACTTATCCATGCCCTGATGAAAAATTAAATTTAAACATGATAACAACATTAAAAAATAAATTTAAATGTGATATTGGTTATAGCGGTCATGAATCTTCTGTTTCCCCGTCTCTTTTGGCTTATTCACTTGGAGCCAACTATATCGAAAGACACATAACACTTGATAGAAGTATGTGGGGAACTGATCAAGCAGCATCTTTATCTAAAGATGGTATGCTTAATTTAGTAAGAATACTAAGAAAAGCTCCACTTATTATGGGTAATGGTATAAAGAAAATTTCTGTTGAAGAGGGTAAAATGCTGCAAAAATTTAAGTATTGGATCTAAACTGAAGTTAAAAATATTTATTACAGGTATGAAAAATTTAATTTCACGAAGACAAATAAGAATTGCTAGAACTACTTTAGGATTAAGGGAAAAAAATAGATTTTTGATAGCTAAATTTTTAAAAAGTTATGATCAATATCTAGTAGATAAAAAAATTTTATATGGCACTAATTTGTTTTTGGAAGCAAAAACTAAATAATGAAAATTATTTCAATAATCCCAGCGAGAGGTAATTCAAAAAGCATACCTTTAAAAAATTTATCTAAATTAAATCAAAAGCCATTAATTTATTATTCAATTAAACAATCTTTAAAATGTAAATTAATACAAAGAACTATAGTTTCGACTGACAATAAATTAATTGCGAAGACAGCTAAAAAATATGGAGCAGAAGTTCCCTTTTTGAGACCAAAAAAAATATCTGAAGATCATTCTAAAGATTTGGGCTTTTTTAGACATTTGATACAATGGCTAGAGGTTAATGAAAATTATAGACCAGATATAATTTTACAGTTAAGGCCCACAAATCCACTTCGAACTCAGAAAATGATTGCTAATGCAATTCAATTAATTAAAAAAAATCCAAAAGCAGATAGCCTAAGGTCAATAAGTATTCCAGAGAGAAGCCCTTATAAAATGTGGGTAAAAAAAGGAAAATATTTAAAATATTTTATGAATAAAACTGGCAAGCAATATTTTAATTCAGATAGAAGAAAGCTTCCTAAAATTTATTGGCATGATGGAGTGATAGATATCGTCAGGTATAGAACAATAAAAAATTTTAATGACCTATTAGGAAACAATATATTATACTTAGAAAATAAGTTTCCATATTTAATCGATATTGATGACAAAAAAGATTTAAGAATTGCTAATTTGCTTGTAAAAAATAAAGAGATTAAGTTACTTTAATTATTTTAAATTTAATCATTCTTAATTAAAAATTTTTTTCAAAAATTTTTGTACTTTCTTTCCTGATGTGCCATCTGTATTTCCTATATAGTATTTTAAAGTTTCAATATCATAAGTAGATATCTTTTTATTTTTATACTTTGAATCTAAATAAAAATTAATTTTTTTATAAAATTGTTTTTTTGAATTAACAAATTTTTTTTTATCTTTTATTATGTGTAAAACATTTTTTTTTATTTTATTTTCACTATTGAAGTTTGGAATAATTAGATTTCTATTACTAGCAATTGCCTCAAAAACAATGGTCGAATTAAAGGCAATTACAACTGAAGCATCCTTCAACCATTCTTCTCCACTCCCACCTTCTATAAAGATGCAATTTTTAGGAAAGATTTTTGAGTTAAAATCGTTTTTTTTGTGAACACCTGTCTTTCCTTTTAAAATTATCATAATATCTGAGTTATTTTTAGCAAACTCAATAAGGTAATTAAAAGTTTGTTTATATAATTTTTTCCAATTTTTTTTAGTATTATTATCTAAATAATTGGTTTTACGATTTTTATTTAATAAGATGCCCATAGTTGACTGACTTCTTGAATGTTCAATTAAATAAAATACTATAACTTTTTTTTTAGGTTTAATTTTTCTTAATCTAAATGCGTAATCAGATCTAGGACAACCATTAACAATTACCTGAGTCTTAGTAGCAATCTTACTTTTAATTAAAATTTTTTTTTGACTTTCAGAATAAACCGATATTTTATAAGATAATGACTTCTCATTATATTTTTCATAAATTGCTGGAGCATTAGCCTCTTCCAAAGGAGTAAAAACAGATTCTTTATGCAAAATAATAAATTTTTTATCCAGATTTTTACAAACTTCTTCAAAATATTTCTCTTCACGATAAAATATATTAAAACTAATAAATCCATCTAATTTCAAAAAATTATTTATAAAACTAAATGTAGAAGTTGAATATTTTATAAAAGAATTCTTTTTATTGATCTCATCTTTATCGATCGGTTTAGTAAAATAATTATGTTTATAATTTTTTTCAAAATAAAAATAAAAAATTTTTTTTAAAAAAGCCCTAGGAAGCAAAAAAAAAGTAATTTTATTATTATGGGAATTATAATAAGATTCAATTAAATCTTCATAGCCACCACTTTTACTAAAAACTAATATTTTTTTTGTATTCTTATTATTTGATTTGATTGCTTTTAATTTTTTTATATTAAGCCATAAGATAATTGCACATAATTTATAGCTATTTGTTTTAAGAGCAATAGTCATTAAAAATAATGATAAGAATATGAATAGTTGATAGATCTTTTTTTTCATTGTTTAAGCTAGTTTAAATTTTTCTGAATACCATAACAACAGCTCTCGTAAGCAAGTCTTCTAATCTAACATCTGCTCGGAATCGGTGAATGTTTTTCAAAACTTCATCAATGTTTATTTCAACAGTATCCTTATTTGCATTTGGTAGGTCATTTTTATATATAATTTTACCATTTGAGACTAAATCATATCGCAGATTATCATAAATTCGCTTAACACCCTCAATGATAAGACCATGTTTCCGAGCCTCATCAATATAATTTTGAATAGTGGGCCGATAGGAGTCAGTAGTGTTATAACCCCAATCAACTAAGTGAGCCACCTCTGGTTTATATTTATTATAATAACGCTGGATATCATTTTTAGTTAGTCTTTGCTCAAAATAACCAAATTCTCCTCCTATTACATAACCCGCATCTAGTCCTGACCGTCCAGCCCAACTGTAAGGAGCCATCACACAAAAAAGTCCAGCAGTCTCTAAATTTTCTGAAATTTTTTTCATTACTTGCTTATGGTCCCATAACCACATGCTTTGGAAATTAAGAATAATGTCATAAGTCTCATCAACTTTTTTAAACCAATCTCCAACTAGAAATCGATCAACTTTTGGGATTTTATTAAATAAGAAATGATAAAAATTTTCTCTTGAAATAGAGTTTTTATGCTTTGAGTTCTTATTACGCTGAAGAATACTTGCAGGTGTTCGACCAGTGATTTTTTTAAATAAAAAATCTAAACCATATTTATTTCGTACAAATTTATCTACAATATAATACGGTATGTATCTATAAAGTGATTTTAAAAGTTTTAAGGTTAAAAATGGATCTTTACCATCAGAAATATCGGCAACATGCACCTCTTTGGCATATAGTCCTCTAAAAATAGCGGCATGAATTCCTTCTCTACCAGCTATATCTAAACACTTTTTAAATTGTCGATCATTAAGAAGTTTTAATTCACTAAGAAGATCTAAAACACAGCCCAAAGAATATAAGTCATTATTGATAAAGGTATTTTTTATTTTAACACTCGGAGCCATTCCATTTTTCATTAAATTTGGAAAGGATTGAGCATACTGTTCTTCAAAATATTTAGGACCTTTCAACAAGTTAGGATACAGTTTTTGCTCAATCTCTGGAAGCATTTCGATTTTGTCACCAAATTCAGTTTCAAAATAATTTGACATAATTGACACTCCTTATACCTTTAAAATTAATATTTCAATATTGAATAATAATGATAAAAGAATGTATAATTTTTTATTAAGTAATAAAACAATGCGTCTTTAAAATGAACATTTATCTAAGTGTCGAAATTGCAGTACGTGAGTTAGATAGCAAGCTTCTTTTAGCAACATTAGCAGCTTCAAGGGGACATCAAGTTATAATCTCTGAACAAAATATAATAAAAAGAGGTTTGAGGAGTGGAGTACTTGATCCAGGTATATTTCACGATAAGTCTTTAACCCCAAATGATAACAAGATTGCTTTACATCAGTCTTTAATGAATAATGGATTTAAGATTACAAGCATTGACGAAGAGGGGTATTTGGTTGGTCATGGTTATGATATGTTTGCGAGAAACAGATATTCAGAGCAAATGATTGAACAGGCTTCAGCAGTATTTGGCTGGGGAACAGAAGATGTAGATGCCTTAAAAAAATTTTACCCAAAATATTCTTCTAAAATTCATAAAACTGGATCACCACGTGCTGATTTATGGAAATTATTTTTTTCAGATTACTGGAACATACCTAAAATGTTACCTAAAAAGCCATACTTGTTAGTATCATCAAGTATGGAGACCTATATGATGAAACCATTTCATGATGTTGTTAGATTTAGTGGTTTTGCAGGATACTACAAGCGGGACTCACAATTATTAAAAAATCAATTAGGTGATGCGTCCGAAGCTTATACTGTTACATCTGCTTTTATCGAAGCAATAAAACATCTTGCTAATAAAAATATTTGCTATGACATTGTTTTACGTCCTCATCCAATAGAAGATATAGAAGCTTGGAAAATCTCTTTGGAAAATATACCTAATGTCCATGTTATTCGAGAGGGATCTATTACCCCTTGGGTTAATAATGCTTTTGCTATTATGCATAATGGCTGTGCAACTGCTCTTGAAGCAACAATTTCTGGAAAACCTGTTGTAACATATGTTCCTTTCAAACAAAAATTTGGTCGGAAATTACCTAATGAATTAGGGCACCGTGTCGAGTCACTTGAAGATCTCTTGCTTAAAGTAAACACTCTTTTTGAAAAAAGACAATTGGCTGATCAAAAAAATTTGAATAATCCTCTCCCTGAGACGGTATCCAAAAAGATCTATCTTGATAAAAATGAGTTAGCTGCTGAGAAAATGATAAAATTATGGGAAAGTCTCGGTCAAGATAATTTTTCAAAGACTTCTAACATGATAAAATTTGAGTGGTTTTTAAAAATTGTAAAGTTAAGAAGTGCAATCGGAGCTCTGTTAAGAAAATTATCCCCTGCAAAATTTGGACAAAGAGGGGATGATTGGAAATTTCCTTCTTTAAATAACAATGATATCCATGAACGTATAAGTCGATTAAAGAATGTTCTTAAAATTGATGTAGAGTTAGAATGCAAGTTGCTTTCAGATCGAACTATTTTAATTCGACGACTCTAAAAAATTCTTAAGTATGTATTCATAATAAAGACACATTCTTAATCTTAATTAAAATATAATATACAAATAAATTACATTGAAAAAATTAAATAAAACTTTCAACAGTTTTCATAAAATAAAAAAAAATAATTTTATTAAAAAATGACAGTTTTAAAATCTAAAAATATTGTAAAAAAATATTTTTTACCTAAAAATTCACATCTTTTTTTAAATGAAATTTATTGGTTAAAAAAATTAAAAAATTATGAATTTATTCCAAAAATCCTAAATATAGATTATGAAAATTACATTGTATCAATTACTTATGAAGGTGAGAAAATTTCAATTAAAAATAAACCCAAAAATTGGTCAAAACAATTAAAAAAAATATTACATATTTTAAAAAAAAATAATTGTTTTCATTCAGATATTAAACCTGACAACCTTCTAGTAAAGAAAAAAAGACTTACCCTTATAGATTTTGCTCAGTCAATTAAGATTTCTGATCTAAAAAAAAATATATTTTTAAAAAAAAGAATTTTTTATGATCAGTATTCAATTAATAGAATTAAATTATCTATAGAGAAAAATTTAATTCAATCAAATGATTTACGAGTCCTTGTTGTATGGAATCAAAAAAATGAAAATCAAATTTATAAAAAGATAAAGCAAAATAAGAATATACACATTATAGATAAGATTAAGTTAAGAAAAAATTTTTACACAGATATTTTTAAAGATAGAATATTTTGGATTGATCAATTTTATAATAAAAAAATCAGCAAAAATTCCAATAAATTAGAAAATAACATTTTCGTTTTTATAATTAAAAGTATTAATCCAATTTTTAAGTCAAATAAAATGATTTTTAGCAAAGATAAAAGAATTGTAGATCATAAAATATTTACATTTAAAAAAAAGATTAGAAATAATAAGTTTAGTTTAGTTCATATTTCCGATAATTTCGAAGAGTCAAAAAGAAATGCAATTTTCTTTTCCAAAACAAAAAATGATTTTCCTGCAAAATATTTTTTAAAAACACAAAATATTTTTGATAATAAAAAAGATTTTTTTAAGAAATTAAATAAGTCTAAAAAATTAAAATACGTAGTTTTGAGAAATCAAAATTCGGAAAAGGAAGATATAGATATTTTAGTAAATAATTATTTTTTATTTAAAAGAATTTCTGACTGTCATTCTTATAAGACTAAAAATTTAAATTTAATTTCAAATTCAGGAGACCCTGTAGAAGATAATGGAATTAAAGTCTCAAACTATATTAAAATTAAAGATAAGAAAATAAAACTAGATGTAAGATTTATTGGTGATGGGTATTTTGATATTAATTGGCAAAAAAAAATCTTAAATAGTAGAAAATATTATTTAGATTATTTTATTCCAAGTAATGAAAATTTTATTTACTCTCTTATTTATCATATTGTTTATCACAAAGGCTATATCGATAAAAAATATTTTAATGTTTTAAAGAAAAAATTTAAATTAAAGATTATAAATTTCAGCGAAATAGCAAAAATTGCTGATAATTATCTGTTATCAAAAAAATATAAAATTACGAGACCTCTTGATTTAACAATCCCTGTAACATATCAATTAGATGATTTTTCAATGAAAAGAGAAATTCAATTTATAAAAAATCAAATTGAGAATAGAAATTTTTCAGGTGCAAATAAGATGTTTTATAACCTCATAAAGTTCCAAAAAAGGTTTAATTATCTAAGAAAAGAAGTATTTTTTTTGATATTTTTAAATCAATTTAGTTTAATTAAATTAAAAATAAAAAATTTAATTTTTAAATATTTAAGCATAAATGATTAAGTGTATTTTTTAAAAAACTCATGCAAAGTATAAAGAAACTTTTATATATATTGTCTCCATCTGAGCGAAAACATGCAATTTTATTGCTTTTATTATTCATAGTTTTGGCAATTTTTGAGATGGTTGGTGTAGTTTCAATTTTGCCATTTATGGCTGTATTAATGAATCCTGAGATAGTTGAAACGAATGTTTTTTTAAAAAAAGCTTTTGAATTTTCAAGTATGTTTGGAATTGAAAGTAATCAAGAGTTTTTATTCTTTTTAGGAATTGTTGTTTTTATAATATTACTTTTATCAATAGCAATAAAGGCTTTAGCTCATTATCTTCAAACTTTATTTACTCATATGTGTAATTACAGCTTTGCAAAACGTTTAGTAGAAGGATATCTTCATCAGCCATACAGTTGGTTTTTAAGTCGTCACAGCGCTGATCTAGGCAAAACTATACTTTCTGAGGTAAGTATTGTTATCAAGCAAAGTCTGTTTCCAATGTTAACTTTAATAAAGCAGGGCGTAATAACTCTTGCATTACTAATAATATTAATTATTGCTGATCCTAAACTTACGTTTATTGTAGGTCTAACTTTAGGCTCTGCATATGGAATTATCTATATATTTACTAGAAGATTCATAAAAAATATTGGTGAAGATCGTTTAGAATTTAACAAGTGGCTTTTTACCTCTGTAAGTAATGCTTTTGGTGCAGTTAAAGAAATTAAGGTAGGTGGATTAGAAAAAATTTACATAGAACGATTTTCTTTTCCCGCAAAAAATCTTGCAAAAGTTCAAGCAATATTTGGAGTTATTAATCAATTACCAAGATTTGCGCTTGAAGCCATTGTTTTTGGAGGAATGTTGTTGGTAGTGCTTTACTTAATTTCACAATTTAATGATATTTCTAGATCAATGCCTATCATTGCGCTTTATGCTTACACAAGCTATAGATTGATGCCTGCTTTGCAAGGAATCTTTTTTTGTATTACTCAAATACGTTATACTGGTCCAACACTTGATGCTATTTATAATGACGTAAAAAATTTACAACCATTTGATAGTTCATTAAACGATCAAGAATATTTAAAACTTAATAATAACATCACATTAAAAAATATTCATTATCATTATCCAAATGTAGAAAGAGAAGCATTAAAGAATCTTAATTTTAGTATTAAGTCTGGAACAACTGTTGGCATTGTTGGTGCCACGGGAAGTGGCAAAACTACTACAGTAGATATTATTCTTGGTTTGCTTGAAGCTCAGAAAGGTATGTTAGAGGTAGATGGCAAAGTTATTAATAGAAATAATCTTAGAGCTTGGCAACGCTCAATAGGTTATGTGCCACAGCATATTTTTTTAGCTGATGACACTGTTTCTGCCAATATTGCTTTTGGTGTAGACTCTAAATTAATAAATCAAACTGATGTTGAGCGTGCTGGAAAGATTGCAAATTTACATAAATTTGTAACCGATGAATTACCTGATGAATATCAGACAACAGTTGGAGAGCGTGGAATTAGATTATCCGGAGGTGAACGTCAACGTATCGGAATTGCTAGGGCTCTTTACCATAAGCCAAAAGTATTAATTTTAGATGAAGCTACCAGTGCTCTAGATAATATTACAGAAAAAGCAGTAATGAATTCTCTTCACAAAATGGAAAAGAACATAACAATTATTATGATAGCTCATCGTTTAAGCACTGTAAAAGAATGTGATACTATTTTTTTATTAGACAAAGGTGAGCTTAGAGGACAAGGTAAATTTGAAGAATTAATTAAAGATAGTGATTATTTTAGAGAGTCTGCCAATAATTTATAATTAATGAAGAATATTTTTTTTTGGTCTCCACATATTGATCCTCAAGTTGCAACTGTTAAATCAGTATCAAACTCTTTAAAATCTCTTTCAGTATATCAGAAAAATTTAGATTTAACCTTGATCAATGTTTTTGGTGAATGGGATCAATTTGATTTAAAGGATATTAAAGTAATCGATTTATTATCAAATAAAATGCTTTTGAAACAAAAATTTAAAGGATTTTTTAATTCAAGAATATTATATTTTCGAATATTAATTAATTCATATTTTCCATTAAAAAAAATTTTATTAGATAAAAAACCAGATTATTTATTAATACATTTAATTACAATAATACCAGTCTTATTATTCATATTTAATAAATTTCAAACAAAGCTTATTTTAAGGATATCTGGATTGCCTAAATTTAATTTAATTAGATTAATTTTATGGAAATTTGCATCAAAAAAAATTGAATATATTATTTGCCCAACAGAAGAGACAAAGTATTTTTTGCTAAAAAAAAATATTTTTAAAAAAGATCAATTAATATTAATTCAAGATCCAATATTAGATGTTAAAAAAATTAATTTTTTGAAAAGGGAAACATTAGATCACAAAATTATAAAACCTTACTTTTTAAGTATAGGAAGGTTTACAAAACAAAAAAACCACGTTTTTTTATTAAATTTTTTTTCTAAAAATCCACATTATCTTAAGGATTGTAAACTTATTATAATTGGTGATGGGGAATTAGAAAATACTTATAAAAAAATTATTCAAGAAGGAAATTTGGAAAACAATGTCGAAATTTTAAAATATAAAAAAAATGTTTTTAATTATATTCATAATGCAAAATGTATAATTTCTAGCTCTTTATGGGAAGATCCTGGTTTTATAATGGTTGAATCTGCTTTTGTAGGTACACCCATAATATCCTCTAATTGTCCTAGTGGCCCAAAAGAATTCATTGGTAATAGTGAGAATGGTTTCATTTATAATTCAAATGATGAAACTAGTTTTCAAAGAGAATTAGATAATTTTTTAAATATTTCAAAAGATGAACTTTTAAATAAGATCAATAAAGCAAAAAAAAGATCTAAATTGTTTACAAGATATAACAACTATAAAAAATTATCATATTTGTTAAATTAGTATATATATTCAGTTTTTATTATTAATTTGAAATTGAAAAATTAAATGAAAAATTTGCATGAAAGACATAAGATTAAATTTTTGAGAATTTTAGAAAAGGAACTAAATAAACTTGAAAAACCTTCAATTCTTGAATTTGGTGTTAGTGGAAAAGCTTTTTCAACATCGGTATTTTTGAATAAGTGTATTGAAAAAAATGGCCATCTATATTCTGTTGATGTTATAGATTACAGTCATCATTTTAAGTCAGAAAATTGGAAATTTATTCATTGTAGAGATGATGATTATGATTTTGTAGAAAAAAATATACCTGAAAAATTCGATATTATTTATTTAGATACAATACATACCGCAAAACATGTTGAAAAGATTTTATACCATTATTTTGATAGATTAAAAACTGGGGGAGTATTTGTTATAGATGATACCTCATCATTACCATATCTTAAAGGAAGAGAAAAAAATAACTTCTCACTTGAACTTAATAACTACGAAACATTTCAAAAATTGATACAAATATTTAACTCTAATCATGAAAATTTGTATTTTGAATCTTCTTTTATAGGAACAGGAGCAGTTAAATTAACAAAGTTGAATGATCAAAGATTAAAAAAATACAAGTCATTATCTGATAGAAGATTTTCTTTTTTAAATATTATAAGAAAAATTTATCTCAAACTTAGAATAAACTAATTAAGATGAGCTTAAAAAATAAAATATTAATTACTGGGATTGCAGGATTTATTGGTTTTTCATTAGCAGAAAAATTATTAAGAAAAAAAAATATTAAGATAATTGGTATTGATAATCTTAATTCTTATTATAGTAAAAAATTAAAATTAAAAAGATTACAAGTATTAAAAAAAAATAAAAATTTCAATTTTTATAATGTAGATTTAATAGACAAAAAAAAATTAGAAAAAATCTTTAAAAGAAATAAATTTACAACAGTTATTAACTTGGCTGCTCAAGCAGGAGTTAGATATTCTTACAAAAACCCAAAATCTTACACAGATTCTAATATTATAGGATTTATCAATTTAATTGAAATTGTAAAATATTATAAGATTAAAAAGTTTATTTTTGCATCTTCAAGTTCTGTATATGGAGATGAAAAACCGTTTCCTAAATCTGAAAGATCAGAATTAAATCCGATTAATTTATATTCTTTATCAAAATTATCAAATGAGTATTTTGCAAAATCGATGAGTAAATCTATGATTACAAAAATTATTGGATTGAGATTTTTTACTATTTATGGACCTTGGGGAAGACCAGATATGATGATAATGAAATATTTAATTGCTTCAAAAAATAATATTAATTTCCCCTTATATAATAAAGGAGACCATTATAGGGATTTTACTTATATTGATGATGCGGTGGATATTTGTGAATTACTTATTAATAAAAAATTAAAGAAAAGATTTGAGGTATTTAATATTTGCTCCTCAAAACCTCTTCTTATTACAAAAGTCATAAAAGAAATCGATAGATATATTAAAAAACCAAAAATTTTAATAAAACCGAGAGACAAAGCAGATGTTTATAAAACTTTTGGAGATAATAAAAAGATAAATAATTTTTTAAAAAAGAAAATTAAATATACAGATTATAAAAAAGGCATTGAAAACACCTGCAGGTGGTTCTTAAAAAATTTTCCTTATTAGTGGGATAATTTTCTGGCATCGTTTATCCCAAGTATATTTTTTAGCTGTTGTATAAGCATTTTTTTTTAAATATTTATTATGTTTAGAGTTCTTAAAGATAGAATTAATAGATTTTGACCATTCATAATCATCGTTTACTTTTATTAGTTTACAATTAAAATTATTCTTAAGAATGTGTTTATAAACTTTTAAATCAGAGGCAATAATCACCATTTTAGCAGATAAATAATCAAACATTTTTAAAGGGGACATATATTTTTCTAGCCAAATTGAGGCTCTACCTTTTACTTTTTTTTGATAGGGCATTAAGGCAACCTCATACTTTGAGAGTACTTTAGGTATTTTTGAATAGCTTACATAGTCAAAAATTTTTAAGTTTTCTTCTTTTTTTTTTTATATTTTTAAGGTAGTTTTTTTCACCATAAACGTGAAAGAAGATTTTCTTATTTTGTTTTGCCAATCTAAAAATTTGTTCTATGCCTTTTCCTTCAAAAAAACTTCCAATATATACACAAGTTTTTTTTAATTTTTTAGTTTTTATTTGATTAAAGTCTTCAACGCTTGAAGCATCATCAAGAACAATATTCTTATTTGCTTTAATTTTATAAAAATCTCTTAATTGTTTATGCAAAAAAATATATTTTAAATTATTAATTAATCTTAAATTTTTTAATAAAAAATAAACAAATTTAGAGAGGCCAGTTATTTCATGATGTAGTTCCAAAATTACATTTTTTCTTAATATTGATGCAAAAAAAGCGAATATAACACTTCTAGATATAAAAACTGATTGGCTATTAAAATTTTTTGAAAATATTTTTATTGAAAATATAATTCTGAGTAGAAAATTAAGTTTTTTAAAGTTATTAAAAACAGAAATAATGTTAAACTTATATTTTATATTATAATCTTTAAAAATTTTAGATAAATTTTTACTGTTAATTGTAAAAAGATTAGTTTCGTATCCCAATTTAGAAAATGCCTCACACATTTTCATCACATGAATTGAATATGCAGATTTGCTAGGTATATTTAATTCAGAAATGTAATTGATGTTTAATTTGGTTTTTTTTTGTGTCATTAGTCAAAAAATAGTCTAATTGTT
>MDTB01130277.1_pt1 | contig 26146 bp, 29 predicted proteins | sample 811161 | NCBI WGS metagenome assembly MDTB01 (sample SAMN05326650, study PRJNA326480) | marine metagenome | isolation source: seawater | place: Mediterranean Sea | collected 2009 | reverse complement strand
TAAATCAAGATCTATCTTCAGAAAATAGAGGTTTTACTAAAAAAGAACTTTTAAAAATGAGTGGACAAAGAGATAAATTACAAAAATCTTTAGGTGGAATAGCTGAAATGAAAAAAGTACCTGATCTTGTTTTTATAATAGATACAAATTACGAGTCACTAGCAATTAAAGAGTCTATTAAATTAGCAATACCAATTGTAGCAATTTTAGATACCAATTCAAATCCAGAGGGTATCGATTTTCCAATTCCTGGAAATGATGACGCGAGACGTTCAATTGACCTTTACTGTAATTTACTTAGAGAAACTATTCATAACGCTAAAAAAGATATTTCAACTGATGATCAAAAAAATGAAAATAAATCTGATCAAAAACCATTAGACATATCAAACAACAAAATTGAAGATAAAATAAAGAATAAATTAAATTAATAAAAATATATAATTAGAATTTATTAATGAGCAATATTGAAAATATAAAAAAATTGAGAAAATCTACTGGTGCTGGATTTAAAGATTGTAACACAGCATTAAAAGAGTCTAATGGGGATTTAGATAAAGCTGGAGAAATATTAAGAGTTAAAGGAATTGCCAAAGCATCAAAAAAAATGTCAAGAGATGCAAAAGAGGGAGTTATAGTTGTAAGTGGGAATGAAAAAAAGACTTCCTTAATCGAAGTTAATTGTGAGACCGACTTTGTAGCTAAAAATAATGATTTTATAAATTTTGTTAAAGAGCTCAGTGAGATAAATAATGATTGCTCATCCGACATTACAAAATTGAACAATTCAAATATGTTAAATGGTAAATCAGTTAAAGATAATTTGGTTGCTTTAATAGCAAAAATTGGAGAAAAGATAACAATTGGCAAAGCTACAACATTAGAAAATTCTAATAGCAAAAACTTTATATATCAACATTCGGTAATTAAAGATAATGTATCTAAATTAGGAGTTGTAGTTTCTATTGAAACAAATGAAAATAGTGAAGAAATTAATTCTTTTGGCAAACAACTTTCCATGCATATTGCAGCATCTAATCCTATTGCTTTAAATTCTGAAGATATAAAAGAGGATGTAATTAAAAAGGAGCAAGAATTAATTGCAGAGGAACTAAAAAATTCAGGTAAGCCAGAAGAAATTGCAAAAAAAATTAGTTTAGGTAAAATAAATAAGTTTAAAGAGGAAAATAGTTTAATGTCACAAGATTGGGTAATGGAACCCAAGAAAAAAGTTAAAGATATTCTGAATGAAATAAATATTACAAACCTTAAAATTAAAGAGTTTAAAAGAATAAAAATCGGAGAATAATGTTCAATTCATCTCAGTATGATGAAAAAATGTCAAAAACATTAGATGTTTTTGCTAAGGAACTTTCAACTTTAAGAACTGGAAGGGCAAACGCAAGTATACTAGATCTAGTTAAGGTTGACGTGTATGGTCAAAAAATGCCAATTAATCAATTAGGAAGCATCACAACACCAGAACCAAGAGCTATTAACATTCAAGTGTGGGATATAAACAACGTAAACCATATAGATGCGGCAATCAAAAAATCTGAACTAGGACTAAATCCTCAAATAGATGGTCAGCTGATAAGATTGCCAGTTCCAGATCTTAGCGAAGAGAGAAGAAATGAAATGAAAAAAATTGTAAAATCAATGGGAGAAAAATGTAAAGTATCTGTTAGAAATATAAGAAGAGATGGAAATGATGAATTAAAGAAACTTCTTAAAAATAAACAAATATCTGAAGATGAATTAAAAAAAAGTGAGAAAATCATTCAAGATTATACTGATAAATTTATTAAAATTATTGATGAAAAAATTATATCTAAAGAAAAAGATATAATGACCATATGATTTCACCAAAACATGTAGCCATTATTATGGATGGTAACGGTAGATGGGGTATCAAAAAAAATAAAACTAGAAATTTTGGACATATTCAAGGAATAAAAACTGTAGAAAAAATAATAAAAGCATCTTTAAATAAGAAATTAAAATATTTAACTCTATATACTTTTTCCACTGAAAATTGGAAAAGACCAAAAAAAGAAATTATTTTTTTATTCAAAATTTTAGAAAATTATATAGATAATGAGTTAAAGAATTTAATAAGAAATAATATAAAAATTAAAATCCTTGGTGATTTAAAAAAGATACCTTTTAATCTTTTACAAAAACTAAAAAAAACGGAAAATCTCACAAAAAAAAATACAAGGCTGCAGATAAATGTAGCTCTTAACTATGGATCAAGACAAGAAATTATACATACTTTTCAAAGAATAAATAAAAAAAAAATTAAGGTTAATGAAAAAACTATTAATCAAAATTTATATACTCAAGATATACCTGATCCAGATATTCTTGTTAGAACTGGAAATACAAATAGACTAAGTAATTTTTTACTCTGGCAACTACAATATAGTGAAATTTTTTTTGAAAAAAAACTATGGCCTGATTTTAACCAGAACGATTTTTACAAAATACTAAAAAAATATAATAAAATTAAAAGAAATTTTGGTGGGATATGATGATTAATTTTTTGCAAAGATCATTTACTGCATTTGCACTTTTTTTTGTTATTTATTTTGCTTTGAATAATAATATATTTTTATTCTTATTTTTAATTATAATAAGCTTTATTGTCCTTATCGAGTTTTATAATTTATTAAAAAAAAATGTTTTAATTAATAAAAGAATAATCTCGTGTATATATTTAATATCAATTTTTTATTTATGTGTAGTTATGGCACAATTATATTATTTTTTGACATTTGATTTAAAACAAAAAATAATTTTTATATATTTGTTAACTACTTGTATTTCCACTGATTTAGGTGGTTACATGTTTGGAAAATTATTTAAAGGAAAAAAATTAACTAAGATTAGTCCTAATAAAACTTACTCAGGTTTAGCTGGTTCATTTTTTTTTTCTATGGTAACTTTTACGTATTTTTATTACAATTTTGATTATTCATTATATTATTTAATTTTAACTATTTTAATTTCTTTAATTTCTCAAGTAGGTGACTTATTTATTTCCTATTTAAAAAGAAAAGCAAACGTAAAAGATACTGGAAAATTACTACCCGGACATGGAGGTATTCTTGATAGAATAGATGGAATGATATTTGCAATTCCTGTTGGTATAAATCTTATATTTTTATTTAAATGAATAATAAAAAAAAAAAAATTGTAATATTAGGTTCTACTGGTTCTATTGGTAATTCTGCACTTAAAGTAATAAAAAATTATAGAAATAAAATTAATGTAGTTTGTTTGTCAACTAATAAAAACTATAAAGAATTGTATAAACAATCAGTATTATATAAAGTTGAAAATTTAGTAATTAGTAATCGTGATACTTTAAACAAAGCAAAAAAATATTTAAAAAATAAAAAAATAAAAATTTTCCCTAATGTTAGTGAATATTTAAAAAAAAACAGAAAAAAAATTGATTTGGTAATTGTTGGTATATCTGGTCTCGAAGGCTTAAAGCCTACATTGGATATCATACCTCATGCTAGAAGTTTAGCCAGTGCAAATAAAGAGTCTATAATATGTGGTTGGAAGTTTATTCAGGATAAACTTAAATCATCAAAAACTAATTTTATTCCAATTGATTCTGAGCATTTTTCAATTAAATCATTAATTAATAATGATAAAGATTCAATTTCTAAAATTTACATAACAGCCTCTGGTGGCCCTTTTTTAAACACTCCATTAAACAAATTAAAAAATGTAAATATAAAAAGTGTAATTAAACATCCAAATTGGAAAATGGGTAGAAAAATCTCTACAGACTCAGCTTCAATGATGAATAAAGTTTTTGAATTAATTGAAGCTTCAAAAATATTTGATGTTGATACGAATATGATTAAAATTATTATACATCCAAAGTCCAAAATTCACGCAATTGTTATGTTTAATAATGGATTAGTAAAAATGCTAATTCATGAGACTAGTATGGAAATACCTATTTTTAATATAATTTTCAATAATCACAAAACTAAATTTTATAAAAAAACCAAAATTAATTTCAGTGATTTCAATGGTAAGAATTTTATTTTACCTGATAAAAAAAAATATCCATATATTAATTTAATTAAAAAAATTAAAAAAAAAAATAGCTACTTCGAAGTCATATTAGTTACACTTAATGATGAACTTGTAAGAAAGTTTTTAAATAAGAAGATTTCTTTTTTAAAAATGCAAAAACTGTTACTTAAATTTATAAGAAGTCCTTATCTTACAAAATATTACAAAAAATATCCAAAAAATATTGATGAAATATATTTTATGGTGGATAAAGTGAAAACTTACTTAAAAATAAATGAAAAAATATTTCACTAAAACAAATTTTACAATATTATTTGTTATCATAAATTTTCTAATTTTATCAATATCTAAAGCTGAAATAATTAAAAAATTTGAAATAATTGGAAATGATCGTTTGGCGGATGAAACTGTAATACTATTCTCAAATTTAAATGTTGGAGATGAAGTAAATTCAAATGATATAAATAATTCTTTTAAAAATTTGTATGATACGAATTATTTTAAGGAACTAAAAATAAATTTTTCATCAGGTATCCTAAAAATAATATTGACTGAAAATCCTATCATTCAAAGTATAACAATCAATGGAATTGCAAATAAATCTTTACTTAGGGAACTAGAGAAGATAACAAAGAAACTGGAAAAATATCCTTTCATAGACACTCAAATTAAAAAACAAAAGAACAAGTTAAATAATGTAGTCAGAGCAAGTGGCTTTTATTTTGCATCAATAAGTACTCAAATTATAAAGAATGACAATAATTCAATAGAATTAATTTACAATTTTAAACTAGGAGAAAGAGCAAAAATTAGCAAAATTAATTTTATTGGGAATAAAATTTTTAAAGGAAGAAATCTAAGAAGAATCATTTTGTCAGAAGAGACAAAACCATGGAAGTTTTTAACCAAAAATAAATATCTTGATCCAAATAGAATTGCTATAGATAAAAATCTAATTATAAAATTCTATAAAAATAGAGGATATTATAATGTAAAAGTTAAATCTTCATACGCAAACATAACAAAGAATAATAATTTTCAACTAGTTTTTACAATTGATGCTGGGGAAAAGTTTTATTTTAATAACATGTATGTACAAAAATCTGATGATTACTCAAATGAAAATTTCAAATCTATTGAAAATTTATTAGCGAAGTTAAAAGGAGAATTTTATTCAACAAACTCAATTAATAAAATTAAAGATGAAATTGATATAATTGCTCTCCAGAAAGAGTTTGTTTTCATTAACGCAACATATAAAGAAAATATTTCAGATAGTAACAAAATTGATGTAACTTTTTATTTGGAAGAATTAGAAAAATCCTACGTAGATAAAATAAATATTTTTGGTAATTTTATAACTGAAGAAAAAGTTATTAGAAATTCGATGATTGTTGATGAAGGTGATCCTTACAATAAGATATTGTTTGATAAATCTATTGATCAAATTAAGTCAAAAGGAATTTTTAAATCTGTAAAAAGCAAAATATTGGAATCTAAAAACAAAAAAAATAAAATTATAAATATAACTATTGAAGAAAAACCTACTGGAGAAGTGTTCGCGGGAGTAGGCACTGGTACTGCAGGTTCATCATTCTCTGCCGGATTAAAAGAAAAAAATTATCTTGGCAAAGGTATTACTTTAGATACAAACTTTGCATTTTCAGAGGATGAGATAAGAGGTAAATTTAGTGTAATTAATCCAAATTTTAAAAATTCTGATCGATCTTTAAATACGACAATAGAAAGCACTTCCTCTGATTTTATGACTTCTAGTGGGTACAAAACCACAAGAACTGGATTAAGTCTTGGTACAGGGTTTGAACAATTTCAGGATGTCTTTATAAATTTTAATATTTCAAATTATTATGAAAAATTAGAAACTTCTGATTCCGCCTCTGAAATTAAAAAAAAACAAGAGGGAGATTATTTTGAAAACTTATTTCTTTACTCAATAACATTAAATAAACTTAACCAAAATTTTCAACCAACAGATGGTTACTTAACTAGATTTAGTCAATCAATTCCACTTTATTCAGATGATAATTCTTTTGAAAACACTTTAACAGCTTCAAAATATCATTCAATTACAGATAATTTTCTCATTGCTGGAAAATTGTATTTAAAAGCCGTTAATTCCGTAGACGGTGATGTCCGAGTTTCAAAAAGAGTTTATATACCATCTAACAGATTAAGAGGTTTTGAGTCTGGAAAAATTGGTCCAAAAGATGGAATACAATATATCGGTGGTAATTATGGTGCTGCGTTAAATTTTACCTCATCTTTTCCAAAGTTTTTTAATGAATTTGAAAATCTTGATCTTAGTCTTTTTTTTGATGCTGCGAATTTGTGGTATGTGGATTATGATAGTTCGCTTGACGCAGACAAAATTAGATCTTCCACAGGCTTAGCTGTGGATTGGTTTACTGCTGTTGGACCATTATCTTTCTCTTATGCAATACCAATTACCGATGCCACTACAGATAAAACAGAATCATTTAGATTTCAAATTGGGACTTCTTTCTAATGAAATATTTTGTTTTTTTTTGTTTATTCATTTTCAAACTTTCTTTTGCTAAAGCTGAAGAATCAATTGCTTTCATAGATTTAAATTACATAATGAACAATTCAATATCTGGTAAATCCATAAACAACTTTATTAACAAACAAAAAAAAAATAAATTAAATGATTTTAAAATTATTGAAAACGAAATTAAAAAAGATGAAAATGATTTAGTTTCAAAAAAGAATGTTTTAGAAAATGAGATTTTTGAGAAAAAGGTTAAGGAAATCCAAACTAAAATAAAAAATTATAATTCAAGTAGAAAAAATTTTGATAATTCCTTGGAAAAACAAAAAATAAATTATACAAATAAACTCTTAGAAATTTTAAATCCCATAATATCCAATTATGTTGAAAAAAATTCAATCAATATGGTACTTCCAAAAAAAATGATTGTTATTGGAAAAAAAAAACTAGATATTACCATTCCAATTTTAAAAGAATTAGACACCTCAATACAAAAGTTCAGTTTTGATGAATAAAAAAAATATTTTTTTTAAAAAAATTAAAAAGATTTCACTTAATAAAATTTGTGAAAAGTTGAAAATAAAAAATCCTTATAAAATAAATACTTTTATAAATGATATTAAGACATTAGAGGAAGCTTCAATTAATGATCTATCTTTTTTTCACTCATCTAGGTATATGAATTTAATTCCGCAAACAAAATCAAATTTTATAGTTACATCTTATAAATTTAAAAAATATTTTAAAAATAAAAATCTTTTGCTCGTGGATAACATTTTGCCGAGTGTAGCAACAGTTACCGAAATCTTCTATCCAGAATCACTTAACGAAAATTTTGATAAAAAAAAATTTCTAGGTATTAAAAAAAAAAAATTCAAAAATGTTGAAATAGGATTTAATGTTATTTTAGGAAAAAATGTAAAAATAGGAGAAAATTCTTTTATAGGACATAATACCATTATAGAAGACAATGTAATTATTGGAAAAAATTGTAATATTGGCTCGAATGTTATTTTAAAAAAATCTATTATTGGAAATAATGTTAATATCTTAGATGGTGCCGTTTTAGGAAAAAAAGGTTTTGGTTTTTTTCCTCACATGAATAGGAATATTAGATATCCTCATATAGGAATGGTTATAATAAATGATAATGTTGAAATTGGTTCTAATAATACAATAGATAGAGGGTCATTAGGAAATACCATAATTGATAAGAATACTTTTTTAGATAATCAAGTTCATGTAGCACATAATGTTAAAATAGGAAAAAACTGCATCATAACTGCACAAGTAGGATTTGCTGGAAGTACTTTAATTGGAAATAATGTCTTAATAGGTGGACAAGCTGGAATTTCTGGACATCTTAAAATTGGGAATAATGTAAAAATAGGTGGTGGAAGTGGCGTATTAAAAAATATACCTGACAATTCTAAAGTTATGGGCTATCCAGCAAAAGATATTAAAGAATTTATTAAGGAAAACAAAAATGACAGATAGATTAAATAAAGAGGATATTAAAAATCTATTACCTCATAGAGAACCTATGCTTCTTATTGATGAATTAATAAATATCAAAAAATTAAAATCAGCTACCGCTATAATTAACGTGCAAAAAGAGAGTTTTTTTGTACAAGGACACTTTCCTGGAGAACCAGTAATGCCTGGTGTACTAATAGTAGAAGCGTTCGGACAAGCTGCTGCTGCTCTAACAGCAGCTGGTATTGATAAATCTACATATGAAAATAAACTTGTTTTTTTAATGACAGTTGACAAAGCAAGATTTCGAAGTCCAGTAATACCTAATTGCAGACTTGAATTAAATATTGAGGCAATAAGATCTCATGGAAAAGTTTGGAAGTATCAAGGTGAAGCATTTGTTGATGGAAAAAAAATGGCGGATGCACAATGGGCGGCTACAATAGTAGATAGAAAGAAATAATTAGTAGTAATAGTTGATAAGTATAAATAAATAATTTTGTTATTTAATTATAATGATCCATAAATTAGCAATAGTTGATGATAGCTCAAAAGTTGGAAACAACGTTAAAATTGGAGCATACTCTGTAGTAGGTCCAAATGTAGAAATAGGAGATGGATCAATAGTGCATTCTCATGTCAATCTGGTTGGTAATACGAAAATTGGTGAACAAAATGAAATATTCCCATTTTGTTCAATTGGCACGCCCCCACAAGATTTGAAATACAAAGGCGAAAAGAATTCAGTAATAATAGGTGATAATAATAAACTAAGAGAGTACGTAAATATCAATCCAGGCACAGAGCGAGGTGGTGGAGTAACTAAAATTGGAAATAATAATTTATTTATGGTCTATTGTCATGTGGCTCATGATTGTTTAATTGAGGATAATATTGTTTTAGCTAATAATGTTCAAGTTGGAGGACATGTTAGAATTAATAAGAGTGCTATAATTGGTGGAAGTTGTGCGATACATCAATTTTCTAGAATTGGCGAACATGCAATGATAGGTGGAATGACAGGAGTTCTGAGTGATGTTATACCTTATGGTTTATCTTTAGGTAATAGAAATATTTTAACAGGATTAAATTTAATTGGCTTAAGAAGATCTGGAGTATCAAATCAAAATATTAAAATAATTCAAAGTGCATACGATATTATTTTTAGCAACAGTAATTTCAGGAATAATATTGAAAATCTAGACCAAATTTTTATGAAAAATATATATGTTAATGAAATTATTAAATTTATTAATTCAGATAAAAAAAGACCCATATCGTTACCTTCTAATATTAAATGATAGGCTTATTCTTAGGTAATAAAGATCTTCCAAAATTAATTATTAAAAGTTTAAAAAAAAAAAATTATAAATTTTTTATAATTGATTTAACAAAAAAAAAATATTTTTAAAAAATTTGATAATAGCCATTTTATAAATATAGGGTACTTTGGAAAAATTTTAGATTTAATAAAAAGTAAAAATTGTAAAAAAGTAGTATTTGCTGGAAATATCGAGAAACCAAATATTTCAACATTAAAGCTAGACTTAAAAGGAATTTTTTATATGCCAAGAATAATTAAAGCAGCAAAGTTTGGTGATGCGGCCATTTTAAAAGAATTAATAAAAATATTAAGCGAAAACAAGATTAAAGTTTTAAAAATTAACAAATTTAATCCTGAATTAACTTTAAAAAAAGGAACCTATACAAACTTGAAGCTTAATTTGGATCAAAAAAAAGAGATATATAAAGGAATAAGATATTTGTATTCAATTAATTCATACAATCATGTTCAAGCTGCTGTTATTAGAAATGGTAAACTTATATCCTATGAAAAAAAAAGGGGTACTCAATCAATGCTATCAAAAATAAATAAAGTTAAAAATAATAGCGGTTTTTTAATAAAGTTTCCAAAAAAAAAACAAGACTTAAGAGCAGATCTACCAACAGTAGGCTTTGACACAATTAAAGAGTGTCAGAAAATTGGTTTAAAAGGAATAGTTCTTAAAAGCAATGAAAATATAATCTTAGATAAAAAAAAAATTATTAAATATTCAAATAAAAATAAAATGATTTTACATGTTATATGAAAAAGATATTTGTTTTAACTGGAGAGCCATCGGGAGATAAATTGGCATCAAATGTAATAAGGAACTTGAATGATAAAAAAAAAGATATCGAATATCTGGGTGTATGTGGAAATAATTTAAAATCATTAGGCATAAAATCTATATTTGACCAAAAGGATATAACGTATATAGCGTTTACCGATATATTTTTAAATTTTTTTAAAATAAAAAAAAAAATTGAATATACTGTAAATGAAGTAATTAAGTTTAATCCAAATATACTTCTTACAGTTGATAGCCCTGATTTTTCATTACGAGTTTCTCAAAAAGTAAAAGAAATTAATCCTCAAATCAAAACAATACATTTTATTGCACCAAAAGTTTGGGCGTGGAGAGAGGGAAGAGTAAAAAAAATGAAAAAATTTCTTGATCATATATTGCTTTTATTCCGATTTGAGAAAATTTTTTTTGACAAGGAGCATTTAAAAAACACCTTTGTTGGACATCCTTTGTTAGATTACTCTGAAAAAGACATAAATGTTGAAATCAAAGATTTTGTTAAAAAAAAAAATATTGTATCACTATTTCCAGGTAGTAGAGAAAGTGAAATTAACATACTTTTGCCTATACTAATCGAGTTCATAAAAAAAATGAATTTAAAAGACAACTCATATTATTATATTTTTCATTCTACAAAAAAATATAAAGAGTCGATTTACAATAAATTATTAAAAGATAATCTTTCTAATGCTGAGGTTATTAGTGATGATAAAATTAAATCCCAATCTTTAAAAAATTCAATTTTTGCAATTGTTAAATCTGGAACTGTATCTCTTGAGGTATGTAAATATAATATCCCTTCATTAATAATTTATAAAATGAATTTAATTAATTATCAAATAGCTAAATTTTTATTGAAAATTAAATATGTAAATATGATTAACATAATTAATAATAAAGAAATTATTCCTGAACTTATACAAAATGAATGTAATTCAAAAGAGATTTATAAAACATTTTATTACTTTATGAAAAAACCTACATTAATCAAAGATCAAATGTCTGTTGTAAAAAAGACTATAGACGATTTAAGGTCTTCAACTTCTGCAAGTGATCAAGCATCTAAAGTGATTTTATCTTATCTTACCTAATCTATTTAAAACTTTTTCTTTACCTAAGGATATTATAATATCATATATCCCAGGTCCAAATTTTGAACCTGTTAATGCAACCCTTAATGGTTGACCAACACCTTTGAAATTTGTTTGATACTTAGATATTAATTTATTAATTATTGGTTCTAATGTTTTTTTACTTATAATTTTTAATTTACTTACATCTTCAATAAATGACTCTATTATAATTTTAGCGTTTTCTGTAAATAATTTCTTTTCATCGGACTTAATGATTACCTCATCATTTATTATAAATTTTGCATTATTATAAATGTCTTCCATTGTTTTTGCTTTATTCTTTAAAAATATAAGTGATTTTTTTATTATATCTAGTTTTTCAGAATTAATATTTTCTTTAAAATTTTTACAATATTCATTGAAACTTTGAAAAAGTTCATTGTTATTTTTATTTTTAATATAATACTCATTCATTGATAAAATTCGCGACATATCAAGTTTTGATGGGGATTTTCCAATACCTTCCAAATTAAAATATTTAATACTTTCCTCTAAATTAAATATTTCTTTATCTTTGTAAGACCATCCTAATCTCATAAGATAATTTCTTAAAGCATCAGGCATAATTCCAATTTTTTCGTAATCATCAATGGTTGAAGCATTATCTCTTTTTGATAGTTTTTTCCCCTCCAATGTATGAATTAAAGGTATATGTGCAAATAAAGGCTTTACCCATTCCATTGCCTCATATATCTGAATTTGTTTAAAAGTATTAATTTTGTGATCATCACCTCTAATTATATGTGTCATATCCATTATATGATCATCAACTGATGCTGAGAGATTGTATGTTGGTGTTCCATCTTTTCGTAAAACAATAAAATCCTCTATTGTACAGTTTTCAATCTCCATCTCCCCTTGTACTAAATCGTTCAACTTTGTGCTTCCCTCAATTTTACTTTTAAATCTAATAACTGGTTTAACATTTTTAGGAGCCTCCTTTTCATTTTTGTCTCGCCATTTTCTGTTGTAAATATAAGGAATTTTTTTTTGCTTAGCCCTAAGTTTTTGTTCCTCTATTTCCTCGGTCGAACAATAACATTTATAAGCATTTCCAGTTTCTAGTAACTTATTTACAACTTTAACATGATTTTCAATATTTTTTGATTGAATATATTCATCTCCATCATGATCAATACCAATCCATTTAAGAGAATTTATAATTTGAAATTTGAATTCCTCTTTGGATCTTTCCATGTCAGTATCTTCAATTCTTAAAAAAAATTTTCCATCATGATTTTTTGAATAAAGCCAATTGAATAAGGCAGTTCTTACCCCTCCAATATGTAATGGACCAGTAGGGGATGGTGCAAATCGAGTTGCAACTTTTTTCATCCAAAAATATTTAGACTATTTTTTTAGAAGTTTCTATATAAAGATACTAGTACACCTTGTACTTTTACTCTGTCGGGACCAAAAATTTTTGTCTCATAGTTTCTATTAGCACTTTCCAACGCCACAGTTTTTCCTTTTCTTCGTATTCTTTTTAACATGGCTTCATCATCATCAATTAAAGCTACAACAATCTTACCGTTTTCAGCAGTATCAGATTTTTTTACTATAACAGTGTCACCATCATTTATCCCAGCCTCAATCATTGAGTCACCTTTTACCTTTAGACCAAAAAACTCTCCATTTTTCTCAATATTATTTGGCATAGGGATTCTCGTTACTTCATTTTGAATAGCTTCAATAGGAGTACCTGCTGCAATACTTCCTAAAACTGGTATTTCATCACCAGATTTATAATTATCATTTTTATCATCCAATCCACCTCTGATTACGCTTGGTGAAAAACTATTATAAATATCATTAGCTGATGCTGTTTCCGGCAGTTTGACTACTTCAAGTGCTCGTGCTTTGTGAGCTAATCTTTTTATGAAACCTCTTTCCTCTAAAGCATTTATCAGCCTATGTATCCCTGATTTAGATTTAAGATTTAGAGACATTTTCATTTCCTCATATGATGGGGACACTCCAGTAGATCTCAACTTCTTGTTGATAAATAATAGCAAATTTTTTTGTTTTTTAGTTAACATAGAACAAATTGTGTACATAAATGTTCTATTAAAGTTCTACAATTTTCACAATAGAAAAAAGATGAGTAAAATTGAGGTTTTTAGCTAAAGAATTGAAAAAATATTATTATTTTTTTGATTTTTCAAAATTGATTCACCAATTAAAAAAGTTTTTATTTTTGTTTCATTGCTTATTTTTAAAATGTCATCTTTGCTTTTAATGCCACTTTCCGAAATTAATGGCCCATTATGATTAACTAGAATGTTATGAATATCATAAGTTGTATTTATATCTGTTTTAAGTGTTTTTAGATTTCTATTATTTATTCCTATCAAAGCCTCATGATATTTGAGAGATTTTTTTGCCTCATCAATTGTATGAACTTCAACAATTACTGACATTTTTAAATTTATAGCTTCCTGATATAGTTCATCAGCAAGTTTATCGTTTACGCCTGCAAGAATGATTAAAATCGCGTCGGCCCCATAACTTTTTGAGAGATTTACTTGAAATGTATCTATAAAAAAATCTTTACATAGTACAGGAAGATTTATTTTTTGTTTTATTTTTCTAATGTGGTCCAAATTACCTAAAAAATAATCTTCTTCAGTCAATACTGACAAACATGTAGCTTTATTATTAAGATAGATCTCTGCGATACTTAATGGATCATAGTTTTCAATTATGATACCTGCCGAAGGGCTTGCTTTTTTTATTTCTGCTATAATAGATAAGTCATTATTATTTATATTATTTTGAATTTTATTTTTAAAATCAATGAAATTATTATTTTTTTTTTATTTGAGCATTTAAATTTTCTAATGATAATTCATTTTTTATCTTTTCTATTCTCGATTTCTTCTTATCAATGATTTTTTGTAAAATATTATTAGACATTTTTCAATTTTTCTAAATGTGTAAATGCTTTACCACTTTTTAAGTAATTTCTTGAAATTTCATAAGCATTTTTAAAATTTGTTTCTTTTTCGGAAACTATTAATCCAGCCGCTGCATTCAACGAAACAGCCTTTGAAAAATCATTATCTTTACCTTTGAATATTTCAATTATTTTTTGAGAGTTATATTTTGCATCTTTTCCCACCAATTTTTGAAAATTATCAGCCTTAATATCTAACTCTTTAGGATCAATAATGATTTCACTTATTTTCCCATCTTTCAATTGCATTACATGTGTTTTTTGATACGGGGAAATTTCATCTAAACCATCCTCACTATTTACAACCCATGCAAATTTGATATTTAAATTTTTTAATGCATTTGAAAATATTTTTAGTAAGTTTCTATCAAATACTCCTACTACTTGCCTTTCAACCTTTGCAGGATTACTTAATGGACCAATCAAATTGAATATAGTTCTTTTTCCAATTTTTTTCCTCGTTGGTCCGACATATTTCATGGCGCTATGATAGTTAGGCGCAAACATGAAACCAAAATAGTTTTTATTTATTTGATCTTCCACATTTTTTGGTTCTAAATTGATATTAACCTCTAATGCATCTAAAACGTCAGCAGAGCCACATTTTGAAGAAACTGCTTTGTTTCCGTGTTTTGCAACACAAATACCCATGCTTGCTAATAATAAAGCTGAAGCTGTTGAGATATTTAAAGTATCTTTTCCATCACCGCCTGTTCCACAAGTATCAATACAATTTTTTATATTCACTTTTGTTGCTTTATTTCTTAATACAGCGACACCCCCAGCAATTTCATCTGAAACTTCACCTTTTTCAGAAAGACAAGTCAAAAATTTGTAAATTTCTTCATCTTTTGCTTTTCCTTCCATTAGAATTTCAAAAGCTTTGATGCTCTCCTCAAATGATAAATTTTCTTTATTTTTTAATTTATTTAAATATTTTTTCATTTATTCTTTAATAAAATTTTTTAATATTTTTAAACCATATTTGGTTTTAATACTTTCAGGATGAAATTGTACACCATGAATATTATAAATTTTGTGTTTAACTCCCATAATATAACCATCTTTAGTTACGGCTGTTATCTCAAGATCTTTTGATAATGTTTTTTTGTCTATAATTAAACTATGATATCTTGTTGCTTCAAATACTTTTGGAATTTTTTTGAGCACCCCCTTGTTTTTTGAAAATATTTTGCTTGTTTTTCCATGAACTAGTTCTTTAGCCTGGATTATTTTTGCACCAAAAGTTTGCCCAATTATTTGATGTCCCAAACATACACCTAAAATAGGAATTTTTTTATATAATTCTTTTACAATACTAAGACAGTTACCTGCTTGATTGGGGTTGCCTGGACCAGGAGAAATGACAATCTTTTTATATTTTCTTTTTAAAATTTCTTTAGAATTAATTTTATCATTTCTTACTACGTCAACTTTTTTTGTATAAACAGAAATATAGTGATATAAATTAAATGTAAAACTATCGTAGTTATCAATTAATATAATTTTCATAATTACTCTAGTGCTTTTAACAGAGCCCTTGCTTTATTCATCGTTTCTTTAAATTCATTTATTGGTTTACTATCAGCAACAATACCTGCGCCAGATTGAACATAAAATTTTTTATTCTTAGTCAATGCTGTTCTTAAGGCAATACATGTATCAAAATCACCATTTGCTGAAAAATATCCAATACCCCCTGCATATACTTTTCTTTTTGTATTTTCCAGTTCATCTATTATTTCCATTGCTCTAATTTTTGGTGCTCCAGATACAGTTCCAGCAGGAAACCCAGATAGCAAAGTATCAAATTTAGAAAACTTGTTATTAAATTCTCCCTGGACATTAGAAACTATGTGCATAACGTGCGAATATTTTTCAACATTAAAGCTTTCCGTAACTTTCACAGAGTTTATTTTTGAAACTTTACCCGTGTCATTCCTTCCAAGGTCCAATAGCATTAAATGTTCAGAAAGCTCTTTTTTGTCTTGTAATAGGTCTTTTTCAAAAAAATTATCTTCTTTTTTACTTTTACCTCTTGGTCTAGTGCCAGCAATGGGTCTTATAGTTATTTTATTATTTCTTAATCTTACAAGAATCTCAGGACTTGCACCGATAATTTGAAAATCGTTAAAATTAAAGAAATACATAAATGGTGATGGATTTGTTTTACGAAGTTTTTTATAAATTTCTAAAGGTTTTTTAACTAATTTTGTTTCAAGTCTTTGACTTAGAACAACCTGAAAAATATCGCCTATACTAATGTATTTTTTTGCTTTTATTACATTTGATATAAATTTTAATTTAGAAATATTTGATTTAATAGGGTTTAATTTCATTTTTTTTTCATTAGATGAGTAATTTTGAGAATAATTTGATAAAAAAACCATTTGCTCAATTTCATTGATAGATTTCTTGTATTTTAATTTTAAATTTCGAATTTTTTCATCGCTAAAAACATTAACAATAAAATACAATTTCCTTTTTAAATTATCGTGAATTACAAGATTCCTTGGTCGCAAAATTCTTGCATCAGGTATATTTAAATCATCTTTATTCTTATTAGGTATTTTCTCTATATAACGAATTATATCATAAGAAAAATAACCAGATATTAAGGAACAAATGGGCGGTAAATTCTTTGGTGTATTAAATTTAAATTCCTCAATAATTTTTTCAATATTTTTTTTTGGATTTCCACTTAGAGTTTTTTTTTTATTACCAGTTATTATTTGACAGTTGTTGTTGTTAAACTCCCATATTTTATCTGGGTTTCTACCAAATATTGTATATCTTCCTTTTATTTTACCTTTTTCTACAGACTCAAATACAAAACTGTTTTTTTCAACTAACAGATTATTTATTAAATTAATTATCTCTTTTTCACCTTTTGAATTAATAGCGTAATATAAAACTTGATTCTTTTTTTTTATATTTGCAGATTTAAATTGATCAAAATTGACATTAAGCATTATCTGAAATTATTTTTTATTCTATCAAGCGTATTATTAAATAATTTAACATTATATTTTTTACTTAAAGCTAAATCATAAGTACTATAAATTTCGCCCATTACCTGGCTATTAGATTTTAATTTATACTCATTAATTTTTTCATCATTTTTATTTAACATACTCAAATTAATATTTGATATTTTAGATAAGAAGACATCGTTATTTTTATCTGCAATTAAAACAAAACTATTTTTAGGAAGTGAATATAATAATTCAATTGATTCTCTACTAAAAGTCTCATTAAAGTTCGATGAGTTAATTTTTAATTTTTGAATATTGCTCTCACTATTTGCAATATTTAAAAATTCCGTATTTGAAAATTTTTTATCTTGTATTTTTTTAAACAACTTTTTATTGTAATCAATTTTTTGCTTCATTATTAATTGATTTTTTACTTTTTCAATAAAGTTTAAATTATTTAAATCAGGTAGAACTTTTTTAATGTTCGAAATCTCGTATAAAAGATAATAATCATTTTTATCAATAATTTGAGTTTTATCTTGATTTCTTCTTGAATATATTTCTTGGAATAACTTATTTGCATTAATCTCATTATTAAAGTTTGATACCAACTCAATTTTTAAATTATATTTCTTTTGTATTTCATTAATCTGGGAGCCATTAAAGATGCTATTTTCTATTTCATCAATTTTTTTAAAAAAATCATCGTTAAATTCAGATATATCTAAAAGTGTTTCTGGGGTAATCTTTGTATACTTAATATCTATTAGCTCATCTTTGAGATCGTCTTGGTTTTCGTTGATAAAATTTTCTAGCTTCGTTTCAGATATGTCAATTTTATAAGCTTTATCTAAATTAAAATATTCGATTTCAATTTCTTTATTTTCATTCATGTAAATTTTATTTTTAAGAAAATATGGGGATACTAGTCCTCCACTTAAATAATCAAATAAATTTTTCTTTAATTCCTGATCCTTGAATTTAAACTCATAAGTTGGAGCAGTAAGATTATTCTCTAAAAGAAATTTTTCATATTTTAATCTTGAAAATAAATTTTTATCATCAATAAATTTATCATCACTTCTAATTTTATTAGCTAATATATTTTCAGAGATGGATACATCTAGGTCATTTATTTCCAATTCTAATAATTTATTAGAAACAAGACCAGTTAATATCTCTTCAACTACATTATTTTCTATGTTCTCTTTTAAATACTCTAAATTTATTCTAGATTGATTTATATGTTGTAAAAAATCTTGTGCTGAAATTGATTTATTATTTATTTTAGCAACATTATTCGTATTACCACCACTAAATACACTTCCCATTCCCCAGAAAACAAATGGAACAATGATTATAGCTATAAGAACGCCAGCTAATTTAGTATTTGAAAATCCTCTTAAGTTTTTTAACATCAGTCAAATCGTTTATATATTGAACTACAAAAAACAAACCTATAAATTAAATTACTGTTTATGACAAATAATAATATGATTTTTGTAGCCAACTGGAAAATGCATGGCAATTTTAATGATATTTCAAAGGTAAAAACTGTTTTAAATTTGATTAAAAATAAAAAGTTTAAAAAGATTAAGGTTATTTATTGCCCTCCATTTACCCTACTTCAATCTTTTTCAAATTTTTTTAAAAACACGAAATTTTGTACAGGTGCTCAAAATTGTCATTATAAAAATGAATATGGTCCTTACACTGGAAATATAAATGCCAAGTTAATCAAATCAACCGGCGCAAAATATATTATATTAGGTCATTCAGAAAATAGAAATGAGGGAGAAACAGACATACTAATAAACCAAAAAATTAAATCAGCGCTAAAGGAAAAATTAAATATTATATTTTGTATAGGTGAAACTAAGGCCGAAAAGAAAAAAAAAATTACATTTCAGGTTTTAAAAAAACAATTATCTAGAGGTCTAAAAAATATAAAAAAAACAAACAAAATTCTTATCGCCTATGAACCTGTATGGTCGATAGGATCAGGAATTGTACCTTCAAAAGAAGAATTAGAAAATAATCTTAAAAATATAAAAAAAATTCTTCGTGAATGTAATTTCAAAAATACTATAAAAATTTTATACGGTGGTTCTGTTAATCCAAAAAATGCAAATGAAATTTCAAAAATCGATGGTATTGGTGGCCTTTTGATTGGAGGAGCATCTCTTAATTCAAAAAAATTCATTGATATAATAAAAAAATCGTCTAATTAAATCTCGTGGAAAATATACTATTAATTCTAAATATTATTCTTGCAGCAATTCTTGTTATTCTTGTATTGCTCCAAAAGTCAGAGGGTGGAGCTCTTGGTATAGGCGTATCCCAAGATAATTTTATGTTTTCAAGATCAGCAGGAAATTTTTTAACCAAAGCTACATCTATTATTGCAACATTGTTTATCATCTGTAGCCTTGGTTTAACCATCATTTCAAGGGGAGAGCTTACTCCGACAACATCTGTAATTGATAAAATGGAGGAAAATGCAGATGATGCACCAAAAGTTCCAGAAAATAATAATTAATACTTTTAATTTTTAAATTATCAGTCTATAAGATAATTCCATGGCGCGATATATATTCGTTACTGGCGGCGTGGTATCTTCTTTAGGAAAAGGTTTATCTTCAGCATCACTTGGGTATTTACTAAAATCACAAGGTTATAAAGTTCGTATTAGAAAAATGGATCCATATCTAAATGTAGATCCAGGGACGATGAGCCCATTTCAACATGGTGAAGTGTTTGTAACAGATGATGGTGCAGAAACAGATTTAGATTTAGGACACTATGAAAGATTTACTGACATTTCTGCAAAACAGTCAGACAATATAACAACAGGGAGGATATATTCCGATATTATAAAAAAAGAACGTAAAGGAGGATATCTTGGAAAAACTGTACAAGTTATCCCACATGTAACAGACAGAATAAAAGAATTTATAAAAAAAGATATAACAAACGAAGATTTTGTAATATGTGAAATTGGTGGAACAATTGGAGATATTGAGAGCTTACCTTTTTTAGAAGCTATTAGACAATTTTCAAATGAAATTGGAAGACTAAAATCGTTATTTATTCACTTAACATTAGTTCCATTTATGAAATCTTCTGATGAAATAAAAACCAAACCTACACAACATTCTGTAAAAGAGTTAAGAAGTATAGGAATTCAACCAGATATTGTAATATGTAGATCAGAACAATCTATCCCAATAGATCAAAAAGGAAAAATATCTTTGTTCTGCAATGTGCCAATAGAAAATGTCATAGAAACAGTTGATGTTAAAACTATTTATGAAGCTCCTATAAGCTTTTATAATCAGAAATTAGACAAACAAGTTCTTAAATACTTTAAACTAAAATCTAGGAGAAAACCAAATCTAAAACCTTGGAAAAAAATTACTAATACAGTTTTAAATACAAGGAAAACTATTGATATTGCAATAATAGGTAAGTATGTGAACTTAAAAGATGCTTATAAGTCTTTAGATGAAGCTCTAATACATGGCGGAATTCAGAACAAAGTAAAAATTAATTTAATTAGAATTGAGTCGGATAAATTAAAATCAAATAATGTAAGAATAAAATTAAAAAATGTTTCTGGTATACTAATACCTGGAGGGTTTGGTAAGCGAGGAACAGAAGGCAAGATAGCTTGTATTAGGTATGCGCGTGAAAAAAAAATACCATTCCTAGGCATTTGCTTTGGAATGCAAATGGCTATAATAGAATTTGCGAGAAATATCCTTAAAATTAATAATGCAGGATCAACCGAACTTGATAAAAAAATTTATCCAGTAATTGGCTTAATAAATGAGTGGAGTAAAGATGGTATAATTATAAAAGGCACAGATAGGGATTTAGGCGGCACAATGAGACTAGGTTTATATAATGCAGTATTGAAAAATAATTCTGCCATAAAAAATATATATAAATCAACTAAAATTAAAGAAAGACACCGACACAGGTACGAGGTAAATAATAATTTGAGAGAAAAATTTGAGAATAAAGGGCTAATGTTTTCAGGAATGTCACCAGATAATAAATTACCTGAGATTATTGAACTTAAAAATCACCCCTGGTTTATAGGAGTTCAATTTCATCCTGAATTTAAATCTAGACCTTTGAAACCTCATCCTTTATTTTCATCATTTATAAAAGCGAGCAAGTCTTATTATGAAAAATAAAACAGTAAATTGTAACGGAATTGAAATTTCAAATATAAATAAAATTTGTTTAATCGCCGGTCCATGTCAATTAGAGACTGAGCAGCATGCGATGGACATGGTAGGTAAAATTAAAGAAACAACAAAAAAATATAATATAGGTTTAATTTATAAAACGTCTTTTGATAAAGCTAATAGGACAAGTTTACAGGGAAAAAGAGGAGCAGGTTTAGATAAGTCTTTACCAGTTTTTGAAAAAATTAAAAAAGAGACTAACACACCAGTTTTAACAGATATTCATAATGAGGAACAATGTTCAGTTGTTGCGCCTTATGTAGATGTTTTACAAATACCAGCGTTTCTTTGTAGACAAACAGATCTATTAATTGCTGCAGCAAAAACAAAAAAAATTATTAATGTTAAAAAGGGTCAATTTTTAGCTCCATGGGATATGGTTAACGTTACAAAAAAAATTTCTGACAGTGGGAATGAAAATATACTTGTAACAGAGAGAGGTGCTAGTTTTGGATATAACACACTCGTGTCTGATATGAGGTCGATACCTATAATGGCTAAAAACGGGTACCCAATAGTTTTTGATGGAACTCACTCAGTTCAACAACCTGGCGGTCAAGGTGATAAAAGTGGAGGCCAAAGAGAATTTGTTGAGTATTTATCAAGAGCAGCAGTTGCTGTTGGTATAGCTGCAATATTTTTAGAAACACATCAAGATCCCGATAATGCACCATCAGATGGACCAAACATGGTGCCATTAAATAAATTAGATGAGTTATTACATCAAATTGTAGAAATAGATAATCTGATTAAAAAAAATTAATGAGTAAAATAACAAAAGTTGTTGCAAGACAAGTTTTTGATAGCAGAGGTAACCCAACAATTGAGGCTGAGGTATACGTAAAAAATTTAAGCGCAAGTTCTATTTGTCCATCTGGTGCATCCACAGGAACTTATGAAGCTTTTGAAAAGAGGGATAACTCTAATAAAAAATATCTTGGTAAAAGTGTATTAATTCCAATTAAGTATATAAATAGTGTAATTTCAAAAAAGTTAAAAAATCAAAATATTCATAATCAAGAAAGAATTGATCATATTTTAATAAAACTAGATGGAACTAAACAGAAAAAAAAAATTGGAGCCAATGCCATATTGGCTGTATCAATGGCTGCGAAAAAATTATCAGCCAAACTAAAAAAAATACCTTTATATAAAAATTTTTTAGTTAAAAGTAATTACAAACTTCCATATCCATTAATGAATATTATAAATGGAGGTGCGCACGCCAATAATGGTCTTAGAATACAAGAATTTATGATCAGACCTGATAAAGCAAAATCGTTTTCAGAGGCTGTAAGAATGTGTTTCATCGTTATTAATAATTTAAGAAATTTAATAAAAAGAATGGGTCACTCAACTTCCGTAGGTGATGAAGGTGGTTTTGCACCAATGATAAATGATAATGAAAGCGCGTTAAAACTCATTTTAAAAGCAATAAATTTATCAGGATTTAAGAATGGTAAAGATTTTTCAATTTGTTTAGATGTTGCAGCAAATGAACTCATTAAAAATAAAAAGTATTCAATCCACTCAAAAAAATTTATTTCTGTTGATAAATCTATTAAAAATTATTTACGACTTATTAAAAAATATAAAATTAAATCAATTGAGGACCCGTTTGGAGAAAATGATTGGACTGCATGGACTAAGTTTTTAAGCAAAACAAATAAAGTGCAAATTGTTGGAGATGATTTATTTGTTACAAATTTAGAAAGATTAAAAATTGGTTTTTTAAACGTATCAGCGAATTCGATTTTAATTAAATTAAATCAAATAGGTACTGTAACCGAAACACTTGAGGTAATTAAATTTGCTCAATTAATAGGATATAAAACAATTATTTCACACAGATCTGGTGATAGCGAGGATACATTTATTGCTGATCTAGCAGTTGGAACAAACTCAAATCAAATTAAAACAGGCTCTCTTGCCAGATCAGAAAGAGTTGCAAAATATAACCAGCTTATACGTATAGAGGAGAAACTTGGAAAATATTCAAAAATGAATACAATTTAGAAATGTTAGATAGGATAAAAAAAAATTACTATTTACTTATAATCACATTTCTTTTCATATACTTTTTCTTTAACTTGTTAGATGGCAACAGAGGATTAATTTCAAACTTAGAAAAACAAGAAATATACGAAGAACTTAAATTAAAAGAGAATGATTTGAAACTTAAAATTAGTGATTTAGAGCACAAAAACTCGTTATTAACAGATAATTTAGATTTGGATTTTATAGAAATTTTAATAAGAGAAAAATTTTTATTTGGAAAAACTGGGGAGACCACCTATATAATAGATAATGAAAATAAACAAAATTAGACCAAGACATCCTGAAAAAGTAAATAAACCGATAAATCCAATAAAAAAGAAACCTCATTGGATAAAGTCAAAACTTTTAAATAGTAAAGAATTTTTTTTAACCAAAACTGTAGTCAATAAAGATAATTTAGTAACGGTATGTCAGGAAGCAAATTGCCCAAATATCACTGAGTGTTGGAGCAAAAGACATGCAACTTTAATGATTATGGGAGATACATGCACAAGAGCATGTGCATTCTGCGATGTAAAAACTGGAAAACCTGAAAAACTTGATCAATTTGAACCTATTAAAATTGCAAATGCTGTAAATAAATTAAACTTAAGACACGTAGTTATTACCTCAGTTGATAGAGATGATCTTCCAGATGGTGGATCAAACCATTTTCATGATGTGATAATTTCAACCAGAAAAAAAAATCCAAACACAACCATTGAGGTTTTAACTCCTGATTTTTTAAGAAAAGGTGAAGCTTATAAAAGGGTATTAGAGGCAAATCCTGATGTATTTAATCATAATATTGAAACTGTCCCAAGTATGTATTTAAAGGTAAGACCAGGTGCTAGATATTTTGGATCTTTAGAGCTTTTAAAAAACTCAAAAAAATTTAATAAAAATGTTTTTACTAAATCAGGATTAATGGTTGGATTTGGAGAAACAAAAGATGAAATTTTACAGGTAATGGATGATTTAAGATCAGCCGAAGTAGATTTTCTGACTATTGGTCAATATCTTCAACCATCTATTAAACATTTTCCACTAAACAGATATTACCATCCTGATGAGTTTGAGGAATTAGGAAATATTGCTAAATCAAAAGGATTTTTATTAGTTACATCATCTCCTCTTACTAGATCGTCTTATCATGCTGATGATGATTTTGATAAACTAAAAAAAAATAGAATTAATATTAACTAATGCCAAAAGCATCTGTAACGCGTTTAATTGAACGTGATAAAGATAAACTTATTAATTTTGTTTTAGATATCGAAAAATATCCTGAATTTATTCCATTCTGTATAGGCTCAAAAGTATATGACAAAAAAGAAAATGATGATGGTATTAATATTATTGCAGATTTAACAATTGGAAAAAGACCTTTTGTAGATACATATAAAAGTGATGTTAAATATATAAAAAATCAAGATCTTATACATGTCACAAATATTGATGGACCTTTAAATTATTTAGAAAATAATTGGAAATTTGTAGAAAAGGATAATTTTACAGAGGTTGTTTTTGATGTTGATTTTGAAATTAAAAATAAGTTTTTAAATATTATTATGACTAAATCTTTTCAATTTGGTTTAAATAAAATAGCTGACGCATTTCAAAAAAGAGCAGAAAGTCTTTAAGTCTAATAAGTATTTTACCAATGCGCTGTTTGCATACCAATATTGTCAAAATGTCGCTTATAATCTTGAGATTATATCGAACCTTTGTTGTATAGACAATTAGATTAATCTCACAACAAAATGAAATTTGACACTACTATAAAAAAAAAAATACAAACTGCAGTCACATTAGCATTAATTTCTTCTGGAATTATTCCTGCTGTAAAAGCAGAAGTAGCTGATCAAAATGTAGACAACTCATCTGGTACAACTATTGATCAAGGATCAGGAAAAGTTGCAGTTGATTTAGATAATGGAAGTACATTTACAGTTACTAATGCTGGTACAATTTCAGCTTCTGCTGGATTAGATGATGTTTTTGCTATTAATGTAGATAGTAGTAATACTACTTTATCTAATTTAAATAATTCAGGCTCAATAACAGCTGCAACTACAAATGCAAACAAACGCCGTGCTTATGCTGTCAATGTTCATACTAATGCAATTATAGGTACCATAACTAATTCAGGAACAATTAAAGGACAGGGACAAAAATCAGATGGAACTGGAATTCGTTATATTAGTGGTGGCCCATCTACATCAATAACAAATACTTCAACAGGAATTATAGAGGGAATTTCTGGTCTTGGTCTTGGTGGTGGTTTAAGCGCAAATACTGCGACGGGAGTACATACTTTTAATAGTACGTTATCTAACACAATAACTTTAGATAATGATGGGATAATCAGAGGTTTGAGTGATAATAATGCTGGATATGGAGCTCGTTTGGGTAGTAAAATTACGACTATTGATAATTCAGGAACTGTATTAGGTCAAGCAGATGGCGCCCTCGGATATGGCATGTCATTTACTAATATGAACTCAGGAGTTTCAATAACTACCATTAACAATTCTGGAACCATAAGTGGAGTAGCAGGTACTGATACTGCAATTGGTATCCAAACATTTG
>MDTB01101124.1_pt1 | contig 26159 bp, 24 predicted proteins | sample 811161 | NCBI WGS metagenome assembly MDTB01 (sample SAMN05326650, study PRJNA326480) | marine metagenome | isolation source: seawater | place: Mediterranean Sea | collected 2009 | reverse complement strand
TTGCAAAATGCAGATGCGATTTTTATCGAAGAGTTAATTAAGGCTAATTTGTACGATCAAGTAAGTCAGGCATTTTGTGCTTATCTTCCCATAAAATCTGTTGGAGTAGTTGGGGATGAAAGAAGATATGCAGATGTAATAGCTATTAGGGCAGTTGAAACAGTAGATTTTATGACGGCTGATTGGGCTAAACTACCTTATGATTTCTTAGCACATGTTTCAAATCGTATTGTTAATGAGTTAGAAAATGTTAGTAGGGTTGTTTATGATATTTCAAGTAAACCACCAGCTACAATTGAGTGGGAATAATTGAAAAATTAATTTCATTATCCAATATAGGATATAATAAAAAAAAATATAGAGAAAAAAATTAACTCTTCAGAACTAGAACTTCCATCAAATAGAAAATTTGGTATATTTTTTTCAATAATTTTCGGATTATTTGCTATATATTTTTATATCAATTCTTCTTATAAAACAGCATTATTTTTTATTGGGTTTGCAGTTACTTTTTATATGTTGGCTTTAATTAAGCCTTCATTCCTTCAAGTCCTAAATAAATTGTGGATGAATTTTGGGTTTATATTGGGAAGGATAGTCAGCCCAATTATAATGAGCATAATCTTTTTTGGCATGTTCACCCCTATAGCCGTAATTTTAAGAATTTTTGGTCGAGATGAACTGCAAATAAAGCATTATAATAGGTCTTCTTATTGGAAAGACCGAGATAAAGATAGTAATTCGAAAGAAAAATTTAAACATCAATTTTAAGATTAATTGAGATGATAGAATTTCTAAAGGAGCTCTGGTTATTTTTAAAAATTCGAAAAAAGCTTTGGTTATTGCCTCTTATCATTGTAATGCTAATAGTTGGTAGCCTTTTGGTACTAGCGCAAGGCTCGGTTATTGCTCCCTTCATTTACACCATTTTTTAAAAAATAATATGTATATTTTGGGAATTTCTGCTTTTTATCATGATAGCGCTGCGTGTCTTATAAAAAATGGAAAGATAATTGCAGCAGCTCAAGAGGAGCGCTTTTCTCGAAAGAAGCATGACTCTAGTTTTCCACAAAATGCAATAAAGTATTGTTTGCTAGAAGCTGATATTGACTTAGGTCAGATTGAAAACATAGTTTTTTATGAAAAACCTTTTTTAAAGTTTGAGAGATTGTTAGAAACATATCTTGCTTTTGCTCCAAAAGGCTTTAAGAGCTTTGCAATGGCAATGCCGCTATGGATCAAAGACAAACTCTTTCAGAAATCTATAATCATCAATGAACTAAAAAAAATACTAGACTCTGATATAAATTGGCATGATCGCCTGCTTTTTTCAGAACATCATCTATCTCATGCAGCTAGTGCATTTTATCCATCTCCTTTCAAAAAAGCTGCCATATTAACTTTAGATGGAGTTGGAGAGTGGGCCACAACATCTCTATCCATCGGTAGTGGGAATGAAATAAAAATGTTAAAGGAAATTCATTTCCCTCACTCGTTGGGCTTACTGTATTCAGCATTTACTTATTATATTGGCTTTAAGGTTAACTCTGGAGAATATAAATTGATGGGTCTCGCGCCCTATGGCAAACCAAAATATGTAAATTTAATTAAAAATCATTTAATAGAAATTTTAGAGGATGGAACTTTTCGTCTTGATATGAGTTATTTTGAATATGCCACAGGCTTAACAATGACTAATAAGAAGTTTCATGATCTCTTCGGCGGCCTTCCCAAAAATCCTGAATCAGAGATATCCCAACGCGAGATGGACATAGCTGCATCTATACAAAAAGTTATTGAAGATGTAGTGATCAGATTAGCAAAAGGAATCTCAATAGCAACTGGAGAAAAAAATCTTTGTTTAGCTGGAGGTGTGGCACTTAATTGTGTTGCAAATGGCGCTATTTATAAAGAGAAAATATTTGACAGTATTTGGATTCAACCAGCTGCTGGAGATGCGGGTGGCTCTATTGGTGCAGCTCTCTCCATATGGTATTTACATCTCAAGAAAGAAAGAATTATTTCAGATAAAAGAGACGAAATGAGCGGAGCATTTCTTGGACCAGAATTTAGTGATAAAGAAATTAAGTTTCAATTAAAAAATTGTAATGCAAAATTTCAACGATTTGAAACTGATGAGTTGATTGAAAAAGCTGTAAAAGCACTTATTGATAAAAAAGCCATTGGATGGATGCAAGGCCGAATGGAATTTGGTCCGCGTGCATTGGGCGGAAGAAGTATAATAGCTGATCCTCGTTCAAAGGATATGCAAAAGCAACTTAATTTAAAAGTTAAATATCGAGAGAGTTTTAGACCATTCGCACCAAGTATTTTAAAAGAAGATGTTAATGATTGGTTTAACTTTGATGATGATAGCCCTTATATGCTTTTCGTAGCTGATATTCAAAAAAGTAAAAGATTAAAAATGACTCCTGAAGAGGAATCTTTATTTGGTATTAAAAAGTTAAATATTGCAAGATCATTTGTACCAGCAATTACGCATGTAGATTATTCAGCAAGAATCCAAACTGTTCATGAGGATACAAATAGTTTGTATTACTCTTTAATTTCAAAGTTTAAGGAAAAAACTGATTGTCCAATATTGGTAAATACTTCATTTAATGTCAGAGGCGAACCCATAATTTGTTCACCAACCGATGCATTTAAATGTTTTATGGGTACAGATTTAGATATGTTGGTCATTGGGAATTATATTCTTAATAAAAAAGATCAGGATTTAAAGTTACAAACGAATTATGAAAAACTTTTTAACCTGGATTAAATTTCTATCCATACAGTTTTTATTAACTGTAATTTTTTTTTTCACAATTGATTTTTTCATCACTAAATTTGTAATTAATATCAATCCATATGCTATTGATGAAAAGTCTTTTCGAATAAATAATGATTTTTTTCATCACACTTTATCTCCATCTTTTAGTGGTGAAGGCTTGTGGGGTAATAAAATTTACAAAGTTTGTACGGATGGAAATGGATTTAAATCTACTTGCGATAATTTATTAAGTAAAAGAAATGATTTTGATATTGCGTTCATCGGAGATAGTTTTACGGAGGGCATTGGCATGGAGTATGAGCAATCATTTGTTGGAATTTATGCAAAAAGTCATCCAGATCTTAGAATTGCAAACCTTGGAGTATCATCTTATTCACCAACTATATACTTTTCAAAACTTAATTGGCTTATTAATAATGGGTATTATTTTGAGCATGTTTATGTTTTTATAGATATATCTGATATTCAAGATGAAAGTTTTTATTCAAGGAATCAAAATGGAAATATCTTACACTCTTTTGATGTTCGACCAGAAAGTTTTCGCGCAAAATTAATTTCTTTTAAATCGTTTGTCAAAAAAAATTTTTTTCTCTTCTCAGTTGGATATCAAGAGCTAAGTAATTATTTTTTAAAACAAAGTAGAACTATATTTCATCAAGAACGATCTGCATGGACCAGTAATTTAGATTCTACGGGTTATGGTTTAAATAGGGTTAAAGGCTCAATTGAAAAGGCAATTAATGAAATGAATTCTTTGTACATGTTGTTAAAATCTAAAAATATAAAACTTAGCATTGGAATTTATCCTTGGCCAGAACAATTAACAGAGTTTAATGGCAGTAAAAATTATGAAAACTTACAAAGTAAGATATGGCGATCTTTCTGCGAACTTAGATGTGAAAACTTTATAGATTTATTTCCAATTTACAATGAACTTGTAGATATGCATGGAGTTGAACAGGTTTATAATAAATATTATATAGGTGGTGATGTTCATTTTAATTTAGATGGACATGAGTTAATTTTTAGGAAATTAATTGAAGAAGAAAAAAGATCTAAATGACGTTTGATAATATTTAAACTGCTAAAGAAAATCTACTCAAATTATTAGATCTTCCTATTTCCTGTTTTTTTCGAAAGTTAAACTATAATAAATGTTTTTAAGTAAAGGTTCTTAAAGTTATTTCATGATCAAAAAATCAATACCAAGAATCATCGAGTCAATCTATAATTTTTTTGACTTTATTCATTCGTGGAGGATCAAATCTTTTTACAAATTCCATGATCTGGAAGCAGTGATTGATGTTAGCTCTCACAAAGGAGAATTTATTAATTCTGTTGTTGATAATTCTACTCCGGTTTATTCTTTTGAGCCCCAATCATCATTAATAGGTGTTTTAAAAAAAAATACTTGCAAGAAGAATGTAATTAAATATTACGATTTTGCTTTGTCAAATTTTGATGGCTCAATTGATTTATTTATAAATAATCTAACATCTACATCATCAATTAAAGAATCTGATTCATCCAGTTATTGGATTAAATTTAAGTCTTTTCTTCTTGGGGGACAATTATATGCTGGCAAAGAATCAGTTAGTGTTAAAAAACTAGATGATATTTTGTTTCACGAGATCAGATCAAAAAAAAATGTTTTACTAAAAATTGATGTAGAAGGCTCAGAGGCAGAGGTCTTGCAAGGCGCTACAAAGATCCTAAATAAATGCGATATTAAATTTATTCAGTTAGAGTCTGCAAATTATAGTATATATTCAGGGAATCCAAGCAATTTAGCTTTTGAAATTCTTGAGTCATTGGGATATAAAATTGAAAAAGAATTTTTATTCCCTCTATTAAACTTTAAAGATGTAATTTTTGCGCGTAAAACACAGCATAGATAGTTATCAAATAAGAGTATTATGGAAGTGATAAATGTAGTTTCTAACCCTAAGATACCTCTTGTTATTGATTTAGATGGGACGCTAGTTTTAACTGATACCCTTCAAGAGTCAATTGCACTTTTCCTAAAGAAGAATCCTTTATTAAATATTTTTTTATTATTGAGATGGTTTTTAATGGGTAAAGCTAAATTTAAAGAATTGATCTCTAAGCAGGTTGAACTTGAGGTAGAAACACTTCCATACAATCAATATTTTTTAGACTTTCTTAAAGAAGAATCAAAGAAGGGGAGAAAGCTCATATTATGCACGGGCGCACATGAGACAATTGCTAAGAATGTAGCAAGATATCTTAATATCTTTGATGAAGTTTTTTCAACTTCGTCTGCTACAAACTTATCTGGAGAAAATAAATTAAACTGCCTTACAAAAAGATTTGGAAAAGAAGATTTTATATACGCAGGCAATTCTCATGATGACATTATTATTTGGCGCAAAGCAAAAGAAATAATTGCTGTTAATGCTTCCAACACAGTATTGAAAAAATTAAGAAAAATTAAAAAAACATTTATAAATTTTGAGAAAAAAAAACCTTCTTTATTGACTTGGGTGAAGCTTTTTAGAATCCATCAATGGTCTAAAAATATTCTAATATTTTTTCCATTAATCGCTGCTCAACAATATTTTAATCTTGAAAATATGTTGTTGTTGACTTTAGCATTTATTATATTTGGCATCTGCGCATCATCAACTTATTTGATCAATGATGTCTTTGATATCAAAAATGACAGACTACATCACAACAAGAGATACAGGCCATTTGCAGCTGGGAATATTCCTATCTCATTTTCATTAATCGCACTATTGATTCTTCCATGTGCAATTTTATTGGCAAGCTTGATTAGCAAAAACTTCATGTTTTTGATGATGCTATATATATTAATAACATTCTGCTACTCATTTTATTTCAAATCTATTCCAATTGTAGATTGTTTGGTTTTAGCTTCCTTATATACGATAAGGGTTGTTGGCGGAGCAATTGTCCTTTCCAGCAGTCTTTCTTTTTGGTTACTTGCTTTTTCAGCAATGTTCTTTTTTTCATTATCGTTACTTAAAAGATATGCAGAAATTTCTCGTTTAGTCGAACTTGGTAAAAAAAGTTTATTTGGAAGAGGATATGAATTAGAAGATATGCATTTAATATTAAATATGGGGATCAGTTCTGGCTATGGCTCTATTATAATTATGATGCTTTATTTAAATAGTCCCGAGATAATAAAGCTTCATAATTATAATGAGTTTGCATGGTTAACAATTCCCGTATTGTTATTTTGGATGAGTTATATCTGGCTTCAAGCTCATCGTAATAAGATTGCTGATGATCCAGTGATTTTTTCAATGAGGGATTTGAAAAGCATTCTTTCTGGAATTGCTTTTTTTGCTTTTATGTTAATTGGAAGTCAATAATAATCAATAATGAGCACAACATGAAAAAAATAAGCTCATGGGGCAATACATCAAAACTTCTTCATAAAGTTAATTACTTACTAAACAAAAAAAATTCCTTGGAAATTGTTTCATCTAAAAGCAAAGGAATCGTCTATGGAATGGGTAGAAGTTATGGCGATGTATGTTTAAATCATGGAAAGGCAGTTTATAAAAATAAATATCTTGATAGGCTTTTAAGTTTTGATGATGAAAAGGGAGAAATAGAATGTGAATCTGGCGTATGCATCAAAGATCTTCAAGACTTTTTAATTACGAAGGGATGGATGCTTCCAGTCACTCCAGGGACTGAGTATGTCTCTATAGGGGGAGCAATTGCGAATGATATTCATGGTAAGAATCATCATAAATACGGCACTTTTGGAAATCATGTTAAAGAAATTTTATTAATTCGATCAGATTCTGAGCCAATTATCTGTTCAAAAGAAATAAATAAAGAAATATTTCAAGCAACGATTGGAGGGATTGGCTTAACTGGAATAATTTATAGTTGTAAAATACGCCTTAAAAAGATTCCAGGACCATGGCTTGAGACTGAATCAATCGCTTTTGATAATTTGGAAAGTTTCTATGATATTGCTGATAAATCAGAAGACAGCTGGGAGTATACAGCTGCTTGGATTGATTGTTTATCAAATAAATCAATAAGAGGTATTTTTGAAAGAGGCAATCATATTAATTTATCTAAGAAATTTTCTACTAAGAGTATAAATTTCCCATTTACGCCACCTTTCTCTTTTGTAAATAAGTTATCACTTAGAATATTTAATCCAATTTATTACTATTTGAAAAAACTTCTTTCTAACAAAAGTGTTCAACACTATAAAAGTTTTTTGCATCCGCTAGATAAAATATTGAATTGGAATAGGATGTATGGAACAAAAGGTTTTTATCAGTTTCAATGCGTTATCCCTCGAAAAAATAGCCAAGAAGCAATTTCCTCTATATTAAGCTTGATGAAATCGCATAATAGCGGATCATTTCTTGCAGTTTTAAAAACATTTTCTGATTATAAATCTATTGGATTATTAAGTTTTGCTGAGCCCGGAGTAACTCTTGCTCTTGATTTCGCTAACAATGGAAAAATTACAAAAAAATTATTCTCTAAATTAGAGCATACAGTTGCCTCTTTCGAGGGAAAAGTTTATTTAGCAAAAGATGCTTTAATGTCTAAAGAAGTCTTTGAATCATCCTATAGAAACCTAGAGAAATATAAAGAATTTTTAGATCCAAACTTAAGTTCAAGTATGTCTAGAAGGTTAATTGGTAAATAGAAATGAAAACAAATGAAGTGATTTTGATTTTAGGAGCAACGTCATGCATAGCTGAGCATGTAACAAGAATTTGGGCAAAGACCTCTCCTCAAAAAATTATCCTTATTGCTCGTGACCAAGAAAAACTTTTAAGTATTTCTTCAAATATTAAAATTCTTAATACTAATGTAGAAATAATTTCTAGAAACTTAAAATTTGAAAATCTTAATGATGCTCAAGATCTTTTAGATGAAGTATTTGCTAAGGATTTAATTACAAAAGCTTTAATTTCGTTTGGCAGTCTTCCTGATCAAACTGTTTGCCAAAATGACATTATCGCTGCAGAGAATGCTTTACATCTTAATGGAGTCCTTTCAGTTATTTACTCTGAGATGCTTATTAAAAAGATGCAAAACATTAAATATTCTCAACTTGCTGTAATTGGATCTGTTGCAGGAGATAGGGGTAGAAAATCAAATTATTTTTATGGAGCTGCAAAAAGTATGCTTGAAACATTTGTAGAGGGCGCTCAACATAGACTCAAATTTTGTGGATCTCCTTTAAAACTTAGCATTATTAAACCAGGTCCAACCATTACGCCCATGACAGAGTCATTAGACTTATCTATAGGTTTAGCTGATCCCAAAGAAGTAGCTATGAATATAGTTACAGGGCTCAGTAAAAAAAAACCTACTATATATGCTCCGCCTAAGTGGAAATTAATTATGTTAATAATAAGAAATATACCTTCATTCATTTTCAATAGATTAGATTTATAAAAATATGTCGAATTTAAATTCTAAAATTATTCTTTGTGGTGGAGCTGGTTTAGTTGGTCAAAATTTAGTCCATAGGCTTATTACAAAAGGCTATAAAAATATCGTTGTCATAGATAAGCATAAAAAAAATATAAGAGTTCTCAAGAAGAACTATCCGAATGTTTATATTATTGAGAGTGATCTTGCTACGAAGGGTTCATGGAGGGATAGTTTTGATGGCGCAGATGTTTTAATAATGCTTCAAGCTCAAATAGGAGGAAAAAATTTCAAGGATTTTGAAAAGAACAATGTTATTGCTACAGAAAATATACTAGAAAACTACAAAAAATATAATCTTTCTAGATTAGTGCACGTTAGCTCTTCAGTGATCAAATCAGTTGCAGATGATTTTTATACTCAAACTAAAAGTTTACAAGAATCACTTATTATAGACAGTGGAATAAATTGTCCAATATTAAGACCGACTCTTATGTTTGGCTGGTTTGATAGAAAGCATTTCGGATGGCTATCAAGATTTATGAAAAAGACCCCAATATTTCCTATTCCTGGTGATGGAGGATATATAAGACAACCTCTGTATGTCGGTGACTTCTGTGAAATTATTATCAGCTGCATTGAGAACCCTAGTATTAATGGAATATTTAATATTTCAGGTTTAGAGAAAGTAGCTTATATAGAGATTATTTTTAATATCAAAAAGGCAATAAAAAGCAGGACTTTAATTCTAAAGATACCCTATAGTTTGTTTTATATTCTTTTGAAGGCATGGTCATTATTTGATGCAAATCCTCCATTTACAGTTCAACAACTGGAGGCTTTGGTAACTCAAGAAGAATTTGAGGTCATTAATTGGCCCAGAATATTTAATGTAAAAAATACTCCATATCAAACTGCAATTAATGAAACATTTAATACTTCACCATATAGTGAAATTAAACTAGATTTTTAATGGATAAAAAAAAGGTAGCTGTTCTAGGTGCAGGCCCAATGGGTTTAGCTGCAGCATATCAATTAGCTCAAGATGGCTATATTCCAATAATATTTGAAGCTGATGATAGGGTTGGTGGGATGACAGCATGTTTTGATTTCAACGGACTGGATATTGAACGTTTTTACCACTTCCATTGCACATCTGATAAAGGGCTATTAACCATGTTAGAAGAACTTGGAATTTCATCTAAAATGCATTGGACAGAAACCAAGATGGGTTGGTGGTATCAAAATGAAATTCAAGATTGGGGAAATCCAATAGCTCTTATTAAATTTAGAGGATTAAGTTTAGCAGCAAAATTAAGATATGGATTGTTTGCATTTTTTTCTGCAAAGAGAAGTAACTGGTCTTCGCTTGATAAAAAAGATGCAAAAGACTGGATAAAAAAGTGGGTTGGAGATGAAGCTTACTCAGTAATGTGGAAAAGTTTATTTGATCTCAAATTCTACAATTATTCTTCAAATTTATCTGCTGCATGGATTTGGAGCAGAATCAAGCGTATCGGAACATCAAGATACAGTCTACTACGAGAAAAACTTGGCTATATTCACGGTGGATCAAAGACACTTTTAGACGCCCTTTCATCAAAAATTATTAGTTTGGGCGGAGTTATCAATTTAAGATGTCCTGTAAGTAAAGTTGTCTTAGATAAAGGAAGGGTTGTTGGGCTGGAGATTGGTTCTAAGATTGAATATTTCGATAAAGTAATTTCTACTATTCCAGTTCCATTTATTTCAAGATTAATACCAGATTTACCAAAAGAAACTCTCGAGATGTTTTCAACTATTAATAATATAGGAGTTGTTTGCGTAATCGTGAAGCTAAAAAAATCTATTAGTAAAAATTTCTGGATGAATATAAATGATCCCTCAATGGATATCCCAGGTCTTATAGAGTACTCAAATTTAAAACCATCAGATGAAAAAATCGTATATGTTCCCTTTTATTTACCTGGTGATCATAAAAAGTTTTCAGACTCTGATGAAATTTTTATTAAAAAAGTTAAGCAATATATTATGAAAATCAACTCATCAATAAAGGAAGAAGATTTTATAGATGTGCATGCAAGTCGATATAGATTTGCTCAACCTATTTGTGAACCAGAATTTTTAAGTAAAATCCCTGACACCAATGTAGGTATTGATGGCTTATTGATTGCTGATACATGCTATTACTATCCTAGCGATAGAGGAATATCTGAAAGCATTGATTTTGGCAGAGATTTAGCTAGAAAAATAAAAAATGCTTAAGTCCATTTTCTCTAAACAATTCTTATTATTTTGCTTTGTTGGATTATCATGCGCATTAATCAACATTGTTGTTCGAGCAATATTTGATATTTGGATAAGTTTTAGCATGTCAATTCTTATTGGTTTTTGCTTTGGCGTTTCACTAGCGTTTCTATTGAACTATTTGTATGTATTTCCAGGTTCAAATAAGCCTATAAGAAACCAGATAAAAGGTTTTTTATTTACAAATTTATTTTTTCTTCCAATTGTTTGGATTTCATCAATTTTTTTAAAAAGTTTGTTTATTACCATTGATAACTTTTCAAACCCAGAATTATACGCGCATGTCATAGCTGTCTCACTTCCGCTAATTTTTACTTTTTTAATTTATAAGTTTTCAGTGTTCAAATAATATAAATTTAAAAAAAAAGGCTTATACTTTTTTAAATTACAGTTGTAAGACACATTCAAGGAATATAATCTAAACGAAATCTCTCCAAAAAAATGATGCTTAATAATAGAAAGACAGCCTTTATCAAATCTTTTTTGGGTTTCATTGCTATGTCATCTATTGTGATTTTGAGATATCCAAATTTTATTATTAAACCAAGGTTTTGGGCTGAAGAAGCCAGCTATTATGAGGCCTTTAGAGGTTTAGACGGCTTTTTAGAATCATTTAATTTATTGATATATCCTGCATATTATTTATTCCTCAATCGTTTCGCAGCAGCCTCTGCAAGTATGGTTGATGTTGAATATGCTCCTTTGGTCACATCATTATTTGGATATTCAATTATTTGTTTGCCTCTTTTAATAATTTTTTTTACAGATTCTAAATATTGGAACTCAATAAATAATAAATTATTACTTTCATGTATTTATATTTTTTCAATCACAACCGGAGAAACTTGGTTCAATAGTACAAATATAGGATTTCTAGTTCCAATATTTATATTTTTAATATTTCTAGATGACAACTTATCGTCAAGGTTTAAAAGAAGTTTTTATATTGTACTTATTACAGTGGGGTCAATTTCTAGCCCAATTGCAATGATTATGTCACCTATGTTTTATCTAAAATATCTTTATAAAAAAGATAAAAACTTTTTTGTATATTGTCTTTTGTTTTTTACGGCTACAATTTTTCATTTATCTTACTATTCGACATCATCATATTTTGGAATTGCAGCTGAAGCTAGACTGGATCCTACTGTCTTTGAGCTGAGTACATTTTTCAAAAATGTTGTGGCATTTAATTTCGTTTTTCCATTTTTTGGATATTTTTTCTCAATATTTTTTAGAGAATTTTTTACAAAATTTATTTCTTCTGATGATATGTTTTATCTTCTATCAAATCTTGGAATATCAACTGAAAATATGTCGACAGGATTTATCAATTTTATTCAAATATTTTCCAACGCAGGACTTATTTTTTTTCATATTTTCTTTCTTTTATTTGTTTTTGCAATTTTTAAGCTATTCAAGGCAGCATCTTTAGAAAAAAAAATTCTTTTTTTAATACCTTATCTTTATTTATCTCTCACATTAAATATATTTTCCCTGCAAGCTTTAGGAGGATTTAGGTATTCTATTATCACTTCCTTTATTATTTTGTTTTTCATTTACACTATCTTGATTGATTCTCGTTCTGAAAATAATTATTTTATAAAATTTATTCTGTTTTGCTCTATCTTTATAGGGGTTATTGAGTACAAACCAAGGATACATAATTATGTTCCGGATACCTATATCGCAAAAAAAATCGATTGGCCAGATTGGAGAGATGAGATAGAAGTATGGAAATTGAACCCAAATTATATGCCTAAAACTTGGCCCTATATTAAAAATAAAGACCTTCTTTACCCAGCTCGCAATGCAAATGAGTCAAATATCACATGCATAGATTTAGAAGAGCCTCGAAACTGGAAGCTAATGGGATCAAGATATTTCTCTTCGTCAGCCAAGGAATTGATTACCTCAAATAAAAAACTTCAAAATGATTTCAAAATTGTTCACTACTCAAATTGTGCCGACTAACTTATTTTAATAACCGATATTAATTCTATTTAACTAAAATTTAATTTACATAATTCTTAGACATATTATAATGTCACAACTTTTAACTGCTACTACCTAAATTTAGTATGACAAATAACAAAAATATAAAAGATATCGGAACCTTTTTTAATGGATATGCTGCTGAGTTCTCAAGCATTTATCTTGAAGATGAAAGACCAAGAAGCCTTTTTAATAAGGTTATGGATAGACTTTTCAGAAAAGATATTGAAATGAGATTGGTTGATAGTCTGAATCACATGAGAAAAGATTCAATTCAATCAGTTTTGGATATTGGATGCGGTCCAGGGCATCTAGTAGTTAAACTTTTAGAAATTGGAAAAGATGTAACAGCCCTAGATATCGCTCCAAATATGTTAGAAATAACACAACTTAGAGTCGATTCTATGAATTTAAAATCTAATTTTAAAACTATTCTTGCTGATTATTCAGAGCATAAATTTGATGAACAATTTGATGCAATTTCTGTAATGGGGTTTTTTGATTATGTAGAAGACCCAGTTTCAGTTTTGAAAAAGTTACTTTTAGATGCAAAAAAAGAAATTTATATCTCTATACCTGGTGACACAGGTTTTCTGGCTTGGCAACGTAAAGTTAGGTACAAACAAAGAAATTGTCCGTTATATTTATACTCAAGAGAGTCTTTGACTCAACATCTTAAAGATGCCGGATGCTATGAGCATAGTGAGATTGTTGATACAGAAAGAGGTTTTTATGTTGTTATTAGGAAACAGTCCTGAATAAGATACCTTTCTATTTATCAATTGACTTAGAAGATTTCACCTTTGATCTTATGAGATCAATTGGTATAGAGCCAAGAGTCAACTTTCAAGCATTAAAATTCGCCTATAAACTTATAAATGATTTTTGCGACAGCAATCTCGGATCAAAAAAACTAACTTTTTTTACTACAGGCACTGTTGCAGAGACTTTTCCAGAGTTACTTCAGGAAATATCTCAAAATGGGCACGAAATATCATGCCATTATCATTACCATGATTTAATGTTCAAAGAAACTAATGAGCAGATTGATAGAAATCTTTCATTGGCAAAAAATGCAATATTTAAAGCATGTGGATACGAGCCAAAAGGTTTTCGGGCCCCAGTGTTTTCAATACCTCAAGAAAGAATTGATATCTTTAAAGTTCTAGAAAAGCACTTTGAATATGATTCAAGTTATGTGCTTTATCTAAATAAATTTTCTAAAGAGCATTACATGCAGCATGATCCATTTACACTTGATAGACTTAAGGAATTCCCAATTGTACCCAAACCATTTTTTAATCAGAGGGTTAGTATAAAATCTGGAGGAACATTTTTGCGACTCTATACCAAAGAAATGATGAAAGAAGTCATGATATTTAATCATGAACAAGGCTTTATCCCTATGGTATATATGCATCCTTACGACTATCTTCAAAATAAAGAGTTTTGGGTGCCATTATCAGATTTTTTTAAATCAAAGAAATTATCCAATTTTATTAAGTATCCTAGGCAACTTCAGTGGACAGGATTAAGGAATAAGACTGTTTTTCCAAAACTAGAATATTTATTAGAGACATTTGAACATCAAGGCCCAATGTCTGAGCTCATAAGTTGATTAAACCGTCTATAGTTTTCATATGTGGTAATGGCGATACTCTTTACCGTTTTCGTCTCGAATTGATTAAGCGCTTTATAGAAAAAGATTTTATAGTTCACGCCTTTGCTCCCGAAATTCCCGATGACTTTTTAGTTGAACTTAAAAATATTGGTGTGTTCTACCATAATATCTCTTTTAAAAGAAAGACTGTAAATATTTTTGATACTCTTATAAGTATTTTTGATATTACAAAAAAGCTTAGACATATTAAGCCCAGTATTGTCTTTTCATATACTCATAAATCTGTAATTGTTGGATCAATATGCTCCTTACTTGCAGGAAGATTAAGATCAATCTCTTTAATCACAGGCACAGGTCACATATTTGATGATCATACAATTATTAATAAGGTAAAAAGGTTTCTAGGTATTTTGGGATTCAAGATATCTTTATTAATAAGTGAAATAGTTTTTTTTCAGAATCCTGATGATTTAGATTTTTTTTGTGATCATGGAATGACCTCTAGATCTAAATCTAGACTTCTCAACGGATCAGGAGTAGATTTAGATAAATTTTCTCCTACACCACTTCCCGATGGCCCAATTTTTTTGTGTATGTCGCGCCTTATTGAGTCTAAAGGCCTTTTGGATTATGCAAAAGCTGCAAAAATTGTTAAATCTCAATATCCTGATTCAAGATTTCTTCTATATGGATTCCCTGATAATCACGAGGACTCTATTGATGAAAGTGAGATAATTAATAATTGGTATAATCAATACGGCATTGAGTATTTTGGTTTTACCAATGATCCAGTTGATACTATTTCTTCATGTAGTGCATATGTTCTGCTTTCATATAACGAGGGGACTCCAAGAAGTGTTCTTGAAGCCATGGCAATGGGTAGACCCATTATAACTACTGATGTTCCTGGATGCAGAGAAACTGTAAAATTTAAATCAAATGGATATTTAGTAAAGTTAAAGGATTCTGATGGCGCCGCAAATGCAATGATCAAACTTTTAGACAAAGGTCTGAGACAAAGAATGGGAGAAAATTCAAGAAAGATTTGCGTTGAGAAATATGATGTACATCAAGTAAATAGCGTAATAATGTCTGAACTGAATATATAATTAATTATTTAAATTAGTCAGAAAATTAAATATTTTGATTTATTGCAACAAAATTTGTTGTCATGAAATTTTCTTCTCTTGGCGAATAAAATTCAATTAGAGTGCATCCTCTCGGAGAAATTCTATATATTAAAAAATTCATTTCTTTAAAGAAATACCAAAAATCTTGAAAAAATGTTCTTGTATCAATATTGCATCCGCCAAATTCAAATTGAATTAATTTTGTAATTTTTATTAAATTTCCAAAACCTTGCAAGACCTCTAATTCATGACCCTCTACATCGATCTTGACAAAGTCAATATATTTATTTTTATCCCAATAATGATCAAATCGAATTAAGTTGACTTCCTCAATTTCATTCATTTCCCAATCATAGCCTCGATGCTCTAATCTTTTAAAATGATCCAGTCTTCTTTGTGTTAGAGATCCAATAACTGATCCAGGTGTATTTGAATATAATTTAGCTTTAGTTTTTTTATTTGAAAGTGCGTATTGATTAACTAGAATTTTTTTTGAAAAGCCAAATTTGTCTTTAAGCACTTTTATATTTCTTGATGATGGCTCAAAAAGATGGCACTCAATATCAGGAAATTTTTGAAGTATTTGCTTTGTATATAGGCCATGATGGGCGCCAATATCTATAAATACTTTCGGAGGATATTGAAGAATAGATAAACATGAGTTAACTTCTTGTTTAATTGAGCCTGAGCCCCAGCCTTTTCCTTGAAGTGTAGCTAATGAAAACTCCACTACAGAGTAAAAGCGGAGCGGGATGGGTAAAAATGATATGCAGTTAAAAAGCAACCACTTTATCTTAGAAATAATTTTCATGCCTATTAATTAAAAACACTAATTATTTTTTATGGCCCAAAGCGCACCAATAAGGGGCATTTGCCTCATCAAATACAATATTATCCAGACCCGCAACTTCCATCATTTGTTTAATTTCATCTTTTGTAAATCTGTGCTCTAATTTTGTACCGAATCTATCTAGTGCATCAGTTCTCATGGTGTAAAAAGACCTGTTGCGGTAGTCGCTCAAAGGCCAACTTTTTACAGGTAGCTTGAAAAATTCTAATATTCTCCCAAATCGAGCAATTGGGAAATATATTAAGCAGGCGATTGAAAAAGTAAGCATAAGTTTAATTCTGTATGGGAGCATACAAATTATCCTTCTGAAAAGATCTGAAATTTTCCAAAGATAAAAATACCAAAAGGGTTGATTATCAAATTTATAATAAATATAAAGAAGAAACGGAGCGCCTTTTTTTAATTTGCTAACACAATCTATTAATGCTAATTGAGTGTTAGGAATATGATGTAAAACCCCAAGGCAATAACCAAAATCTAAAGAATTTTCTTTAATAGAGTTTTCAGATATGCCTGCTCTCTCAAATTCTAGATTTGAAAATGAATTTTTGTGATTTTCCCTCGCAACATCGATTGCTTCAGATGGATCAATGCAAATAATTTTTTTTACATATGGTGCTAATGCTGGTACCCATCTACCTGAGCCACACCCAAAGTCAGCTCCTACGCTATCTTGATTGATTTTTTCAAATGGGAAAATTTTAAAATAGCTTTTGATTCCAAGATCAAGGTCATTTTTAGAAAGATCTTTTTGGGTAAAAGATTTCCATTCATTGCCAAAATCTTTTACAACTTCATTATCTATGTTATTACTTGAATTCATTTTTATTAGATATTTTAAGAATCTTATTTTAGCGTATATAAGCTATAATCAAAAAAAAAATTAGTATTCATATACTTTTTTTATTTACGATTAAACATATGGGTCAAAACCGAAAAAATTTTCAACCTGATAAGAATTTATTTTGTTTTTGGACAGATCAAAATAAAATGTCTGAAACCAGAAACAAGTGCTTACAAAGCTTGACTAATACCGAGTTAAACGTAATTTTTCTAAATCCGCAAGGTATCAAAGAATGGACTTTGTCAGATTACCCATTTCATCAAGGATATAAATATTTGTCTTCAACGCATAAATCTGACTATTTAAGGGCATACTTCATGCATCATTATGGAGGTGGATATTGTGACATTAAATATATTGACTATTCTTGGTTACCTGCATTTGAAAATCTAATTAATTCTAAAAATTATATTGAGGGGTATCCAGAAATTGGAATTATTGGAATCACACGAAGAAAGGGATTATTATTTTTTCTTCGATACGCAACTCAGGTAAAGAGATTAATAGGTAATGGTGCCTTCATTTGTAAGCCTCATACACCTTTTACTGAGCTTTGGTTAAATAATGTTCATAAAATTTTAGATCAATCTCTTGATCAGCTTAAAGAGCATCCAGCTAGTGGACCATTAGATTTCTATAAAATGAAGATGAGTGACGGTTCCAAAAGCAACTATCCACTCAATCATGCTGCATTTAGTGGAGAAAATTTTCATCCAGTTTGCTCAAAATTTCATAAATTTATAGGGAAGAGTCTCAAAACTCCTGACTTCAGTATTGAATATAAATAGGTGTTAGAAATCTTTAGTACAATTAGCTCAAATAAAAAGGTATTCATCGGGATTCCCCTTGGCATAGTTTTTTTTTCTAATATTGCTATAACTCAAATTAAAGGTCTGGCTTTCATCGGCGAACTTGCTGTTATTGGAGGTTTTTGTAACTTAGCAGCTATTTTAATTGGCCTTAGAACAGATATTCAAATTTTGTCTGATAGTGAAAATAATGCCCAAGATAATCTAAATAAAGGCATAAGTGCGATGTTGACTTTAATCATAATATCATTTCCGCTAATTTTTCTTGGATATTTTCTTGGAGTCAATATTGAATATATTTACATTGGATTCTTATCAACTTCTATTGCATTGAATGAAATAACCTCATCATTTTTATTAAGAGCAAGCAGATATCACTTTTACACTTTCTTAAGATCTCTTCCAAGCATATTAATATTGCTTATTGTTTTATATGAAGAATCTCCAATAAAATCTTGGATTATTTGCTATGCAGCTATGTTGATAGTTTTAATTTTTATTCTTATTAAAGAATTTAAGAAAGCTGATGTAAGCCTTAATGTTTCCTTTAAACCTGCAATTATTTACATTAAAAATAAAATTCTTCCCACTCTTACAGCTTTACTTTGCGCAACTGGATCGGTATTTTGGTTATTTATTGTTAGTGAGAAAGCTGGGCCTGAGGCAGCAGGTATCTGGTCAAATATTATAAGAATATTTTCTTTGCCAATCATTTTTATGACAGCTATTCATTTGCCTTTAGTAATTCTAAAAGTAGGAGATTTAGATTCGTCCTATCAAAAGATACAAGCGATGCATAAATTTACTTATAAATTTCTTTTGCTAAGTTCTTTGATAGTAATTATTGCTTTTTTCTGGGGCGAGAGTATTTTTTCATTTTTTACAGCAACAGATGGAGCAATATCATCATCAATATTATTGATGATAGTTGGATTTTGCATACTTAAAAATTTTTTAGGCTATCATCAATCTATTTTTCAGGCACTAAAAATAGATCATGTTTTATTTTTTATTTTATCTTTAGAGCTCTTATTCGCTATATTTTTATATTTTTCGAATGCTTTGGTAAGCTTAAACTATATTTCAAATTTTATTTTCTTAAGTGTTTTGGGATGTTCTTTTTTGCTTACAATTTTTTTATTCAAATTTACTTTTCAATATCGCATTTCTAATCCAAAATAAACGCTATTTTTAATAAAAACTAATTCATAACATTAATGATAAATATACTTATTACTGGTGGAGCGGGTCACATTGGGGCTTCATTAGTAAATAATCTAATACTAAAACATGATTTCAATATAGTAGTTGTAGATAATCTTTTAACTGGCAAAAAGGACAATATAAATTTTTCTGATCGGGTTAAATTTATCGAGGCTGATATAAATGAATCTTCAACCAAAGATATGTTACTAAATTTAGATCCGTTTGATTATATTTTTCATTATAGTGCTGTGGTTGGGGTTAAGAGAACTCAAGACAATCCTTTATTAGTTCTTAAAGATATAGAAGGAATCAAAAACATACTTGCAATATCATTGGCTCACCAAATAAAAAGAATTTATTTTTCATCCTCATCAGAGGTTTATGGCGAGCCTGTTGAAATACCGCAGCATGAATTGACTACACCATTGAACTCTAGAGTTCCCTATGCAATTGTTAAGAATGTTGGTGAATCTTTTATAAAAAGTTTTTATCAGGAGCATAACTTAAATTTTACTATTTTTAGATTTTTTAATACCTATGGACCATTTCAATCAGCAGATTTTGTTATAAGTAAATTTATTAATTTCGCTCTTAATAATGAAGATATTACAATTTATGGAGATGGTAACCAAACTAGAACTTTTCTGCATGTTAGAGACAATGTGAATTTTACAATAAAGTGCCTGGAAAACAGTTTTTATAACAATGATATTGTAAATGTAGGTTCTGATCAGGAGATATCTATTATTAATTTAGCCAATACTATAATAAGAATTGCTAATTCAAAGTCAAAAATTAAGTATTTACCCCCTCTCAAAGATGGCGACATGACCAGGAGAATGCCAGATTTAGAAAAATTTCATAGCACCCAGGGCGCTGATTTAGTTTCCCTGGATGTTGGCATAGAAGAGCTAATAGCAGCGTTTAAAAATGTATAATTTTTTGTGATGAGAATAAGTGTTATAGTTCCTACTTTAGGGTTTGGTTCAACTGTAAAAACTCTTTTAAATGCCTTAAAAAATCAGACTATTTCAATTGATGAGATAATTTTAGTTGATTCTTCAATTGATAATGAAGTTATGTCTATCTTCAAAGACTATGAAGACTCTCTGTCATTAAAATATTTTAAGGTAGAAAGTTTATTTCCAGGTGAGGCCAGAAATTTCGGTATTCGTAAATCTAATGGTGATTTAATCGCAATCCTTGATTCAAAAACAATACCTCAAAAAAATTGGCTTGAAAGAGGAATTAGAAAAATCAATCAATCTAATTTTGATATAGTTTTTGGATCTACTGCATATATAGCTCACACAAAAGTTCAAAAAATTATTCAAGCCTGCACATATGGCAAAAATCCAGTTGAAACAACACCAGGATCGATATTTCCACGAAATGTATTTGAGCAAATTGGTGATTTTATCGAGGGCACAAGAACAGGAGATGATTTAGAGTGGAGAAATCGAGCAAAGCATTGTGGATTATCATTCTACTCCCCATCAGAATCTCTGCAAACATATGATAATATTTCCAAAAGCATCTTCGCAGAATTTAAGAGGGCTTTCATATACCAACTTCATGGTGCAAAGTTGGATGTTCAGCAAAGAGCCAGAATTGTAATATTTGGCATTTCTATTATTTTTATCACATTACTTATTCCACAATGGAATAATATTGTTGGCTGGGAATCAAGCCCTTGGTATATAGAAAACATTACAAAAAGTTATTTTTATGGCCTCAGCATATTTTCATTAATAATTTTAGTTATTTCTCACAAATTTAATCAGTTAGTTAGAAATATTTGGTTTAGATTTTTGGCAGTTTCTATTTTTTTACTTTCATTCTATTTTATTTTTAAGTGGAATGCTGCAATGGCAGGTTGGGTTGAGGATTCAATATACTACATACCACACATCACAAAAATCTACATAAGTTTGCTTTTATTTTGCAGTTTATGTTATCGCGGAATATTTATTCCCATATCTAGAGGTGTTGCTTCACAATCAATTTTTCCGTTGAATTGGCTTGTTATTGGTTTTGTGGGTTTAATAATAGACTTAGCTAAATTTCCCGGTTATTTTATAGGCGCAATTCTTGGTATAGCAAGGCTAGCGAAGAATGCCAACAGACGAACAAATTAAAAGAGAAAAAAAGCTTTTATTTCTCCAATTTTTTCATTGATTAAAAAGAATACAGCTAATCATTCAAACAACTAAAACTGTATCGTTTATTTATGATCTTTAATTTATAATTATCAAAAACTGTATATTAGTATGAATGTAACTCAAGCAGTCGATGAGCGAAGCTCTATTAGGGCATTTCTAAATAAGCCTGTATCAAATGAATTGATTAAAGAACTTCTAATCAAAGCGTCCAGAAGTCCATCTGGAGGCAATTTACAGCCTTGGAAGATATATGTAATTAATGATGCATCAATGAAAAATTTTCTTGAGTTTCAAAAAAATTGGAATAAATCGGAAACCCCTCCATATGAAATATATCCACCAAAATTAAAAGAACCATATAGAGCATCACGTTATGAGCTAGGCGAACAGATGTATGAACTACTTGGTATTCCGAGAGATGACAAAGATGCAAGATTAGCGCAAGTTATGAAGAATTATGAATTTTTTGGTGCTCCCTGCGCTTTTTTTTGTTTTGTTGATCTTCAAATGGGATCTCCGCAATGGTCAGATTTAGGAATGTTTCTTCAAACATTTATGCTTTTAGCCAAGGAAGTTGGATTAGATACATGTGCCCAAGAGGCTTGGTCCTTAAAAAATGACAGTGTTTCTGAATTTGTGAATTCTGAGGAAGGGCATATTTTATTTTGTGGAATGTCAATTGGATTTAAAGATGACAAGGAGCCAGTCAATTCTCTCAGATCAGAAAGACGACCATTAGAAGAGTGGGCTACATTTTTATAGTTTTTATATATTGGATCAATGTGACTATAGAACATTTCATGTCTCAAGCAATGATTCTTGCAAAAAAGGCATTTGCATATAACGAAGTCCCAGTTGGGGCCATAATTGTTAAAGATAATAAAATTATTGGTAATGGTTTCAATCAAGTTATAAAAAAAAACTCAGTGTCTGCTCATGCCGAAATCATTGCCATTAATAATGCTAGTAAATTTTTAAATAATTATCGATTAAATAATTGTGATATGTATGTAACCTTAGAACCATGTCACATGTGTGCAAAAGCTATCGTCGATGCAAGAATAAATTGTCTATTCTACGGCGCTACCGAGCCAAAAACTGGAGCTATTGAATCCATAGATAAATTTCTTGTAAGGGAGGATTTAAACCATAGAGTCGATTTTAGCGGTGGTCATTTAGCAGATGATTCTTCAATTTTGCTAAGAAAATTTTTTCAATCCAAAAGATTGAAAGTTAAGCATGAATTATCTTCTTAGTTTCTATTTCAATTCAATCCAAATCGGACAATGATCCGAGGGCTTTTCCATTGATCTAGCCTCATAATCAATACCGGTTTTTACCATTGAGGTTTTAAGATTTTTTGAGATAAGAATATGATCGATTCTCAAACCTCTTTTTGGATTATCTTCAAACATTCTTGATCTATAGTCAAACCACGAAAAAATTGATCCTTCATTAGGATTCTGATTTCTCCATGAGTCGATAAAACCTAAATTTTTTATCTGATTCCACATCTCAATTTCCTCCGGAAGAAATGCTGTTTTTCCATCTCTTAGCCATCTTTTTACATTTGTTTCTCCGATTCCAATATCTAATTCAGTTGGAGCCACATTAAAATCACCCATAACTATAATGTTTTCCTCTGTTTTTTGAATTTTTTTAATATGTTTTTCTAAATCATTGTAAAACTTAATTTTTTTTGGAAATTTTGTTTCATGGGATCTATTTTCACCTTGTGGAAAGTATCCGTTTAATATAACGATTTTCTGAGTTTTCCATTTAAAAGTAGCTTGGATAAAGCGCTTTTGATCATCAGCTTTATCATTTGAAAAACCCTTCACTATTTCCTGCGGCTTTTCTTTACTTAATATTGCTACTCCGTAGTGACCTTTTTGACCCCAAAATTCAGGGTGATATCCAATTTGTTTAATTTCATCTATTGGAAACTCAGGATCATTTACTTTTGTTTCTTGAATTCCAATTACATCTGGATTAATGGTTTCTCTAATATGAATAAGCTGGTGAGGGCGTGCTCTAATACTGTTGATATTGAAGGATACAATTTTCATATTTTTATGAAGCCTTTGTCAGATAATTAGTTTTATTTAATAAAGTCAAGTCAGAGAGAATTTGTGTTCCTTCATTTAAAATATAATCATCATCAATATTTATTTTTGTCATTTCATCCTCTTCTTCTTTTAGATCATTGTAATCTTCCATAGCTTGAAAAGAACTAAAAATTTCTAAATCAAGGGAGGAACGCCTTTTATTTTCTATATCCAACGCCCATAACTGCCTCTCTTCTTTTTCCATTTTTCTATTTTGTAAGTTTAAGGAAATTACATCTTTATTTTTTTGCTCTTCATATCTTTTTCTGATGCTAAGGATATATTGTAAATTTGGATTTTCTTTTACCCTTAAAAGATGCTCATTTTTTAAGGTAGAAATTAATGAAGAATCCCTTGAAAATTTTCGATATCTAATTGGTTTTATCTCATCCCATGGAAGGGCACTTTCGTATGAACTTTCACCTATTTCTTCAATATCCCATGTACTAGGCAAAACTATATCTGGATGAATTCCTTTGTTTTGCATTCCAGAGCCTGTAATTCTGTAGAACTTTGACTCAGTGATTTTAATTTGTCCCGAACTTAAATCATCTAATTTTTGAACTGTTCCTTTTCCAAATGTTTGTTGGCCAATTATTATTCCCCTCTGATAATCCTGAATTGCCCCTGCAAAAATTTCTGATGCAGATGCAGAATATCTATCAACCATAACTGCTAAAGGTTTTTTCCATAGATGCTTCGCTCTTACAGCGCCCATTGGACTGATCCTGCCATTACTTTCTTTTACTTGAAGTGTTGCACCTGAGGAAATAAATAGAGCAATTAATTTATTTGCTTCGTAAAGTGATCCGCCAGAATTGCCCCTTAAATCAATTAAAACGGCATCAACTTTTTGTTGATTGAATGAATTAAGTATTCTTTCAACATCTCCTGAACTACTTCTAAAATTAGGATCTCTATTTCGCCAGGCATTGAAGTCAATATAGAATGCAGGTAAGTCAATAATCCCAATCTTAATTGTTTGCAAATTTCTTTGAACCTCGATAATTCTAGACTGAGCTGCTTGCTCTTCTAACTTCACTTCCTCTCGCGTAATTGTTACAAATTTTCTTTCGCTAAAATCTTCTGTTTTTGCAGGTATAAGTTCTAACTGAACTTTTGTACCAGCTTTTCCTCTGATTAATTGAACCACCTCATCAATTCTCCATCCCACAACATCAACAGGCACTATATCTAATTCGTCAATTTGAGATATTTTGACTATTTTGTCATCGGGATGAATATTTTTAGTTTTCTCCGCGGGACCTCCAGGCACAACACTCACTATGGTTGGGTAGTCATCCTCCGTAGTTAACAAGGCTCCTATTCCCTCAAGCTTTAAACTCATATTCATTTCAAAATCCTCAGCTGATTTCGGGGAGAAGTAAGAAGAATGAGGATCAAAAAAAGATGTTAAATTGTTCATGGAAATTGAAAAAATATCTTCTTCGTTCCTTTGTGAAATTCGTCTAAGTCTATTTTTGTATCTTTTTTTAATGGTTTCAGTTGCTTCATCAAGGTTTTCGTCTGCAAGCATAGAAGTTAGCACATCGTTTTTAGAAAGTTTCCTCCATGATTTTTTTAATTCATACTTATTTTTTTTCCATTGTTTTTTCTTGTCATCAATTACAATTTTTTCATAACTGGTAAAATCAAAATTCCTTTTAGCTACCTCTTTCAGTTGATAATTCGTTGCTTCTATTAGCCTATTAAAATAAAGATTAATAAACTTAAAGCTTGATTCTAAATTTATTGAGCACAATGTAGATTTTGTATATTTTTTTTCATAATTTAAAGGATCATCAAATTTAGAAAATTTTCTTCTAAATGTAACAATCTCGTGCTCAGTAAAATATATCTTTTCAGCATCAAGCTGCTCAATCAATGAGTCAAATACTTTAGAATTAATTGCACTCAAATCTTTATCACTAAAAAAGTGCTCTTGAGTCATCTTCAAAAAAATTTCCTGACAGAGTTTTTGCTTTTCAACTGACGAGGGTATATTTATTTTTGTCTCTGAGTTAATGCTCAGCAAAAGTATTGCAAGCAAGCTCAGGGCTTTTTTCTGTTTATACAAGATAATTAATTTACAATATTTGTTAATAATGAATGCTAACTATATAGAATTTTACTTTGACTGTTCAAGTCCTTGGACATATTTAGCATTTGCTGAAATTTTATCATTATCACGAAGACATGAGCTAGAAATAGAATGGAATCCAGTCCTAGTTGGGGGAGTTTTTAATGCGGTTAATCAAGATGTATATGAGTTTAGGAAAAAACCTAATCCTTTAAAGCTTAACTATTCAAATGATGACTTGCATTTATGGTCAAAGGTAAGGGGAATAAGTATTAGCTTTCCTGAAGTTTTTCCAGTTAATTCAGTAAAGGCGATGCGCGGTTGCTTGTATGCTAAAAAGGAAAATCAATTGGTTGAGTTTGCTAATAATGTTTTTCAAGCTTACTGGAGTGAGGGTAAAGATATAAGTCAGGAAGACTTATTGTTAAGAATTGCTATGAATTCAAATTTAGATACGAAGGAATTTAAAAAATTTGTCACATCACAAGAGGCCAAAGACCTATTGATAAAAAATACAGATGAATTAATTGGGCGCGGGGGATTTGGCTCACCAACTTTTTTCTATAAAGAAAAAATGTTTTTTGGCAACGACCGATTACATCTCTTAGAAGAAGCAATTACAAAAAACTTAATTTAAACCTGTGCTTTGTATGCTTCTTCGCGAACAAGTTCTGGACTCCCAAGAATTTGACGGTTTAATCCAATTCGTTTGAACCAGTAGTGCAGGCCAAGTAAGTCTGTGAAACCCATACCACCATGAACCTCTGTAGCTTTTTTAGAAATACCTTTACTCATTTCAGAGACATGCGCTTTAGCATGACAGGCCATTAATCTCGCCTCATTA
>MDTB01057038.1_pt1 | contig 26162 bp, 18 predicted proteins | sample 811161 | NCBI WGS metagenome assembly MDTB01 (sample SAMN05326650, study PRJNA326480) | marine metagenome | isolation source: seawater | place: Mediterranean Sea | collected 2009 | reverse complement strand
GATGCTTCAATTTCTATTACTTTTTTATCTAAATTACCATCGCTTGGCAATTTATAGCGCAATATATTATTTGTTATGCTTGCACCTGGCACTGGTTTTTTGATGCTATAAGTTAATGATTGACCCTCAGCTAAATCAGGATCTGTTCCTGATAGTTGGATTACTTTTTCTTCATTTTGATCAATTAAAAAAGATTGAGATGGTAAGGTTGGCGTATCATTGATTGGGTTGATCTTGATAGAAACTATGGAGGGTGTGCTTGTTAATTGCCCATCAGACACATAATACTTTAACGAATCACTTGTTGTTTCAGACCCATTGTGGCGATATCTGAGCTTATTTTCTGTGATTGATGCGGTTCCATTTTGGGCCATATTTGATGTTGATAAGAAATACTTTAAAATATCATGATCGACATCATATCCGCTTAAGGTTATTGTTATTTCACCACCTTCATTGACACTTGGTTTTTCATTTCCTACCTGTGGTACAGCTGTACTAATCGGTTTATCATTTTCGTTTTTAACGTTTATTGAAAACGGGTAGGATTCCACACTTATACCATTAAAGGTTACGCCATAAATAAGCTGACTAAATAATCCTACGTTTGTTGCATTTGGTGTTCCGAAAATTTCACCTGTGTAGGTATTTAATGTCAGCCAAGAGGGTTTGTTTCTCAGGCTGAATTCAATGATATTATTGTTATTCATCATAATTTTTTCTTCTGATTTTATGCAGGTTGCACAGGTTATTTTAAATGTTGCATCACCTGTTGGTGCAAGATAGTTTATATTCCAGCGGTATGTTTTATTTTGAGGATTAAATGTGTGTAATAAGGTATCTTTTTCATAAAATTTGATTTCTTTGGTGCCATGGTAAGTAATATTCGATATGATATTGGTATTTATACTTGGTGATGTGGAATTGTTTGATAACAAATTAAATGTTGATACAACCTCTAAATTTTGGTTTCTTACAATGGCGGATAGATTGTTATTGGTTTCGTAAACATCCATTTTAAATTCTTCAGTATCAGGAATAATCACAGTTGGAATGTAGCTTAGTTTAATATCTTGAGTAGCAGTTGTTGGAAATAATCTTTCATTGAAATATGGTTTATCTAATAATGGGTTGATTGTAATGTTTGTTGAAATGGTATTGGTGACTGGATTTGAATTGTCTTTCACCCATTTAAATATTGTTTTTCCGTTTTTATTTAGATTTGGCACAAATGATAGTTTATTCAACTCCGCTAAAGTAATGACTTGGTTTGCCTGAACTATTGTTGATTCCAATTTAAATTGCCCTTTGTCCGATAGCTCTTTAATCGTTATTTTAGATAAATTAGGGAATTGTGAAATGAAAAACCGGTACATTGTTATTGGAACATCTTCGTTAGTTTCTAGTACAATTTTCTTTGATGCATCATATGCTGAAGAGCCAAATAAAATTTCTTGTTCGTCTGTAAACCCATCATCATCGCTATCAGTGCTACTGGTTGCGTTCCACTTTATCGCCAAATAGCTGGTTATTTTTTGAATTTCTTCAGTGCTCAAGTCTTTGTCAAAAAACATAACTTCTTTAATCTCTCCATTGTAAAATTTGTTATTTCCATGAAACATTCCAATCACGTTATGTCCATTGTTAATTAAAGGTGATCCGGTATTTCCACTTGAAATCAATGGCCCATTATAGTTTATAAAGTGTGATGGGGTTGCATCTTTTTTAAATCGATATACGCTGATGTCGGTTCCTTGCTTAGATCTAACAGTGCCACTAATTTCGTTTGTATAATGACTAAATTTCATGCTGGTGTCCGTTTCATAGCCAATATTTATTTTTTGGTTTTGATTATTTGCACCTACTTGACTAAAAAAGATATTGTCTGCTTTGCTTGCGTTTCTTGATTCTACAGCAATGATTGTATACGAAGTATTCGTTGTTAAATTCTGTCTAATTGTATAGAAACTACTACCCCCATTAAATGTCAGGCTGTCTATGTTTCCGTTGTACGTTCCTCGATAGGCCTCGACACTTTGAGAGGCATCATTGCCATTTCCACTCATATCGAACCATGTTGAGATTTTTGTGCCATTGATCTGTCCATTATTATTTGGGCGTGTCATGTTTTGACCATCAAGCCACATTTTTAAATTTGGTTCAATTGAATTAAGATCATTGACACCATTATTAATTCGCCGATTGACGACACTCGATAAATCAATTTTTACTTTACTATTTGGATCTAATGGTGATGACCCAAATGCAATTTCCATTGCATCTGATAAATTATCGCCATCGCTATCATTTGTTTCTGTTAGATTCCATTTTCTGGCCAGGTAGCTATTTATCTTTGCGGTATTTTCATTGCTTAAATTTGATGTAAATACTAAAATCTCCTTAATTTTACCTTCGTAAAAACTATCTTTACCTTTTCCAATGGTATTAAAACCACTATTGGTTAGTGTCCCACCGGCTTCACCGCTGCCGACTAATTTTCCATTAAAATTAATTAAATGTGAGGGTGATTGATCCAGGTTTGTGAATCGGAATATGCTGATGTCGGTTATTGATTTAGGTCCAATGTCAGAGCTATCAATGCCATTATTATAATGGTTCATTGATAGTTTATTTGTTTCGCCATACCCCAAATATAGATTCTGATTCATTTGATTAGCGCCGTTTTGTCCGAAAAAATAATTATCATTTTTATCTGCTGTTCTCTTTTCAACGATGATGACCGTATATGCTGTAGTTGATGTTAGGTTCTTTCCAATGTCTAATACGTCAGATCCATCAAATATGATACTTTGATCAATACTGCTGTATTTGGGCTGTTTATCTGCTGTTGTTTGGTTGGCATGGTTATTTTGACCACTCAGATCTAACCATCGTGAAATGGGGTCATTGTTACTTACAGTTGTTATCTTTTTTGAATCGAGCCAAAGTTTGAGTTGACTTTCAATTCCATTTAAATCATTGATGCCGTTATTTATTTCATTATGAACGGTTGTTGATAAGTCAAGAGTAATAATGCTTGTAGCATCGATAGGGGAAGTGCTGGCTGAAATTTCTTGCTCATCGGTGTAGCCATCATCATCACTGTCCATGGTGGCTTGCAACCCCCATTTTTTAGATAAATAGTAATTAATTTTAGCTTTTTCTATTGTACTTAGGTCTTTGTTAAAGATTAGTATTTCAGCGATTCCACCTTTGTAAAAACTTGTGTTGGTAGATCCGAGTGCTCCGATTGCTGAGTTTATCGATGGGTCGGGGTTACTGTTTCCAATATTGACTCCAGTATTTTGCCCATTAATATGCATACTTGATGATGTACTATTGTCAAATACCGAAAATACATATGTCGAAGAACTTTTTGTGGTATGAGAACTGTATGGGTATTGGGTTGAGCCTTCATAAAAATTGAATTGTCCTGACTTTAGTGACACATACATTCGGTTTGTTTTATCGGCTTGATATTGTTCAAAAAATACATTTTCAGATTCTAATTCTGTTGGCCTCAGCACAATAAATAATGAATATACATTTTCTAAGGTCCCATGATTACTTTCAAAATAATCATCTGTAAAATTTATCTCTGGGAAACCGTTGATTGAGTTATTTGTAAATTTTGCTTGTTGTTGAGTGTTATTTTGACTAAATGTATTTCCACTACCACTTAAATCAACCCAGCGTGCGATGGACTGATTATTTACCATGCCAGAATTATTTTCCATATTTACATTGTTAGCGTCTAGCCAAACTTTTAAGTGGCTTTCAAGGCTATCTAGATCATTGGCACCATTGTTGATTTGATTATGGACCGTTGTTGAGAGATCAATTTTAATTTTACTGTTTGGGTCAGTTGGCGAGGAGCCATAGGCCAACTCTTCAGCATCGGTATAGTTATCTCCGTCACTATCGACGGTTGCTTTAAGGCCCCATTTGGTTGAAAGGTAATAATTAATTTTAGTGATATTTATATCGTTTAGATTTGTATCGAATACTAATATTTCTTTAATTTCACCATTATAATTAAAATTGGTTACTGTTGATCCACTTAAGCTTCGAAATGCACCAATAATGTTATGCCCTGAATTGACAACTGGATCTCCTCCATTGCTATTTTTTATAAGTGGTCCATTATAGTTAATAAAATGAGATGGGCTGATATTTTTTTTGAATCGAAATACACTTATGTCGGTTCCTGACGTCTCTCTGACGTTTGCATTTAGATCATTATTGAAATGGGCCAATGTCAGTTCTGTGTCATTTCGATACCCCAAATGAATATTATTATTTGCGCTATCATCTCCATATTGTCCAAAAAAGAAATTGTTGCTTTTACTTGCATTTCGTTTTTCAACAACGATAACGGTATATGATGTGTCGTATGTTACATTTGTACCAATATCATAAGCGTCATTTGTACCATCAAATACCATGCTATCTGAGGTGTTATTAAATTTTGCTTGCATACTTGTGTTGGTTTGTTTTGCACTATTACCATTGCCACTTAAGTCAAACCAATTTGCAATGGTTACGTTATTGGTAATGCCGACGTTATTATTGATGTTAATATTTTTAGCATCGAGCCAAAGCTTTAAGTGGCTTTCTATACTATCTAAATCATTGGCTCCATTGCTAATTTGCTGATCAACCGCGGTTGAAAAATCAACGTTGATTTTTTCGTTGGGGTTTATTGGGGATTTACTTGCCCCGATTTCCTGTTCATCAGTATATCCATCGCCGTCACTATCCATGGTGGCTTGTAAGTTCCATTTTTTTGATAGGTAGTAATTTATTTTAATGCGATTGGCAGTGGATAATTTCTGATCAAAGAGCATGACTTCTAACATGTCCCCTTTAAAATATTGGTCACTGGTACCATCGGGGTTTTGGCCAAGGTAAGTTACCCCATCTACTGGGACTTGCGCATCTTTGGCAGTTGATATTGCGTTATCGCCATTAATGAAAGTGCTTGCAAGTGTGCCAGAGTGGGTAATTTCAATGAGGTTGATGGCGTCGTAGTTGACCCTTCCGGCATTGGGAATGCCATCATTATTATTCGCCGATGTTTTAAAGCCATGGGTGGCTTCATTGCCATTGGTCAGTTTGAGTTGGTTATTTCGTCCAGGTTTTCCAAACAGACCGACTTCTGCACTGGCAGGTGTGCCAGTGGGTTTGACGACCATAAGGACAGAGTAGTTGGTGACCGTCATTGAGCTATCCGTTGGGATAAGGAAAGCATCGTTGGTGCCATCAAGGGCAATACTCGTTGATGACCCATTGTATGTTCCTTGAGCGGTGCTGGTGGTTTGTTTGGCGACATTTCCATTACCACTTAAATCTAACCACCGCCCGATGAGGTCATTATCGCTAATCCCGGCATTGTTCGTGGCGTTAATATTTTTGGCATCGAGCCATAGCTTTAAGTGGCTCTCTAAACTATTAAGATCATCAGCCCCATTGCTAATTTGATTATGGATCGCCGTTGAGAAGTCGATTTCAATTTTACTGGTGGGATCGGTTGGAGAGGAGCCAAACGCCAATTCTTCAGCATCGGTAAATCCATCTTCATCACTGTCCATGGTCGCTTGTAAGTTCCATTTCTTTGACAGGTAATAATTTAATTTAATGGTTTCAGTTGCTGATAAAGTATCGTTAAAAATTAAAACCTCTTTGATAACACCATCAAAATATTGATCTTTTGTATTATTATTTAGTCGATTTCCAAGTGCGAAATTGGTTACTGTGTCAGCGGGTACACTACCGAATGATTTTGATTTTTTATCTTGGCCGTTAATGACGGTACTTAATGTTGTTCCATTATATGACGCAAGGTGGACGTTTGTGATTTGTGTGGTCGCTAAATTGTCTGACTGAATAGAGTAGGGGGATGTATTTCGAGCAAATAAGAATGCATTGTTATTTGTGATGTCTAGTCGATATTCGCCACTTACATTTTGATTCCATTTCGAGACAATGGTTTGGTTTTTGTTTATATTGTTGGCTTTAAATACAGTTATCATGCTGTATTTTTGCGTCCCACTGAAGGATAATGCATCCTCGTCCGATACAAACAGATGATCATCGGTTCCATCAAAGACGACTTCACTTTGTGTTGTGGTGCTTGTTGCATTGGTTAGTGTTATGGTATTGGTCATAGTCCCATGAATGGTACACACATATTTTGGATTGTTTGTTTGATCTGTGGGAATTGTAACTTGAACAGTTTGTCCAGAATTAATGGTTTGGCTAAATGTTCCCATGGAGAGTTGGAATGGATGGTTAGAGCCAATATGTTTAAATGTGTATGTTTTTCCTTTTTGGAGCGTTAAAGGGGGATTGTTGCCTGTACTGGCAATCCCAGTTTCATTGGCAGAAATAGTATAGTTATTGTCGCTTGTATTGATACTAATGATAGGATAAGTATTGTTCAGTTTTGCTTGCATGTTGGTGTTTGGTTGACTAAGATCATTTCCATTGCCACTTAAATCGAGCCAGCTTGCTATTGCGGTATTATTCGCAATCCCATTATTTGACGTGCCATTGGTATTGGTTGCATCGAGCCAAAGGTTTAATTTGCTCTCCAATGCATTTAAATCATCAACGCCATTATTTATTTGAGAATGTATGGCGGATGATAGGTCAATTCGTATTCCGCCACCAATGGGTGACGTTCCAGCTGCTATTTCTTGTGCGTCAGAAACGCCATCTCTATCACTATCATTTGTCGCTGTTATTCCCCATTTTTTTGCAAGATAAAAGTTGATTTTTGTTGTTTGATTATTGCTAAGGTTGGTGTTAAATACCAATACTTCTCTGATTTCTCCTTGGAAATATTGATTGTCTGCAAATCCAACGGTGTTACCTCCTGTGTTTGTAAGAGCTGCGCCTGTTCTACCTTGACCAACTTGCAATCCATTAAAATTTATTGTGTGTGATGGGTTTGAATTTTTTTCGAATCGAAATACACTGATGTCTATGCCCTCCATTGGTCTGACATAACTACTTGCTTGATCATTGTTCCAATGTGCCATTGTAAGCGCTGTTGTTAATCGATATCCCAAATGGATATTTTGATTGGTATGCGCTTTTCCGTTTTGACCGAAAAAATAATTGCTATTTTTATTTGTTGTTCGACTTTCAACCATAATAACCGTATAGGATGTTTCGTATGTTAGTGCAACATTAGTTGTGACGTTTTTGATATCATACCTGTCATTAGTTCCATCAAAGCGCACACTTTGATTGGCCGATACGAATTTTCCTCTTGAATTTTCTGTAGTTCGAATGGCATCATTGTTATTTCCGCTTAAGTCTAACCAAACTCCGATGAGGTCATTATCGCTAATACCAGCATTGTTAGTAGCATTAATGTTTTTAGCATCGAGCCAAAGTTTTAAGTTATTTTCAATGCTATTTAGATCATTGGCCCCATTGTTTGCTTGGCTGTTCACTGTTTCCGATAAATCAATTCTAGTTGCTGCATTTAAGCTTATTGATGAAAAAGAAATCAGACAACAACTGATCAATGATAACCAAATGTGAATTTTATTTTTTTTACTGTCATTTAATTTGATGTCATTTGATTTTTTTTTGCAAAAAAATATCTGAGAATTAGGCAAAATCATGGCCTTAATTTATTCCCATTTTTTGAGTGGTTTAAACGTTAATTACTTGTATTTATAAGAATACGTATATGTGGTTATAAGCTTTGTTATGATTAGCCGATTATTTTATTGCTTCAATTGTAAAATCAGGGGTTCCTGGCGGTCCTTTTTTACCAAAGTATTTAATAAACTTTCCTGTTTTTATTTCAAACCAATAATATGCTTGCCAAAACATGCCAGAAAAGCCTGTTGGTTTCATTTCCATTTTTAGGCATTCGTACGTGTTACCCTCAATGGTTATTGTTTCATTCATTAGCTTCGTAAATACCATTTGACGTAATTCGCCATCTGCTTTATTTGATACCCAAATAATCAATGATTTTTTATCTGAATTTATAAAATCATTCATAGAAAAACTTGGAGGGTATTTAAATGGTTCTTTATTTAAATTAAATGATTTTGATGATGCTACTGCATTTTTAGTTACATAAATTGTGCCGATATTATCTTTTATAAGAACTTCAACACTATCCGAACTGGTTTTACTTTGATACGTCCATCGGGTAGTGCTGTTATTACCATAACTTGTTTCAATTCCATTTTCAGTTTCTTGAACCATTTTTCTCAATCCATTTTCGTTTGTTTCAATCCATTTAAGAATAACGGATTTTCCTTCTGAAGTTTCACGGCTTTTATAAATTTTTGTGCCTTGAGATGAATTCTTTTTCATCTCTTCCGTTAATTTATGTTCAGCTGAAACGATTAAATTTGTTAAAAATATGAGAAATGAAAGGCTTAGTTTTAATATCATATCTCAATCATAAACCGTGGGAATTAAACTTCTCAACTTTTTTTAGTTTTTATGTAAGGTTTAAGAAACTTTGCAGTTTCAGATGTTGTTGATTTAATTATTTTTTCAGGTGATCCATTTGCAATAATTTTTCCACCTTCTATGCCGCCACCCGGGCCTAAATCAATAATATGATCTGCGCATTTAATAATATCTAAATTATGTTCAATAACAAGTACACTATTTCCTTGGTCGACTAATTGTTGTAAAACACTAAGCAAGCGTTCAATATCATCAAAATGTAATCCGGTTGTTGGTTCATCTAACATATATAATGTTTTTCCAGTACTACGTTTACTTAATTCCTTTGCTAATTTGATCCGTTGTGCTTCTCCACCGCTCAATGTTGTTGCTGATTGTCCTAGTGTGATATAACCTAAGCCAACTTCTTGAAGAACTGAACATTTTTTATGGATTGTTGGTATATTTTCAAATACTTCACATGCTTGGTTGATGGTTAAATTTAACACGTCATTAATGGTGTGCCCTTTAAATTTTACTCGTAATGTTTGATCATTAAAGCGTTGTCCTTTACATGTTGAGCATGTGACAAAGATATCGGTTAAAAAATGCATTTCAATTTTTACAACGCCAGCACCCTGGCATGTTTCACAGCGTCCACCTCTTACATTGAAGCTAAATCGACCTGGATTAAACCCACTAATTTTTGACTCAGGTAGCTTTGAAAATACCTCTCTGATTGCAGAGAAAAAACCAACATAGGTCGCAGGATTCGATCGTGGGGTTCGACCAATTGCTGATTGATCAATGATGATAATTTTATCGATATGTTCAATTCCTTTTAATGATTTATACGGAGCCAAGGATGCTTTTTGCTTCATCCTCTCTTTTAATAACGCATTGATTAACGTATCTTGAATTAAGGTGCTTTTTCCAGATCCAGAAACACCTGTAACACAGGTTAGCACGCCCAATGGTATTTTGAGAGAAACATTTTTTAAATTGTTTTTCGTCGCTCCAGTTAATTCAATGAATGTTTCACTTGTTCTTCTTTTTTTGGGTACTTTTATCCCTTTTTTACCTGATAAATATTGCCCTGTAAGTGATGATTTATTTTTTAAAAGTGATGTAAACGATCCATTATGAATGATTTCGCCACCTAAACGACCCGCTTTTGGTCCAATATCAACAATATGGTCTGCTTCTTTAATGGTATCTTCATCATGTTCCACTACAATGACTGTATTACCTAACTTTTTTAACTCTTTTAGAGTATTTATTAATTGCTGGTTGTCTTTTTGATGCAATCCAATGCTTGGTTCATCTAATACATAAAGAACGCCTGTTAGTCCTGATCCAATTTGAGTCGCTAATCGAATTCGTTGATGTTCTCCCCCTGATAACGTATTTGCTTTACGGTTTAATGTTAAATAATGCAATCCAACATTATTAAGAAATCCAAGACGATTTAATATTTCTTTACGAAGTTCTACGGATACTTCTTTTTCGTATTTTGAAAGTTTTAATGTTTCAATGAATTGTTTTGCATCTCGAATTGATAAATCACCAAATTCAGCAATTGAAAGCCCATTAATTTTGACTGCAAGGGCTTCAATATTTAGGCGATTTCCATTGCATGCTTCACATGTTTTCGATACCATGTTTTTTTGATAATAATCCTTCGCTAAGTCTGATTCTGTTTGAGCGTATCGACGTCTTAATAAGTTTATAACACCTTCCCAGCCTCGTGGTCGAAATTTCCAGCCAAAACGAGATCGTGACTTTTGATTAACATCGATTTCTTCACCATAGCGACCATAATATAAAAATGATCGTTCTTCATTGGTTAAGTTTTTTATTTTTTTGTTCATATTTATGCGGAGTCCCATTCGTTCTGCATCAGCATAAAATCGAACCCCATAATTTGTTTTTTCAAAATTTACATAGGGTTCGCATGCATCTAGGATTGATAAGTCGTTTGCAAATAACATATCAGGTTCAAATACCATGGTTTCACCTAACCCATTACAGCTTGGGCAGGCTCCGATTGGCGAATTAAATGAAAATAGACGTGTACTTAATTCTGTAATATTAAATTGATAACTATCGGAAACAAAATTTTCTGATAATGTAAGGCTCGAATTATCCTCTGTATTTTCAATTTTTACTAAGCCATTGGCTTGTTTTGCTGCGAGTTCTATGGCTTCGAATAGTCGGGTATGGTTATCTTTTTCATTGGTTAAACGATCAATAATTAATTCAATGGTGTGTTGTTTGTATTTTTCAAGTCGTTCACACTCATCGAGTCGTTTAATTTCTCCATCTACTCGAACTCGAACAAACCCTTGGCGTTGTAGATCGCTAAATAAATTTAGGAATTCTCCTTTTTGTTTGGTTGCAACGGGTGCCATTATTAATAGCGGCTTACCAGGATGCCATTTTTTGGTTTCTGCAAACATTTCTTGAACTGATTGTTTTCGAACGGGTGATCCACTGATGGGGCAATGCAGTATGCCTATATTTGTATATAATAAGCGTAAATAATCTTGAATTTCTGTTACTGTACCAACGGTTGATCTGGGATTATTGGATGCATTTTTTTGATCAATTGAAATTGCTGGTGATAATCCTTCAAGTGAATCAACTTCGGGTTTATCAAGTTGTTCTAAAAATTGTCGGGCATAAGCTGATAATGATTCAACATATCGACGTTGGCCTTCTGCGTAAATTGTATCAAATGCTAATGAAGATTTTCCTGAACCAGATAATCCAGTAAATACCACAAGTTTATCTTTCGGAATATCGAGACTTACATTTTTTAAGTTATGAACACGTGCCCCTTTGATTGAAATTTTACGATTTTTACTCATTTTATTGATAAAAAGTACTCTTTTAGTAAATCTAATCCAATATTTCCGCTTTTTTCTGGATGAAATTGAGTAATTAGCTGTGTTTTATTTGCTAAAGCTGCAATAAACGGTGTTCCGTATGTCGTTATTGCTCCTTTTTGGTTATTTTTAACTGGTAAAAAATATGAATGAACAAAATAGAAACGTTCATTATTAAATTGATCTAAAATACTATTTGTTCCTTCAGCTTTGATTGTATTCCATCCCATATGAGGAATTGATAAGTTATTACTTTTAAATTTTTCAAAGGCTCCTTTGAAACACCCCAGCCCTTGTTCCTTGTTTGTTTCTTCTGAGCGATCAAACAAGAGTTGAAAGCCAAGGCAAATCCCAATGAATGGGCGTTTTTCATTGACGTAATTAATTAAAGGATCAATTAATTTCATTTGTTTAAGTTTTTGCATCGCTGGACCAAATGACCCTTGTCCCGGAAAAATTAATACATCGGTGTTATTTAAATCATTCAAATCAGAAGAACGTTTTGCGGTATGACCTAAAAACTCGAAAGCGTTTTGTACACTCTGTAGATTTCCTGTTCCGTAGTCTAAAATAGTGCATTTCATCATTGAATTGTACGTCACAGATTTTAAAATGGGAAGTTAGTTTGGGTTTTTTAAATGCCCTTGAATAAATCCAAGGGCATTACCCAATAATTTAGAGCGAAATAAATCGCTTCTATTTTAGAGTAGCATAGTTTCATTTTTCTTCAATCATTATTTTTAAATTTAATGTGATTTCAATGAATTGTCGGTTATTCTTTATGCTTGTATAATTATAAGATGTCGTCTGGAACACTTTACGATAAGGTATGGGATTCACATAAAGTTACAACATTACCATCTGGTATGGATCAAATGTTGATTGGCTTGCATTTGATTCATGAAGTCACATCTCCTCAGGCATTTGCATCTCTTCGAGAGCGTAATCAGTCATTGCGATTTGTAAATCGAACGTTTGCGACGATGGATCATATTGTTCCTACAAAGTCAGTTATGCGCCCTTTTTCTGATTTTCAAGCGGAAACAATGGCGTCTACTTTGGAAAAAAATACAACTGATTTTGGCGTTCAGCTATTTGATTTTAAATCAGGTAAACAAGGTATTGTTCATATGATTGGTCCCGAATTAGGGTTAACTCAACCAGGTATGACTGTTGCATGTGGTGATTCACATACATCCACCCATGGTGCGTTTGGTGCATTAGCTTTTGGTATTGGGACAACAGAAGTACGTAATGTTATGGAGACGCAAACATTAGCATTATCTCGCTTAAAAGTAAGACGAATTGTTGTAAATGGTCAATTACAACCGGGTGTTTTCCCTAAAGATGTTATTTTACGAATTATTGCTGAGCTTGGTGTAAAGGGTGGCCTTGGATACGCTTACGAATATGCTGGAGATGTTTTTGAAAATATGTCGATGGAAGGTCGAATGACGGTATGTAATATGAGTATTGAAGGTGGTGCTCGGATTGGTTATGTTAATCCAGATAAAACCACATTTGATTATATAAAAGGCCGTGAATTTGCGCCCAAAACGTTTGAAGATGCAATAAAATATTGGACGCATGTTCATTCAGATAAAGATGCTATATATGATGATGAACTCATCATTGATGGTAATTCTATTGAACCAATGGTTACATGGGGGATTAATCCAGGGCAAGCCGTTGGCGTATCACGTCCAGTACCAAAACTTTCACAAACCGATGATCCTGTAACTGCACAGGAGGCATTTGATTTTATGAACTTGCATGAATCTCAATCATTAGATTCTATTGGGGTTGACGTTGCTTTTATTGGTTCTTGTACAAATGGTCGTATATCGGATCTTCGTGAAGCGGCCAAAATATTTAAGGGGCGTAAGGTGCATTCTAATGTCAATGCAATTGTTGTTCCTGGCTCTCAACAGGTGTTGGCTCAAGCAGAAGAAGAAGGCTTGGACAAAATTTTTATTGATGCTGGTGCTGAATGGCGACATGCTGGGTGCTCTATGTGTCTTGCGATGAATACAGATAAATTGGTTGGTAATCAAGTATGTGCGTCATCATCTAATCGAAACTTTATTGGTCGCCAAGGTAGTCCTACTGGCAAAACATTTTTAATGAGTCCTGCGATGGTTGCGACGGCTGCTATTTATGGGTGTATTACTGATGTTAGAAAGTTGTTAGAAGATGACTAAAAACCCACTAGTGATATCGTCGGTTTCTGGTAGTGTAGTTCCAATTTATGGTAATGATGTTGATACAGATCGGATTGTTCCAGCTCGCTATTTAAAAGAAGTGACATTTAATAATATGGGTCAATATTTGTTTTACGACTCTCGACATATAGGTGATGCTTTAAACCCAGACCATCCTTTAAACCAAGATAAATTTTCTAATGCAACCATTATGTTAGTTGAAAATAATTTTGGATGTGGGTCTTCAAGAGAGCATGCGCCTCAGGCAATAAAACGAGCGGGATTTAATGCCATTATCGGACAGTCTTTTGCTGAAATATTTTCTGGTAATTGTAAGGCACTCGGCATTGTTACGGTAACGCTTGAGCGCTCTATTCTTGATGGCCTTTTTGATTATGTTAATCAGTTTTCTCAAGATGAGTTTCGTCTTGATTTGTCTAAACAGGAATTAAATGTTGCTGGTAAAAACGATCCAATTTCATTTAAAATGAAAGAGTCTCATCGGCGCGCTTTTTTAGACGGGACTTGGGACGAATTATCATTATTAAAATTAAATAATCAAAAGATTGATAAGTTGGTAAAAAAATTACCATACTTTCATTGGTAAGGAGAAATTGATGACAAAAATTACACATGTTTTAGGAAGAGAAGTATTAGATTCTAGAGGAAACCCTACGGTAGAGGTGGAAGTTAAAACAAAGTCTGGTCATTTTGGTCGAGCGATTGTTCCTTCTGGTGCATCTACCGGAACGTTTGAAGCTCTTGAACTCAGAGATGGTGAAAAGCGTTATTTAGGTAAAGGTGTTCAGAAAGCTGTTGCGAATGTGAATACAGTCATTGCACCTGCACTTGAAGGTGTCAATGTGCTTGATCAGTTGTTGGTTGATCACACCATGTTGGAACTTGATGGATCGGAAAATAAAAATTTGTTGGGTGCTAATGCAATTTTAGGTGTTTCAATGGCGGTTGCCAGAGCGGCTGCAGATGCGGTTGGTTTACCTCTATTTGCATACTTGGGTGGCGTTTTTGCTCATAAAATGCCTGTTCCTATGATGAATATTATTAATGGTGGTGAACATGCTGACAATTCGATAGATTTTCAGGAATTTATGATTATGCCGATTGGTGCAAACAACATAAAAGAAGCTATTCAAATGGGCGCTGAAGTTTTTCATCAATTAAAAAAAGAATTAAACCTTAAAGGATTTGCAACATCTGTTGGAGATGAGGGAGGATTTGCGCCTAATTTGTCATCGAATGAAGAAGCTATTGGCATTATTATGGATGCCATTAAAAATGCTGGCTATGAACCTGAGAAAGATATTGTAATCGCTTTAGATGTTGCAGCAAATGAGTTATATGATAATAAAAAGAAACATTATAATTTAGATAGTGAAGGTGTTTTAAAAACAAGCCAAGAGATGGTTGATTATTACGAGTATCTAATTCAAAAATATCCGATTGTTTCGATTGAGGATGGGTTAGCAGAAGATGATTGGCATGGTTGGAAATTGTTTACTGAACGCTTGGGTGATAAAATTCAAATTGTCGGTGATGATTTGTTTGTTACTAATTCTGAGCGATTGAAAAAAGGAATTAATGACGGCGTTGCCAACGCAATTCTTATAAAAGTTAATCAAATTGGAACAGTAACTGAAACAATGGATGCTATTAACCTTGCTCATCGATCCGGTTATAACTCCGTAATTTCACATCGTTCGGGTGAAAGTGAAGACACATTTATTGCTGATTTAGCGGTAGCTACAAATGCTGGTCAGATTAAAACTGGGTCTTTATCTCGCACTGATCGAATCGCTAAATATAATCAACTTTTACGAATTAATGATGAATTAGGTAAAATTTCGTCATTTGATCGTCCAGTGATTGGTGCTCGGAGTTAATTCATTTGAAATTTAGTTTTTTTAAGTTTTTTTTTCTCTAACCTCAGTCTTGTTTTTGTTTTACAGCATTTCAGTTGGAATAAATGGCTTTTTTAGATATAATAAGTTCCAGCAAGAATTTCTTGTGAAATTAGATAAACTTGACGAGCTGAAAATTCGTGAAAAAAGAGTTAACATAAAGCTTAATAATTTAAAAAATGATTCTGCTTGGGAAGATTTATCGCGAAATAAATTAAATATGATAAAAAAAGATGAACGTGTTTATCGATTTTATTTTGAGGGTAAATATGACAAATAATGAATCAACAGATGAAGAAATAGAAGAAAGCCAAAGTTTAGATCCAGGTAATATCATAACTGTTGAAGTTACAAATATTGCGGATTTTGGGGTGTTCGTTCGTTGTTCTACTGGTGAAGAAGGTTTAATTCATATTTCAGAAGTTGCTAACGAGTTTGTTACCAATATTAATAAGTATGTAAAGCTAGGGGAAAAAGTTCAAGTCAAAGTACTTGGTAGGAACAAAAAGGGGAAGTTAGAATTTTCAATCAAAAAGGTTGATGATGCAAAACCAAAAAAGGCCTTATTTATCCGTTCAAGTTCTGAAAATAAAGAGTTTGAAGATGTTTTAACAAAGTTTCTTAAACGTTCAGATGAAAAGCAGGTTGATATCCGTCGTAACCTTAAAAAAAAGCAAGGGATTACGAAAAAGAAACATTAGGCAAGCTTTGATCCTTTTTTTTTGTTTGTTAATTAGTTTTAATCTTATTGCATCTCCGGTTGTAAAAGGATACAAAGATAATTTTTATGAGCTTAAGCCAGATAATACGGTTTGTGAGTATAATTCTCGATATAGTAAAAACTGGTGCATTCCAATTCAAAAATCAGCGATTGGTTTATATTTAGGATTTAAACAACTTATTGTATTTTCAAAAACATCCATTCAAGCGATTAATTTAACTCGTCGTGAAATAAAATGGACCATACCATTAAGAAATGTTTATAAATTACATATTAATTATCCAGTTATTATCACGTTTGGTCAGGATCGAACGCTAACAGGCTATGATTTTTTTAGCGGCTATCAGTTATGGAAAAAATCAACGGATTATAATGGATTATATGAATCAGGTGTTGATCTGTGGATGGTTTCTAATAAAGGAATTGATAAGCTTGATGTTGTTACCGCTGAAAGTGTACAAACTATTCTTTTTAAACGAAATGTTACCGATATACATGGCGATGAATTATTTCTCTATATTCAGTTTGGAAAAAATCTTTATCATTATAATTTATTAAATAAAACCTTATTTAAAGTTGGTAATCAGTTTCGAGTCATTGATAAGGCGTCAAACATTGTATTGGTTGGTAATAATCAGGAACAGCAATTAAGAACATTTTCAAACGAAATTATTTCTGAAAATATTCAACATGACATTTTTAAAGTTAATACACCCACCAAAACTTTTTTTACGTATTTATTCGATGATAAACTCTCTTTTATTACAAAAAAAGGAGCGACTGTTTATCAATTTACCCGAACAAAAAATAACGATAATATATTATATGGGTACCGATTAAATGATAAAATTAGAGTATTTCATAAAGATGGGCAAGATGTATGGACATTAAATCAAATAAAGAAAAAACAATCCGATCAAGATATATAGTTCAATCACAATTATTTTCTGACTTATTTTATACATTATTAGATGGATTTGATTTACAGGAAAAACAACCGGTTTATGTATTACGTTTTCATCGGGAATTAATTACGCCAGAATTTGTAGATTTTTGTATTCAATCTTTGCAAGAGTATTTATATCAACCTGTTCAGGGTTTATTCGAATTGACTGATTTTGAGTTTGATGGTGAAAACTTTTGCATTATCTATAAATTTCAACAAACCAAATTAATGTCGCTTGAACTATTTTTGAAAAAAATTCAGTCAACGCCAGAAAGTTCAAAAAAGCGCTATAAGTTACTATTAAAAATTAGCCGAGTTTTGCATGATATTGAGCAAAAAAAACTAGTGTTTGGTAATTTTAGTTTAAATAATATTTTTATTTCAGACACGGAAGATGTTGTTTTAGGGCCTGCAAAAATACATTTGATTTGTTTATCGTATTTTTATGAAAGTGTTGAAATTTTTGATGGGAGCGTTTTTATATCGCCTGATTTTTTAAAAGACTTTAGTTCGTCTACAAAGACTGATATTTATGGTTTTGGAGTGTTGGCCTTTTATTTAGTAACGCTTCATTGGCCATACGATAATAAGCAATCCTTGGTTCGACTAAAAGATTCATTTAAAAAAGGTCCGAAACAATGTATTAGTTATAATCCTAAAATTTCAGAAAAATTAAACTTTTTTATAATGAAGAGTATTCAGCTTGATGTTAATCATCGATGGGATACATTCCGAATCATTATTGATGTTTTGGAAGGTAAAGAAACTGTAAAGTTTGAAAAGCTATCGAATCAACATAAACTTTCTGATTCGTTTTTTAACGAAATGAAACTACAACATCAGTTTAATTATCAATCAACAGTTCGAATGGTGTTCAATTTATCTTTAATTTTTATCTTTAGTTTATTGTTATACTTTGGATATCTCTCATATTTTAAAAAATATGAGATTGTTCAAATTCCTGAATTAAATCAAAAACCATTAAATGAAGTGCAGGCTACACTCGAGTCATTAAAGTTAAAACCACGTACTGTTAAATATAATTATCATCCGACTGTTCCAGAAGGTCAGGTAATACGCTTAGATCCTCCTGTTGGAAGATCAATCAAACAGGGGCGTTCAGTTAAATTATTTGTGTCCAAAGGACGACAAGAGGTGGTTGTTCCTTCTTTTATTGGTAAAACTCGCGATGAGATTTATTTCATCTTACAGGGATCTAATATTGAATTAGAGGAAATGCCGTCTGTTTTTTCAGTCGATATTGAACGTGGAAAAGTTGTGTCTCAAATTCCATTACCTGATCAATATATGTTTGATAATGGTTCAATACAGCTTGTTTTTAGTAAAGGCTCGCCTGTTGAAGTTAAAACATTGATGGATTTGGATGATGATTATAAGCGTGTGAGTGTTCAATTTACGTTTTCAGATGAACTTGATGCTGTTGATTTCGAAGTTCTAGAGCAGATTAATGATGATCAATCCCAAGCACTATACACCGGTATTAATTACGGTGGGGATCTTTTTCAAGAAGAGTTTATTATTAACTCGTCTTCATCTATTTTAATTAAACTTAATGGAGATGAGATTTATTCAAATGCCCAATCAGACGAAGATTAGCTCAATTGAATTTGATTACTTGTCCCAATTAATTCAAAAAACAATTGATAAACGGGGCACGCAATACCCGAATCCAGCTGTGGGTGCGATGATTATTAAAGGAAGGAAAATTATATCTGAAGGGTACCATATTTTTCATGGTGATCGGCATGCTGAGGCTCAAGCTTTGATTAAAGCTGGTCGTAATGCAAAAGGGGCTACTTTAATTATTACGCTTGAACCTTGTATTCATAAGGGTAAGACACCACCTTGTTCAAAAGCAATTATTGATGCTCAAATTTCTCGTGTTATTTGGGCGATTAATGATCCTAATCCACTCATGTGTGGGAAAGCTGCTGATCATTTAAAATCACATGGTATTGATGTAATTCCTCATTGCATGCCTGATGATGGTCTTCGATGTTTACCTGAGTTTCATATGTTTCATACTGCTAAGCGTCCCTTTATATATGTAAAAGCTGCAATGTCTTTGGATGGAATGATTGCGCCTAATTCAGATGGTTTAAATTATATTTCCTCAAATGAATCACTGACGTTAGTTCAAAAACTTCGTACTTATGTTCAAGCAATTTGTGTTGGTGCGAATACGATTAATACTGATCAGCCAAGATTAACGATTCGACTGGACCGGTCGTTTGATTTTCAACCGATGGTTGTTATTTTAGATCCAAAAAACAATGTTGATCATACTTGGATTTTAGACACTTTAAAATCGGGTCGCAAGGTTTGTGTGTTTCGGTCAAAGCCCATTGAGATTGAACACGATCATTTGTATGTTAATACGATATTAAACAAAGATAAAGGAGAAAATTGGCGTCAGATTTTTTCTTTTTTATACGATATGAATATACATTCTGTTCTCGTAGAGGGTGGGTCTGGTGTTTTTCAATCAATTTTATCAGAGGGTTATTTTGATGAACTTTGGATTACTAAAGTTCCAAAGGTTTTTGGATCTTCTGGTGTTCCTTTTATTGATCAAGAACAAAATTTGAATTTAGACGTGGATCTTATTTCAGTAAATTCATATGGTTCAGATGTTGTGATTAAATATAGAAACCGTCATGCTTTTTTATTATGAAGAATCGTTAGTTGATGGCATTTTATCGAAATATTTATCAGCAAGCCAACAATCATTGTTAATTAAACAGGGGTTAAAAAAAGCCTCTGATTTTTTATTGTTACGACCAAAGCGTTATGAATTACGTCGATACGATGTTAAACTGTCTCAATTAAAACTTGATCACCAATATTCAATTATTGGAAAAGTTCGTTCAATTTCAAAACGTCGTATTCGTAAAAATTTAACTATTTTTTCAGGACTTTTAATGACGAAGCATGATCAAATCCCTTTGGTTTGGTTTAATCAAAATTATCTATCTAAAAAACTTGTGAACGATCCATATGTTATTGCGAATGGAAAGATGGATTCATCTCAATTAAATGAATCTTTTCAGGTTGCTTCATTCGAAATATGTTCCTCTTTTAAATCTGCTGGGGATGGTCAAATATTCCCTATTTATCCTGATATTAGGGGTATTTCAAATAAAATTATTGTTCAACTTATTCAGCGTTTTTTGACTTTAGATGCTCGGGACCTGTTGACTGATTCGATTCGTTCTTCCGAGGGGTTAATTGCTATTAAAGATGCATTACGTTATTTTCATTTCCCTCAATCACAATATGATTTGGATCAGGCATTTAAACGATTAAGTTTCGATGAAATGTTAATTTATATGTATCCGAGACGATTTAGACATCAACAAACAACATCCGCTTCAGCTGCGTTAGCGATTAATCCTGATCATCCCCTAATTCAAACGTATTTATCTCAACTTCCATATCAGCTAACTCAAGCTCAAGCACGTGTATGGGATAATATTGTTCACGACTTTAATTCAAATAGAACTGTATTTCGACTTATACAAGGCGATGTTGGATCTGGAAAAACAGACATCGCAATTTTAAGTCTGTTGGCGGCCGTTGGAAATGGATATAAGTCTGCACTACTTGTGCCTACAGAAATTCTTGCTGAGCAACATTATTTGAAATTGTCTGATCGGTGTTCTCAGCTTGGTGTTCAGCTGTATTTATTAAAAGGCAAACAAAGAAAAAAAGAGCGGCAACTTGTTCTTGATGCGTTAACCTCTCAAGTGCCGTTGATTGTTGTTGGTACACATGCTTTAGTTCAAGATTCGGTTCAAATTACAAATTTAGGTCTAATTGTTATTGATGAACAACATCGATTTGGGGTTTTTCAACGCCAAACTTTATTAGAAAAATCGAATCAATCACCACATTGTTTGTTTATGTCTGCAACCCCAATTCCACGCACATTAATGTTAACGCATTATGGTGATCTAGATCATGATGTTATTGATGAAATGCCACCTGGTCGTCAACCATCCAAAACTTATTTTGGTAAGCTAAAAAAGATAAATCAAATTCATGAGTTTATCCGTATTGCGCTTAAGCAAGGTCGTCAAGCCTATGTGGTTTATCCATTAATTGAAGAATCTGAACATTTAGAGAATGTACAACCTGCCATTGATGGTTTTCATATGTTGACGGATGTTTTTGATGAGTTTAATGTCGGTCTATTACATGGTCAAATGTTAAATGATGATAAGCAACATGTAATGGCACTTTTTAAGCAAAATAAAATTCAACTTTTAGTTTCAACTACTGTAATTGAGGTGGGCGTTGACGTTCCGAATGCAACGATAATGGTTATTATGAATGCCGAGCGTTTTGGCTTATCACAATTACATCAATTACGAGGTCGAGTTGGTCGTGGAACCGAACAGGCCCATTGTTTTTTGGTTGCAGATCCAAAATCGGTTGAATCAAAGCAACGTATTCAAGCCATGATAAAGACAACTAATGGGTTTGAACTTGCTGAAGAGGATTTGAAAATTAGAGGCCCTGGTAACTTGCTTGGGACACAACAATCGGGCGATATCGTGTTTGCTTTTGCTAGTTTAACGAATCAAGTACTTATTCAACGAGTGATTGCGTGTTGTGATAAGGTTCTTAAAGAGCCGAACGAACATACTGAATTAACCCATTATTTTGAACAAAAATTAGCTATTTTTTCTGAACACCTTAATTAATCTGGGCGTTGGTCATATGCATGTTTGTTGTTTAAAATAAGATCATGAATATTATTTCAGGCAAATTTAGACGGCGACAATTAGTGTATCCAAAAGATCGTCAATTTCGACCAACAAAAGCAATTGTTAGAGAAGCTGTTTTTAGTATTCTTGGTGGGAGTGCAGAAGCGATGTCAGTTTTAGATTTATGCTCAGGATCTGGAGCCATTGGGTTTGAAGCAGAATCAAGAGGTGCTGAGCATGTTGTATGTGTTGATAACGATATTACTTACTTAAAAAAAAATAAGATAAATTTAAATTCATCTGTGACAATAGTGCGCCTAGATATCATTTCATATCTTAAACGTTTAACTACGTCATTTGATGTTATTTATTTGGATCCAGTTTGGTCTGATCATAAGGTGTATGAAATGAGTCTGTCTCTTATTTTAGAGCGCCAGCTTTTAAATTCAAATGGCGTATTATTTATTGAACATGATGCTTCATTTCAATATTTATTTGATGATAATGTATTCAAATTAAAGCAATATAAATATGGGAATTCTGAATTATCAGTGCTTAGATATTCATTGAAAAATTAATCGTTTATTTAAATTTATTTGCATAAATTAGAACTTATTGTTATAAAAATATTGTGAGATATTTCAAATTTTTATTATTTTTTATTATTCTAAATTGCATATCTTATGTTTTTGCTAATGACTATCCAGATTATGTGAAAATAAATAAAATCGGTGGAATTTCTCTAAGAGAAACCGTTGATCCAAGCTCAGAAGCTCTTGGTGCAGTTTACAATGGGTATACCTATGAAGTAACTGATGCTAACCCAGCCTATATTCAGGTTAAAACTAGCGATGGGGCCCTTGGTTGGGCTTGGGTAGGTCAAGATGATGAGCGTTTTGATTATTTAGAAGATAAAGTTCAGTCAAAAGTAAATTATAATATTCCAGTTAAAATTGGGGATAAACAAACATTTATTCAACCAAATGAATTAGTGGATCTTGTTGCTGTTTGGCATAATCGATTAAAAGTTAAAACCCCAGATAATAAACATGGCTGGATATACGCCGGAAAATATGATGATCCGTGGGTCATATTTCGTGGGAATGTAAAGGATGTTAACTCTATTTATGCTATTTTTGAGTCCAATGCTATTGATACAAATGTTAATGTTAGTTCCAAAAAGATACAGTATTTTTCTCAAAATGGATCTTATCGTTTTGTTCACCCTAAGCAAAGTGAAGTTAATCTTGAATTTGATTTGGCATTTGATTATAACCGCTTGAAACAATTAAGTGTTATTGATATTACACACATGGTTGCCGAAAAAAAATCAACGGACACTTCAATTTCAATTATTGTAAACGGAACCGCATTGGTTGAGCGTCTACGGCCAGTTTTTAATCAGTTTCAAACCGATTCTTTTAATATAGGGCATTTGTTAGAGCCAGGTATTAATAAGGTTACGATTCGTTTAGATCGTTCAAATACCAGTTATTTTGTTCAGGCAATTAAAATTAGAAAATAATATCTAATTGCTTATTGGTATCTTCCTTTATTACGTTTAAGCAATTAAGGACATAAGTTGATCGAATTAATTGCGATCAAGGATTACTTTGCGCTACAATCATGCTATGATTGAGATTATAAGGTGCCTATGTCATTAAGTGCGATTTATGCAGGAAGTTTTGATCCTATTACCAATGGTCATTTGGATATTATTCAACGTGCGTTGAATGTTTTTGAAACGGTTCATGTTAGTGTTATTGATAATTTAGATAAGCACCCATTGTTCACAATAGATGAGCGGATTGATTTAATTTCTAACAGTCTTAATTCTGATCGAGTGATTGTTGAAGGGTTTCAAGGATTATTAGTAAATTATGCTAGAGAAAAAAATATTTTTAGTTTGATTAGAGGTTTACGAGCTGTTAGTGATTTTGATTATGAGTTTCAGATGTCATTAATTAATCGTGCTCAAGAACCGCGACTTGATACTGTTTTTTTGATGACAGATCAGAAATATAGTTATTTGAGTTCAAGTATCGTTCGACAATTAGCAAAACTTAATGGTGACGTAACAGAGTATGTTAGTGATTACGTAAAAATTAAATTAAAGGAGAAGTTTCATGGATAAAATCAAAGGCGTTATATTTTTACTTGAATCTTTATTTAAATCATCTAAAAAACAATTATTTTCGAATCAGATTGTTGTTGATCCGAAAGAGGTTTTTTCTTTAATTAACAAACTTACTGATGCGGTTAATGAGTATGAGAAAAATAAAGATATTATTTCTGATGATTTTTATCAAGCTACATCATCGATGTCTCAATCAAATTCTCAACTGGTTGACGCACAAAAGGAAATGTTTAAATTAAAACAAGACGCCAATGATTATGCCGACGGTATCTTATCCAGGCTTCAGTTATTAGTGACGAAGCTACAAAAAAATGTTATAAAAATAGAAAAAAATATTTCTGAAGGCCGTAAGTTAATTGAGCAAAAACAGGTGTCTCAGATGAAAGGTGATAAATATGAGACATAGTGGGAGAGACAACAATCAACTCCGTTCGATTAGCATTGAAAAAAACTTTATTGAGAACGCTGATAGCTCTGTTTTAATTTCTTTTGGTAAAACAAAGGTGATTTGTACAGCTACGATTGAGGAATCTGTTCCTCGATTTTTACATGATTCTGGAGAAGGGTGGGTAACGGCTGAATACTCGATGTTGCCAGCTTGTGCAAATGAGCGAATTCGTCGCGAGGTTACTAAGGGCAAGCAGTCTGGACGTACAATGGAAATTCAACGTTTAATTGGCCGATCGTTAAGAGCGGTTATTGATCTTAAGGCTTTAGGTGAACGTTCAATTTTAATTGATTGTGATGTTATACAGGCTGATGGCGGTACCCGTACAACATCAATCACAGGTGGTATGGTTGTCTTATATGATGCTGTTCAATTGCTTTTAAATCAAGGTAAATTATCTGAAAATCCGATTAAAAATTTTGTGTCTGCAATAAGTATTGGATTGGTAAATGGCGATGTATTGTTAGATTTAGATTATGAGGAGGATTCCTCAGCTGAGGTTGATTTGAATTTAGTGATGACGGATGATGGTCGCTTTATAGAAATCCAAGGAACTGCAGAACAGACGCCATTTAGTGCCGATCATTTAGAATCATTCTTAACGGTTGGAAAAGCTGGTATCAATACAATTATTGATACAGTTAAACAGTCATTAATGGTTTCAGCATAATTTGGTTCCATTTTATTTTCTGCAATTACTGTATACAATTGTTAAGTTTTTAGCGCCACAATCAGAGTTGGGGCACTACTTATTTGATATGATTAAACAGGATGTTTACAAAATTTCAGGTAGCTGTAAACATTCTGGAAATTGTTGTCGTGGTGTGATGCTTTATGATAGTAAGATTCCCATTAATTCGTTGTCCCAGTGGGATCTATTTAAAAAGAAATTCCCAGAATTTTCATCGTTTGAGCCGATAACTCAGTCTGGTAAAATAAATCAATTTAATTGTAGTTCATTAACTCAGGATAACTTTTGTAGTCGATACAATTCTCGTCCTCAAGTATGTCGAAATTATCCATTTAGTTTTTTTTATCAACATGGCTATATTTATGACTCGTGTGGTTATTATGTCGTTCGAGATTCCAAAAAATTTAAGTTTTTATTTTCTTTTATAAGAACTGAGTTAAATCAATTTTCTTCCGTTTAATATGAATTTTGTGATTTTTTTAAAATAGGATAAAATTGATCTATGAGCTCAACTAGTCACTTAAATGTCGATTTTTCAATTACGGAACGTCATTACAATATTATTTTAGATCAGGTTAAGAAAAATTTCCCTTACGAATCAGGTGGTTTTATTGGTGGTAAGGATGGTTTGATTTCTGCGATATTTCCTGTATTAAACCAAGATTATTCTAATAAAACTAATGTCTTTGCTATTTATCCACAAGATATAGAGAGAGCGCATTTATTTTTTAATAAACACGGTCTTGAATATTATGGTACTTATCATTCTCATCCAAAAGGTGAGGCTATTCCATCTCAACAAGATTTAACTCATATTCAAAAGTATTTGTTTATTATTAGTTTACGTAATTTTGAAAACCCTGATTTTGCTGCTTATGTTGTGACTGGGCATCAACAAGCTGAACGTGTTCCTTTGAATATTGTTTCTGATCAACATTTTTCAGTGAAAAATATTCGAGATGATGGGTCCAATAAAACTATTGATGGTTTTATAATGCCTGAGGGGACACCGGATTTTAATGATGCCAATACGTTAAACCAAAAAATTGATGAT
>MDTB01174411.1_pt1 | contig 26172 bp, 23 predicted proteins | sample 811161 | NCBI WGS metagenome assembly MDTB01 (sample SAMN05326650, study PRJNA326480) | marine metagenome | isolation source: seawater | place: Mediterranean Sea | collected 2009 | reverse complement strand
CATCATGTCGATGTCATATGTGATGCCTGTTCTTTCTCTTGTTAAATCATAAAATCTCATCTCCCAATCATCATCAAGAAAAATGTTTCCATCTTCTGTATCCCATGCAGGAAAACCTGTTTCGTTGTTATAGGTAACAATCTGCTTACTAGCATAAGTAACACCAAGAACGTGACCAACACTTTCATTAATCATTGAGCCATACGTAAAAGCCATTTTTGGATTATCTGAATTTTTTGATTGTTTGTTGTAAGAAGTATCTGCTTTAAATTTTAATAGTGTTCCATCAATCGAAGTAGCCCTTTTAGTATTAAACTCTATTCTTCCACCAATTGAGTCAGCATCTTTGTCAGCTGTTAAAGACTTATAGACCTCAATTGAATCTAGCAATTCAGTTGGCAGACCGTCAAGCATTACTGCTCTTCCTCCCTCTGGAGCAGGAACTAGAGCACCATTAACAGCAATTGAATTAAGATCTCCAGATATACCTCTTATATTTACATATCGGCCTTCACCCTGATCATTTTCAACTGAAATACCAGATAGACGACGGATTGCTTCAGCTGCAGTTGTATCAGGAAAATCACCTAAAGCATCAGAATCTACAACTGACACAATTAAATTTGATTGTCTTTGTTTTTCAATTGCAGAAACAAGACTAGCTTTTGTACCAACAACTATAACTTCCTCAACATTATCTGAGTCAGTGTCTTGAGCGATAGCAAAGAAAGCGAACAAGGGGAATAAATATAATAAATTTTTCATGAATAATCCTGTTAAAAACTAAAAAATAGTAGTTACATGTGTCAATTATGTGAAGTTGCTTATTCTTTTTTGGAAACTATTTTTTAGCTAAAGTTTGTATATTTATTAACATTTGTCGATAATTAAATTGTGTCAATTTTTTATAAACAGGAAAGAAGCTTAAACAGGGTCAATAAAATACTAGACACTGCTCATGATGTGTTGATGAATGGAGAGATCAATGATCTTTCAATTGCTAATCTTACAAAAGTTGCGGATCTCAAGAGGACATCTACATATAAATTTTTTCCTCATCCAAATGATATAAAAATTGCTCTTATTGAAAGATATATAAATGAGCTCAAAGAAAAACTAGAAAACTTTAATGTAAGCTCTTCAGAGCATCATCAAACACTTAAAGAGCTCATTAACGAAATATATTTATATTTTAAAGAAAATACATCGGCTCAAAAAATTATATTGGCAAACACGGTTAACCCCCCTATCGACAGTACTAAAATGCAAGCCCTTTCCAATCTAATAGTCAATAAAATAGAAGCTGCTAATAAACTTCCAAACATGTTTAACAAAGAGGGAGTTTTTTTAGTAATTACCCAGATCATTATTTCTGTGTTGTCCCTTAACCTAAAGGAAAACAACGAACTCAATGAAATTGGAACAAACGAGGCATTGAGAGCCTCTTATGCGTACCTTCTTAGTTGTACAACAAAGTAATCATCGAATGCTAATGTTCTTAAAAAACCTACAGATGTAAAATTAGTGAGCTTTTTTTTTGGAAATATCTCTAAAATCTAAATAATGAAAAAGATCCTATTTGTTTGTGTCGAAAATTCATGCAGAAGTCAAATTGCAGAGGCAATTACAAACACACTTTATTCAAAAAAATTTCAGGCATGGTCTGCTGGGTCTGCACCGTCCAACCAAGTTAATCCAAGGGCTATAAAATCGCTTGAAGAATTGGGAATAATTCATAGTGGACATCCACAAGCAATTTCAGATTTTTTTGGATATAGATTTGATTACATTATTGGAATGGGGTGTGGAGATGCATGCCCAATAGTTGATGGTGCTAAAAATTTAGAGTGGAATATTCCTGATCCAAAAGATCTTAAGATGCAAGAATTTAATGAGGTAAGAGATTTAATTCATGAACAAATAAAAGGACTGGATTAGTTAGATGCAAAAGTATTTAGTTGAGTTTCTTGGAACAGGTGTTCTGTTTTGTGCAGTGGTGGGCTCAGGCATTATGGGTTTTAATTTGTCACCAGATAATGAGGGAGTGGTCTTGTTGGCAAATACTATAGCTACATCATTTGCACTTTATTTCTTGATATCCACTTTTCAAGAATATGGTAATGCACATTTTAATCCAGCTGTTTCAATGGTTGCGTATTTAAAAAAAGAAATAACAATTTCTGAATTGATTTCCTATGGAATTTTGCAGTGTGCAGGGGCAATTCTTGGTGTTATTTTTGCAAACTATATGTTTGGATTAGAGTTAATTAATTTCGCTACCAATCAAAGAGGTGGTACAAATATTTATGTTAGCGAAGTGTTTGCCACCATAGGTTTAGTGATGATTATTTATCTCTCTAAAAAAGAGAATGTTGCTATATCAGTTGCTGCATTCATTGGTGGAGCTTACTGGTTTACCTCCTCAACGTCCTTTGCAAATCCAGCTGCATCCATATCAAGGGCCTTTTCAGATTCTTTTGCTGGAATAAGTCCTGACTATGTACTTCCATTTGTAATAGCGCAGCTATTTGGTGGCCTAATAGCGTTTTTAGTCTTGAAGCTTTTTAAGGGTGTTAACTGATTTAGCTAATCTTTTATGGCTTGCCTGAAAAAATTACTTTAATTAGCTGATCTTTAATTTCAGTTTGAAGAGTTGATTTAGCCTTGAATATTGTTTTTGAAATAACCCAATGATTATTTTCATTAATGTATTCATCCTCATAAGTTCCATGCAGAGTATTCATGATATGGTCGTTTGTGTTTATTAAATTATATGTAATTTGCCAGACCCCTTTTGCATTTCGATTATCAATTAAATCAATTATTGGATTATGAGCATGATGTGATTCTACCATATGATCATGACAAGCTACATTTTCAAATAATTTTGCTAAATCCTCTCTGTTATTGAATAAACCAACTTCGCCATAATCGATATGACATGAGCCCTCTTTAAACGTTAACATCATGGCTTGCACATCCTTTGCGTCGCATGCATTCAAATATGTATGCTTTAAGTTTTCAATGCTATTGATTGCTTCGAGGTTTGCAATTCTTTTCTCTAAATCAGACACCGAAAAGCACTCTCAAAATGACGTAAAATAGAATCGTAAAAATTGCTCCAACAGGGATTGTAATAAGCCAGGACATAAAAATATTAATAACGGATCTCCAGTCTATTTCCTTAATACTATTTGCGAGACCAACTCCAATTACACCTCCAATAAGAGTGTGCGTTGTTGAAATTGGAAACCCTAAATAGGATGCGAAGACCACTGTTGAGGCTGTGGCTATATTTGCACTAAATCCAAATGAAGGAGTGAGTTTTGTTATTTTCTCCCCAACAGTTTTTATAACTTTATGGCCGTACATAGCTAATCCGGTAACAATACCAACTCCACCTAATAGCAAAATCAGTGGTGAAACAGTAGCATTTGATTCGATTACGCCACCTGATGAAGCAATGGAAGCTATCGCAGCAAGAGGACCAATCGCATTGGCAACATCATTAGATCCATGAGCAAAAGCCATAGCGCATGCAGCAACTACCATTAGCAAAGAAAAAGCTGTCTCAATACCAGCCTTACTCCCAAAATCAGACGATCTTGATCTTAAGTATAAGAAGCTAATAATACCAATAAGCAAACTTAAAATAAGCGAATATTGGATAATTTCACTATTCTCCCAAACAAGACCAATATGAACTAAGCCTTTTCTAAACGTAACCTGCAAAATAACGAAAACAACAAATATCACATATATAGGTATTAAATTAACTGCAGCTTTTGATCTGTTATTACTATCTATAATAAATATTTTTACTGATTTAAATATTAAGAATGCCAATAAAGCAGAAATTAATGGTGAAGTAATCCAGCTTGTAGCAATTTCAAATATCTTGTCCCAAGAAACTGCACCAGAGCCTTTTGTAATTAAGACGAAACCAACGATGGCCCCAACTATTGAATGGGTTGTAGATACAGGCCAACCATTTCTGCTTGCAATCATGAGCCAGCTTCCAGTAGCTAGGAGAGTAGCCATCATTCCAACAATGAATATATTTACATCATCTTGATATAACAATGGATCTACAATCCCTTTTCTTATTGTTGAAGTAACCTCACCTCCGGCAAGAAAAGCGCCAAAAAATTCAAATATTGCAGCGATGATTACCGCTTGTTTAAGAGTTAGAGCCTTGCTGCCAACTGAGGTACCCATTGCATTTGCAACATCATTGGCTCCAATTCCCCACGCTGCAAAAAAACCCAATGCACAAGCTATAGCTAAGATGGTGAATGGAGAAAAAAATAGTGTTTCCATACTTATTATCGTAACTAACTAAAGTGACAATTCAGTGAAATGATTATGGGTTAAAGTTTAGCTAAAAATTAGGTTATATAATACAAAAATGCTTCTAAATCTTGACCAAAGAGAATATGTAAAACTAAATGATAAAGCCTATGCGCTAGAGAAAAGACGTTTGCAAATTGAGCTGCTTAAACTTCAAGAAGATGTCATTAGAAATAAACGAAAAATATGTATTGTCTTTGAGGGAAGAGATACAGCGGGTAAGAGCTCGACCATTAAGTTTTTCGCACAACATCTTATTCCAAAAAATTTTAATTATGTCCAACTAGGTATTCCTACCAAATGGGAATCAAATAATTGGTTCAAGAGATGGGAGAAAACGCTTCCAAAAGAAGGTGAAATTAATTTCCTTGATCGAAGCTGGTACACCCGAGCTATAACTGAACCAGTTATGGGTTATTGCACTGAAAATCAATACAGAGCGTTTATGAATAAAGTAACTAGTTGGGAAGCAAGTCTTATTAATTCAGGTGTTGAAATTATTAAATTTTATTTTTCTCTCTCACAAGATCAACAAAAAAGAAGAATGAAAGCCAGAAAAGAATCTGAACTTAAATATTGGAAGCTTTCCCCTAATGATGAAAGAATTGTTACAAAGTGGGATGCTTTCACGCTTTACAAGGAGCAAATGTTTGATAAGACCGCAGTTAATTTTTCACCTTGGGTAGTAATAAATGCAAACAATAAAATGATCGCAAGACTTAGCGCATTAAGATTTTTACTAAATCAAGCAAGTTACGAAGATAAAAAACTTTTAAAGCCTCTCGCGTGGAGCAAAAATATTAGCAATTACAAAGTTTCTTTGGAGGGAATTGAGTTTGATAATCTTAATTATGATCAGTATATGATTCTAACTAAATATACTGATGATATTTAAAATATGAAAATAGCTGCTATAGACATTGGAACTAATGCTGTTAAATCAAAAATATTTGATACCTCATCAAATTTAATCTCATTTAATGAATCGATCAGAAGTCCAACAAGATTGGGTACGGATGTTTTTGTGGATGGCCAACTATCAAAAGTTAGTATTGAAAAGCTAGTAACTTCTCTAAAAAAGTACCAAGACTACTTTAATAGAAATGAAATAGAGTTTTATGAAATTGTGGCAACTTCAGCATTTAGGGATACAAAAAATTCAGAAAACACTAGAAGATTAGTCGAAAATGAAATTGAACATCCCATCAAGGTAATTTCTGGACTTGAAGAAGCATCGTTAATTGCACTAAATCCTAAAATTAAAAAAAGTGATTCTAAACTCTATGCCGACTTGGGTGGAGGTAGTCTTGAATTTTTTTATTATCTTGATGGCAAAAAGAAAATTAAATCTTTTCAGCTTGGTGCCGTAAGAAATATGCTCAGAAAAGACAGACCGGATGAGTGGAAGAAACTAAATGCCTGGTTAAATAAATTACCATCCTTTAATACGATAGTTGGAATTGGAGGTAATATAAGATCATTTTTAAGAATACATAACCAAGATAAAGTTACAAAAAAAGAATTTATCAAACTTAAAGACGAGTTAAATAAACTTACTTTTAGCGAAAAAATTACAAAGCATGATCTTTCTGAAGACAGAGCTGATGTTATTGATTACGCAATGAGTATTTATGAATTTGTTGTAAACAGAATAAATGTAAAAAGTATAAAATCTACAAAATGGGGAGTATCAGACTCAATTGCTGTAAAACTCTATCACGAGCTTTACAGCAATCAATTTCAAATCAAGAACTAATTAATCTCTAGTTAAGTCGATAAGTAAACTTTCACCTTAAAGTAAGATCTTTTTATTTAAATTAAGAATAGTAGATTACAACCTTATATGAATTTTTACTTGGTAAGATTGAGATTTTTATTATTTTAATAAAGTTTTCTTGAGCAAAAATATTTGTAAGTTTCGCGAGCAACCCAAGTTCGTTAACTTCAAACCTGATAATTTTTTGAGCGTTCTCTTGGGAAATTTGAAAATTAGCTAAATTATATTTTTTTGAGATATTAATTAATAGCGAATTTACATCTTCAGATTCATTAATTAATTGATTAAGGATAACTCTACCTTCAACAAGATTGTATTTGTTCTCAACATATACATAATCACTTTTAGCGTTTTTTAATAAAGTTCTATTTTTTTGGATATCTGATAACTGCGATAATGATATGACTAGTAAAATTAATAGTGTAAAAATCAAAATAATCTGATGATATTTTTTCTGAGATTTAATCGGTTCAAGCGCTTTGTTAATTAAATTATTCATTGAATAAAACCTTTATCGAGCCATTAAATAGATTATCAACTTCGGTGAAATTTTCTTCGATGCTTAAGTTAGAAGAACCCAAGAAACCCTTAATGATATTCAATTTCTGTTTGCTAAGGCTCTCAAGATATAAAACACTAAACTTCTCATCAATATTAATTTCGACAGCCTTTAATTCAGTTATTTGATAATTATCTAAAAAATTTAAAATTCTACTATCTAAATTATTTTGATTATTTGAAATTTTTAATCCGGTTACGATCTGATCTATTTGGGCTTTAGGATTAACAAGCCTTAACGAATTATTTCCTAGATTTGAAAAAAGTTCCTTGGTCTCATTGGTGACCAATTCGTACTGAGATTTGAGGGTAGCATTAATCAAGATTGATAGTAAAAAAGTAGCAAAAATGAGAGAAGCAAATTTTTTAAAGTCAAGAAAACTAATTAAATCTAAGGATAATAATTTGGCTATATTAAATGGCGATTTAAGGAGATTTAACGAAGAAGAATGATACGAATGATAATTCTTAACCAGTGAGATCAAGTTAAGTTCGCCCGAGGTATGGTTTAGATTTTGTAAAAATACCAACTCTTCGGTAGCAGCATCTCTAGTCTCTAAGCTATCTAAAGTTTTAGTATTTGATTTTAAGATAGCATTAATTTTTTGATAATGGCCGCTGTATCCCCTACCATCTTTAAGCCGAAAGCAGTAATGCGATCCAAAATTTACAACAATGTTTTTTCGTTCAAAAAATAATAGATAATCGGGTAAAAAGATGCTCTTTCTTAAATTTAAAGTCTTCTGCTTAAGTTCATCAAAATAATCAGAATCGCCCCAGATCCCAATGTTATCTTCAAATGATGAGAAAAACGTAAGATCAGATGGATTTAGAAGTAACTTATCATCATGGCTAGAAAAAAACTTTGCTTTTAACAACTCAGCTTTATCTGATTTATCATACTCATCAAGCGAGCATGAGTTGAGAGCTTCAGCATTAAAGAAAATAATATTCTTACTAATAGACTTATCATTATTGATTTCATCAAGGACACTAATAGTAGTTTTAAGTATGGAGTCATTTTCTATAACGAAAGAGTTATAAATAGTCTCAAGACTTGAATCAGTGAATATGTATCTTGTTTTCATAATTTATAACCGTTCAATGATCCTATAATTAAAATTGTTCTCTTTTTTAATAAGGGTTTTAAAATTATACGAAAATCCTTGATAGTTTATTGTGCCACTAAAAAGAAAGATATTTGAAGAGATATCTAATGCTATCGGTAGCTCGGTTTCCTGCAAATTGAATCTTTCCAAAAATTCTCTTATCGATGAGAACCCCTCAATCGGTGTTTCTTTGATCATCAAAGCTGCCTCATTTAAATTTGACTGACCTATGGCACTAGAAAGTAAATGTTTATCATTATCTTGAAGACTATTAATGTTTAAATAAAAATTGGAGCTCATTGGAATAATGCATAATTTTTTCCATATATCGTGATTTTTAATTATGTTTATACTTGGTATGGCAAGCAATTCAGACTTGTTAATAAAGAGTCTCTTGGAGGTGAATTCTCTAGGGTAATGCAGTTGATTCGCATAAAAATAGTTCTCTGCCCCGTTATTCCTGGGAACATCATCATCATCCATCCAATCAAGAATTTGATCAATAATTTGCTCAGCATCCAAGTAATTTATCTCATAGCTTGAGAGCAAATCTTCAAAGTATTTAATCGCTTTTAAGTTATCTTTTGATTTACCTGCTTTAAATGTAATTAAATGATTTACGTTAAAACAGTTTGAATAATCGATTAAAGAACCCTGAAGAATAAAATCATCAAATTGAAAAATGAGAGTTTCATTTAGAAGAGGGTTTTGTTTATTAACGTTAGCATTTTTATTTAATTCTCGCTTAATAAAATTTAATAAAAACTTTTCGGACTCTATTCTTTTGGTATGAGCGATCGCATCAAATGAAAGATATCCCTCTTTACGAATATCCAAAAAGTAAGCTTTACTCATTTCAGATGCAATTACAGATAACATTAAAACTATTAGCATTGTGGAAATTAGTACAAAGCCTTTTCTTTTTTTAAATAATATTCTCATTGTGAGTTGCTAAAATTATTTCAAAAACTTCTTCTTGACGTTGAGTAATACTTATAGAAACAGCATAAGGTAGTTTTCTTTTAGAAACCTCATCGTAAGGCCATACATTAACCCAGCGCTGCTTATTATGTGCACTAATTCGAATATCAGTGACCTCATTTAAGACAAGCACATCTAGGTAATCATTAAAATCTGCGGGATTGATGCTTTTATATTCTCTTCGATAGAGCTGCTCATTTTCGATGAAATATAAAACTCTAATATTTCTTAACTCTAAATCATCATTTAAAAAACTCTTAGTAATGAAGCTAAGCTGCTTTTCATCATGATTTAAAAAAAGAGTTTTAAATGAACTCATCCCATCAACATTTAGCATGTCTATGTTTTGTATGAATCTAAAGTCATCCCTTAAAATTCCAAAAAAACTGTTATATTTTTCTAGATAATTTGAATTTTCTAAGTATAGATTTCTTTGAATAATTGAATTTTGCAAAATTGAAGTTGTAATAATAGTTATTAGTGATAGCAGAACTATCGAAATAAGCAGTTCAATTAAGGTAAATCCTTTTTGAAGTTTATCCATTCGCAACTATTGATTTATATTCTGAAATTACCTCATCATCCAGGTTAATCCGAATGGTGATTTGCTTTTCATTTGGCCCAGTAACACTCATCTCTTCAAAAACTAGAAAATTGTAGGAACCAAATTCATAGATGAAAGATCTTGAAGAATTGATGCGAATGGGATCAATGAAATTATATGAAGAGATTCGATTGATAATTATTTGTCTTGCAAATGACTTTTTTTTCATTAGTTCAAGATTTGTGTTATTGAAGGAAAGAGATTGAAAGATTGCAAGCAGCGCAACACTTAATATTAAAATTGAAACACCTACTTCCAACAGACTGAAGCCTTTATGAAGTTGCATTTAATTCTCCAAATATGTCGTAATAAATTTTTTGATCTTGATCTAAAAATTGGATTTCAAGACCAGAGTTTCTTCCGCTAGGAAAAAAAATTATTAGAAATGATCTATCTTTATTTTCAAGAAATGTGTTGTTAAATGAATCAAAAGCATAATTCTTTAGAATAATATTCAAGTCAAAGTCTAGAATTTCATAATTTTTCCAAGAGCCATCATCATAGAAAACTAAACTATATTTCTCATTATTTTCTTCAATTGCTATTGGCTTTCTAATAAGTTGGCTTTCTTGCTTTAAAGCATTGAAGAGTTCATTGATTTGAGTGGGCCCTCCCTCCTGGTATCCGCTCATAAAAGTTGAATTGATAAATGGTATTAATGAAATTATTCCTATGATGAGCAGGACCAATAAAAGCTCTATTAATGTAAAGCCTTTAGTTTGAGTTGATATCCCAGTTACCAAAGTCTGCATCCTCACCAACACCCCCCTCGACACCGTCAGCGCCTAGAGTGTAAATATCGTATGAAATATTATTGATACCAGGTGATAGATATAAATAATCATTGCCCCAAGGGTCCATGGGAACATCACTGATATAACCATCAATAGGATATAAGAAAGGCCTTTTAAGATCTGTTGGAGGTTTTTTTAAAGAAATAAGTCCTTGATCAGTTGTGGGATATTTAAGTTCATTAAATTTGTAAAGCTCAAGGGCTTTTTCTATCTGAGAAATATCAGCTCTAATTTTTTCAAAATTAGCTCTTTGAAGGAATGGGGATACATTTATTGCTACAACGGTCGCAAGAATGCCCAGAATCACAATAACTGCCATAAGTTCGATTAATGTAAAGCCTTTTTTCATTACTATAAAAAAGAATTATTCATTTGCATGATTGGCAAAAGTATTGCCAATATAATTAGTGTAATTATACCACCCATAATTATTAATATTAGCGGCTCAATAATGGATAGTAATGATGATCTGGAGTTATCAATTTCATCTTTAAAATAAAATGCCAATTTTTCAAACATTTCCAATAATGACCCAGACTGGAAGCCACTGGATAATAATTGAACAAAGATTTCAGGAAATATTTTTGCTTGCTTGATTTTATATAAAAAATCTTTGCCCTCGATAATATCATCTGTAGCGTCGTTAATAATTTTACTTATGTAGAGGTTATTAATTAACTTATTTGCATGGTTTAAGGATTGATCAAGATTAATACCAGATTTGAGCATTAAAAACATGACTCGGCTAAACTTTTCTAATTCACTAATTAATAAAAACCTTCCTACAAATGGGGTTTTTAACAAAAGTTTATGTATGTTTAATTCTCTTGAGGTTCCTGAGATATTTTTCCTATAGTAAAAATAGGAACCCATAATAAAAAGAAAAATTACTCCAACAAATACAAAAATATTATTTGAAATAAAGATCATTAAAGAAGTTAAGAACGGAAGCTCAATATTTGATTTTATAAACTGCTGTGTCACCTGCGGTAAAACAAAGATAAGAAGAGCAATTACAACCAATACAGAAAAACCAATTACAAGGATTGGGTAAGCTAGAGCTGAAAAAATTTTTTGTTTTATTGAAATTTCATCTTCTAGATATTCTGATAGATTCTTGAAGGCTTCAACCAAGTTACCTGAGATTTCACCCGCACCAACGAGTGAAATATAGGTCTGATCAAAGCTTTCTGGGTAATCAGATAAAATTAGATGCAACTGCCTACCTTGCTGTAACTCAGTACCAATATCATTAAATAAATCGCCAATTTTTGAGTTTGAATTTTTACCAATTGATTGCAAGGCTTTATCAAGGGGTATACCCGAGCCAATCAACGAAGAGATCTGTCTGGTTGCAATAGCAACATCCTTTCGAGCTATTTTTTTACCTTTGGCTCCTTTAGATGTTTCTCTAATATTTAAAAGTAACAAGTTTTTTGATTTTATTTCTTGCCTTGCGGCTCTTTCATTGTCGGAGCGCAAAATACCTTTTAAAGATTTACCCTCCTCATTTTGAGCAACATATTGATAATTAGGCATCTGATATATTCTGTAACCTTACTATTTCACCAATGCTTGTGGTTCCATTTTCAAGATTTAATTTAATTGATTCCTGAATGGATTGATTGTTTTGGAATGCATAGTCATTCATCATTTTTTCTGATGCACCGTCATGAATCATTTGTTTAAGAGTTTCATCTACTTCTACTAACTCAGCAATTGCAAGCCTTCCAGAGTATCCCGTAAATGAGCATTCCTGACACCCACTTGATTCAAAATATGACTTCTCAAAACTTAAATTAAATCTTGTTAATAGATTTGTATTCTCTTCCGAAGGTTTCTTGCAATGACTGCAAAGCCTGCGAACAAGTCTTTGGGCTAACACCACCCTAATACTAGAGGCCAATAAATATGATTCCACGCCCATATCTCTGAGTCTTGCTATCGCTCCAATTGCACTGTTGGTATGAATGGTAGATAAAACTAGATGCCCCGTTAAACTGGCTTGAATTGCAATGCTGGCAGTTTCGGAGTCGCGTATCTCACCAACCATGACAATGTCGGGATCTTGTCGAAGTATTGACCTTAGCCCGCTTGCAAAGGTATAGCCAGATCTTGTATTTACTTGAGTTTGTCCAACTCCTGCGAGTGTATATTCAACCGGATCTTCAACAGTCAAAATATTTTGTGAATTGTCGTTAATTTCTCGCAAACCAGCATATAAAGTTGTGGTCTTGCCAGAACCTGTAGGGCCTGTTACCAGAATAATCCCTTCGTTAGATTTAAGTGCTTTTCGATAATTAGCGTTGACGTAGTTAGAGAATCCAAGATTATTTAAATCTATTTCAGCTGAATCCTTATCAAGCAATCTAAGTACCACTCTTTCACCATAGGATGATGGTAATGTCGAAACCCTCACATCAATAGATTGAGGACCGAGCGAAAGGGATACCCTTCCATCTTGAGGTTTTCTCCTTTCAGCAATATCTAACTTAGACATTATTTTTAATCGAGAAACAATTGGAGGTGACAACCTTGAATCTTGAGAAATGAGTTCTCGCATTACCCCATCTATTCTTAGTCTTACAATAAATGCGTCCTCATAGGGTTCAAGGTGAATATCTGATGCCTTTGCTTTGATGGCTTGACTTAGAATGCCATTAATTAGTTTTATAATAGGTGCATCATTATTTCCCTGAAGTAGATCTTCAGACGGTGTGATCGTCTTAGCGTATGATTCAAGATCAAATGATTCAGAAAGCTCTTCTCCTATAGATTCCTGAAGTTTATCTTGTGAGTAGAGTTTAGTTAGGCCCTTTTCAAACTCATTAGGGCTACATATGGTAGTAACAAAATTCTTCCCTGGAAATGCTGAATAAAACTCCTGAATTGATAGTGAGCTTAGTTCATTTTCAGAAAAAATATAGACCTCACCATTAATATCTACTCCTAAGATTCTTTGAGACTTTGAATATTCGTATGGAAATAAAGGCTTATTTTCCTTAGTTATTAACTGGTCCATTAAGGTTTTATAGTTAGATCTATAATGTCAGATTTCGCACCATCTAAGAGTCTTGCAGCTTCAATATAATTATATTTCTCATTTGAAAGTTCCATTACATCATTGCTATCAAAAAGAATGGTTGGTCTAATGAAGACTAACAGATTGCGCTTAACTCTTGATTGAGATGATGTCTTAAAGAGATTGCCGAATACTGGGATAGCCCCTAAAAATGGAACCCTCGATTCAGAACTTTGTATGTCATCATCAATCAATCCACCAAGTACGATCACTTGGTTATTATCAACAAGTACGGTTGTTTCAATAGTTCTTTTGTTGGTAATAAGATCCGCGGTCCCTGTTAACGGGCCCACTATCCCAGAAACCTCTTGGTTGATATTTAAAATCACACTATTACCCTCATTGATCTGAGGAACAATAGAAAGTTTAATGCCTACCTCTTGTCGTGAAGTTGTTCTAAATGGATTAGCATTATTTGCACCCAAACTTTCTCCAGTGGTAATTGGTATTTCTTGACCTATGACAAGATTAGCTTGTTCATTATCCATGGCAATGACCGATGGCGTCGACAATATGTTTGAATCTTGATCATCTGCGATTGCGCTAATAATGGTTGCAAAGCTATCTCCGTTTGAGTCGATGCTTCCTACCCCAGCAATCAGTCCCTGAGTATTAAGTAAAGATGATGCACCAATGTTTCGAAGAGTTACATCATTGCCCGACTCAGCAGCTGAGCCTGCCAGTGCCAACAAATCAGGTGAATTTGAATTTTGAAAACGAGTAATCCCTAATGGGACATCACCGTCCTCCCCACCTGCAAATACGGTTTCTACTCCTAGTGATTTTGCAGCTGTTTCAGACAACTCTACTATGATTGCTTCGACAAGTACTTGCGCTCTCCTGATATCAAGCTTTGATATGAGATTACGCATGACATCTAAGTTTGCTTGCTCAGTAGATACAATAATAGAGTTGGTTTTCTCGTGGAAAGTAACCACCGGTTTTTCAGATGATTCAGAATCAGAAAAACGTGCTGAAACAGTATTTAATATCGTAGAAACCTCTTCAGCCTTAGCATACTTTAAATAAATCACTGCGACTGAACTATCGTTCAGTGCATCTTTATCCAATGCCTCCAAGGTTTGAGTGATATTAGTAGTTACAAAGCTGTTTGCTGAAAGGATTACTGAATTAGAAGTCGGAAATGGCACAGCGATAAAATTATTAATGGTTGGATTTTCTTGAAGTTTTAAGCGCTCTAAAATCCTGACAGCTTCAATTGAAGATAAATTTTCAAGTTTAATGATTGAAATACCAGCAGAGTTGTCCTTATCCAATTGATCTATCAAAGTTTCAATTCTCTCAACATTTGATAATTTATCTACAATTAGAATGGAATTTACTGAAGGAATACTTGAAAGATATGACTGCCTGCCAGTTATCGGCTTAAGCATTGGTAAGATGCCACCAGCAGAACGATTAACTAAAGGGATGATTTTCGTAGAAAAGTCACCATCGTTAGATATGTCAGTATCATCACGAGTTGCATCATTTTCTGGCACTATTCGTACGATATCACCGTCAGAAATCGCTGAAAAACCGCTAACCTGAATAGTTCTCAAATAGACCTCCCAAACTTGTTGTGATGTAAGAATGGTATCTGAAAAGATAGAAACTCTTCCCTTAACCCTAGGATCAAGAATTAATGTCTTGCTTGAAAAGCTAGCGACATCTTGGGTAACTTTCTTTAAATCAACATCATCATAGTTAAGGATGTATGTCTCTTGCGCACTAATAAAAAAAGGAATAAGTAAGGTAAAAAAAGTAAATTTTTTAATCATTTTTTTCTATTTTTATATACCTCTTTTGTCCTGCCCTATCAAAGACTACCTCATTTGTGCTGACTGAAATAAGCCTATAAGTATTATCAATTAGCTCACCCTGCTGTACAACATAATCAACATTATTTTTTCTAAGGACTACTGAGCTGTTTTGTTCTCCAGCTCTGTATCCAACAATTGTATAGGAAAATTCATCATTCGATAATTGAGTAGCGTTTTGATTATGATTATTTTGAGATAAGTCATTAATTACCCTAGCTGAGATGTTTAGAGGAATAGATTTTGTAAATTTTGGAGCATTTATTATTAAATATAATTGGTAAAAAACTAAAAATATGACCAACAAAGATAGGAGATAAAAAACTATTTTCTTTGCTAAATGTAAATTTTCCATAATAAAAAAATGGGCTCTAATGAGCCCATATTAGAATAAATATAGTACTTTAGAAATTATATTTTAGACCTAGAGAGATGGACGTGCCCAAATCGTATTGATCATAAAATACATTATCAGCCATAGTGGCCTCATAAGATTCATCTAAAATATTACGAATCTCCAATGATAGTTTTAATGTGTTCTCCTCCACATCAAAAATACGTGAATAAACGAAATCAAGAGTTGTGGGAACCTCCTCAATGATATCAGGTAGTACATCGATTCCTCTTGCGCGAACCCGATCATCAACATAATTAAAAATTAGGGTAGCTTGAGAATTTGCAATGTAATCATTAAAACCAATTTGCAGATTAGCAATATTATCAGCTTGACCCTGCAGCCTTGGATCTCTGCCGTTAGCCAACAAGTTTGAGGCAGAAACAGTAGCACCAACAAGATTTGTATAAGTATCACCAGCACCAATTACAATTTCAGAATCAGTAAAAGTGTAGTTAAATTTGACTAGCACTTCTTTACTCGACAGCCATGGAGTTTCGAATCCATCAAAGACCCTTTCAAATTCAAATTCATAACCATTTATTTCCGCAAGAGGAACATTTTGATATGAAGTGATAACAAGGTCACCGATTTCAGAAACAGATTCTTCAATAGGATTTTGAATTTCTTTGTAAAATGCTCCAAATGTTACAAATTGGTTTTGTCCAAAATAATATTCAAAACGTAAATCAATGTTATCTATCTCGGAATTTTGTAGGTATAAAGATCCTGCAATAACTCTATCAGTATCAACATCAACAAAGAGAGTTGGGGATAATTCTCTAAAAGTCGGTCTAGCAATAGTTTGCGAAAATCCTAATCTAACCTGAAGATTCTCATATTCTTCTGGCAGATATGTCAATGTAAGGCTTGGTAATGCATAACTTTCATCAATTGTTTTATCGATAGTGTTGTCCTTACCAGCAAAAAGATCATATGTATTGATTTCTTGTGTTCCATCTTCGCTCCGTACTCCAGCGGATATCTTTAATTCATCAGATATCATTCCTTCCAATGAAGCATAGTACGCAGTAGTTTCAAGTTCACCTTCATAGCCAGCAGGTGATGATGAGCCTGTATTCTCAATAACATACAACCTATTAGGGTCTAAATTCTGATCTGCAAAGATATAATCAACTCTTTTACCCAATAATTCGTCAGGCAATGGGCCTCCAGCAGCAAGAAACCTGAAGCTTCTAACTTCTGCTTCTCTATCGTTAACTTTATGATCAAAACCAAGCTTAAATATTAAATCTGAAGATTCCAATTCAATAGGAATTGTAAGATCCAATCCAACATTAAAAACATCATCATCAACACTACTGAATTGAGTCTGGTTCCTACCCGTATTGACGTCATAAAGATAAATACCATCATTATCACTATCTTCATAAAAAACAGATCGTTCATATGGTGCGTCTCTACTTGCTGATCCAAAAGAAACTCTACCATCCAGAACCATATCGTTATCAAATATTTTATCGAAACTCAGCTGATTATTTATTAAAGTTCTATCAAAGAATTCAATGTAATCCTCACGAATGTTTGCGGCATCACTTGGATCAAAACCAGTGATCGATCTAGCTTCTTTTGTTCCTTTATGGATATAAAGAGAAGTCCATTTTGCCTCAGCTGTATCGGATTCGACTCCAAAGACACCCATGCCATAGGTCGTAACATCATTTGAGGTAGAAATAAATGTCTTATTTTCAGCAATTATAACTGAAGCAGTTCCATCACTATTTGCTTGCAAATCTCCGGTTTGCCTTAGGCCCTCCTGAGTCTGCCAATTAGTTCTAACTCCAGCAGTAAGTAAAAAGCCTGAGGTTAATCCATTCCCTAGATCCCAATCAAGTTGATCACCGAATGTCACGTTAAATGAATTATCCACAGGTACATCTCCTTCTTGAATAACCCAAAGTTTTGAGTTTTCGAACTCCCTTGCAATATTTGCAAGTTGATAGGGTTCAAAGTTTGATCTATCAATTTTAGTACCTGCAGCTATGGCCTGCCCAACAGATGCAGGATAATCTCTTGTTCCATCATCATAGCCCCAATCATCATCACCACCACCGTCATAAAGAAGACCATCAGATAGCGAAGTTACAGAGTTATATCCAGAAGAAAAAGAAACAGATAGAATTCTTTCAAGGGGTACGGCCTTAGTTTCAATTGCAATCATACCACCACCAAATTCTCCATTCATATCGGCTGAATATGTTTTTTGAACAATTGCTGACTCGATCGCCTCGGTAGGAAACAAATCAAGCGGAACAACTCTTTTAAGTGGTTCGGGACTAGGCAATACTCCACCATTTAAAGTGGCAGCGGAGTAACGCTCACCTAAACCTCTCACATAAACATACTTACCTCTTACCAAGCTAAGACCTGTCAGCCTAGTAAGTGCTACAGCAATGTTGTCATCTCCGGTTCTTTCAATTTCTGAACTGTCAAGAACAACATTAATCTCAGTGGTATCCCTCTTTTCATCTGGAATGAAAGAACCGCTCACCACTACTTCCTCAATCTCTTGAGCTGAGATTGAGGCAGTAAGTAGTAATAAGGGTAAGAGAGTTTTTAAGCCAACCTTTTTACTTTTAAATGTATTCATTGGTAACTCCTATTTTGTACCCTTAATTAATTTAAGCTTCCAGCAACAGTCCACCCCTTATACCAAGTATCAGTAGAGTCTTTAACTGCACCTACATAATCAGTTGTTGTAAAGAATGTGTCAGCTGATTTATCAGTAACGGTCATTGCATTCTCAGCAGTACCATTAATCACTCCTGAAACCGTTGGTACATATGCACCTCCACCGGAATCAGCAGAATAAAGGTTATTACTTCCTACAGTTATCAAAGCTTCAGCTTGAGCAAGTGTTCCAGCTTCATCACCAAGTGCTGCAAGAGCTTTACAATCAAATGCTACGGAATTAAATGTAACCTTTGGAGTTGTTGCTGCGTCTTGGAAAGTTTCAGCTTTGGTAGTCTCGATACAAGCTTTGCTGTTAGATGCATCTATGACAATACCATTTGTATATATGCCTGAAACACCTTCTTTAAGCTTAATAACGTCATCCTTACCATTACTTATAAAAGTAAAGTTTGAAATAATTGGTTGAGATCTTGGCTCTGTTAAATAACCCACAGCAGCATCAGCATTAGTATTATCTGACTCAACTATATGATCACCAGCATCGGATGATTGTTTTACAATTACAAATTGTAACTTGCCTTGATAACCCCAATCGATATCAAGATTATCATCGCCAGCTCCAGTGCAAATTAAGTATTTAACATTTACTGTACCGCCAAAGAATTCAACACAGTCGTCTTGATTGTTATGAACTTGGACGTACTCAACAGTAGTTCCTGAACCAACTCCTCCAAATGTTATACCGTTAAGTTCATTGCCTGGGAAAATTTCATAACCAGCATATTGAACTCTTAGATATTTTAATGATCCACTTGAGTCATCAGAAGTATTTCCACCCATTAGTGCATCAGATGAGCCCTCAACTACTTTTTCACAAGCAGCGGTGCCTCGAACATCATTAGAGCATTTATTAATTGGTGCTTGGCCAAGTAAGACTAATCCTCCCCAAAGACCTCTTGAAAATTGCGTAGCTTGACCAGTCACATCATCTCTTCCAGTCATTATGATTGGAGCTGATTTAGTTCCATTAGCAATGAGCTGTGAACCTCGCATAACAATAAGATAGTCCGATCCAGATTCACCAAATACGGTAACTCCAGGATCAATAGTTAATGTAGCGCTAGCTCCACCAGCTTTAGTTCCATCGCCGCCCATATCTTCACCAACTTGTACTTTTCCTACAAGTTTGTAGAAGTTACCTCTTGTTAAAGTAACATCAGTTGTTAAAGTGCCTTGGACACTGCAAACTTTTTTACCTTCTAACGTTTCAGATTCAAAAGTTCCAGCTGGACATTCTGGTGCAGTAAATAGGCCTTTAGTCCATCCAGCTGCCCAGTTGTTGTCTTCATCAGACCCTGGAGCGAAAGCACCAATGTAATTTGTTTTAGAAAAGAAACCATCAATTTGAGTTGCATCACTTGGACACAATGTTGAAGTTCCACTCGTATGAGAGCCGACAGCACAAACAGCAGTTTGATTTGTAAATGCAGAAGTAATTCCTGACTCATTAGTTCCTAAGAACATCTGGCCAACCAAGGTATTGGTTTGGTTAGTAACTAGATTAGTTGCTCTAGACTCTATAGAAGCTTGTAATTCTGCAACTGTAGCAGAATCATCTCCGGCATTATAAACACCACCGGTTCCACAATCCATGAAGACTGAATGATGGGCAATTTTGTCATAACCAGGTGCGTCTTGGAGCGTTTCTGCCTTAGTATGTTCAATACAACCCTTATCGCCAGAACTGACGACAATACCATTAATATACATCCCAGATACACCTTCTTTATATTTAAGTGCTTCATCTCTACCGGTTGAAAGGAAAGTAAAGTTTGCTATTTTTGGTTGAGATCTTGGAGTTGTTAGATATCCAACTGCAGCATCAGCATTAGTGTTATCTGACTCTACAATGTGGTCACCGGCACTCCTAGTTTGCTTAACCACGACGTACTGCATTTTGCCTGTATAACCCCAGTCAATGTCTAAGTTATCATCACCGGCTCCAGTGCAAACTAAGTGAGTAACGTTTACAGTGCCGCCAAAAAACTCAACACAATCATCTTGATTATTGTGAACTTGAACATAATCAACTGTGGTGCCAGAGCCTACGCCACCAAAAGTAATACCATTTAATTCATTGCCCGGAAATATTTCATAACCGGCGTATTCAACTCTCACAAATCTTAATGTCCCTGAATTATCAGTGGGAGTCGCTCCACCCATCAGTGCATCAGTTGCACCTTCGACAAGTTTTTCACAATTTGCTGTGCCTCGGACATCGTTAGAACATTTGTTTATCGGAGCTTTACCAAGTATAACTAATCCGCCCCATAGACCACTGGCTGTATCAGGATTAGATAACGTTCCATCTAAAACAGAAGAGTGTGTAAAAACAATCGGTTTAGATGCGGTGCCTTTCGCTTCAATCTTTGAGCCTCTTTGAACAACCAAATAATCTGCAGAGGTTTTTGAAACAATAGTTACGCCAGCAGGGATATTTAAAACACCAGCTGAACCTCCAGCTTTTGTTCCATCTCCTCCCATATCTGAACCTACATTCACAGTTCCGCTTAACCTATAAATTACATCATCAGTTAAGGTCAGCTCGCCGGTGATCGTACCTGAAATGGCACATACAGTATTACCACCAATGCTATCATCAACATCTACATTTGTAGCATTAGGACAAGTTCCTGTTAATACAGAGCCGCCAACAACAACTTGCTGATCCGCAGCAGTAGGTGCTGCAACTTGACCAAGTTCACCTGGTGAACTAATGGAAGTACTGCTACCTCCGCCACAAGAGACTAAAATAAAAAGACTAAATAAAGAAAATAAACGCAAATACATTATGCACTCCTCATGAATATATAAATGTATTAGATTTGATTAAGTAAACTTTTTTGATGCAGCTATGTGAACAAAAGGGAAAAGGTTTGTGACAGCCCTGTAAAAACTATCAGCTCTAAGTCTTAAGAGTGAACCAAAATCTTGATCCACCATTTTTTCTAGGCATTACACCGACCTCACCACCTAGCTGATTTACAAGATGTTTGACAATTGCTAGTCCAAGACCGCTACCTTGTTTGGATTCTGCTCTAGCTTTTGCGGTTCTATAAAATCTATTGAAGACTAAGGTTGATTCCTCAGGAGTTAAACCTGAACCGGAATCGAGAATGGATACTCTAAAGAATTTATCTTGCTTTCTGAGCTTAATAACAATATTGGAATTTTTAGAGCTATACTTGATGGAGTTTTCTAATAGGTTATTAAGAACTTGTTCTAAAGCGCTATGGTCAGCTTTAACAATTGCTTCACCTGCGTAGTCAAATATAAATTTAATACTTTTTTCTGCAGCTAAGCTAGCCATGGCTTCCATCACTTGATGAATTTGATTTTTTAGATCAACATCCTCTATATTAAACTGCTTATCTCCATATTGGATTCGGGATAAGTCGATCAAATTTGAGACCATCTCCGTTAGTCTCTCAGAATTATGTAAAATTGCTCGTGTAAATCTGTTTGCATCCTTTGGATGATCTAAAGCACCATCCAGCAAAGTTTCAGAGTTAGCTCTGATAACGCTTACCGGCGTTCTAAGTTCATGAGATAAATTTGCAACAAAATCTCTTCTCATTGAGTCCATATCCCTTAATTGGGTTTCATCATGCAGCACTAAAATATATTCTTTGGTCCCTTTTGCGGCATTCATCTGAGCAAGTATCCATTTATCACCAAGCTTGCTTTGAATCTCAAACTCCATTGCGTATTTACCCTTTTTTTTTGCCTGATCAAACATCAGCTTAAGTGGTTGAAGATTTAAATCATCAATGCTTATATTCAAAAGATCGTTAACCTCAAGAATTTTTAATGCTTCATCATTATTAAAAGTAACTATTCCAAGCTCATCAAAAACAACAATACCTTCTCCTAGATCATTTAGCACAGAACCAAATTGATTTCTTTGTTTAGCAAGAAGGGTCAGTTGATTTTTTAAATCAACAGATATTGAGGAAAGACTTCGAGCAACCGAGCCAATTTCATCAACTCGTTTTGTTGGCAGCGATTTTATGGTTTTCTTCTTTAAGTCTCCTGATTCTAATCTAGTAACGGCACGCTCAAGTTCTAAAAAATTCTCACGCGTATAGCTTCCAGCAATGATGCCTGCCATTATAGAGGCAATTAAAGCTACCACTATAATCAAAATAACTGATGTATTAAGGGATCTAAATGCTTGATCAAAATAATTATATGGAACAGCTAATCTAATAATCCCTTTTTGAGCTGAGGATGGATCAACAATCGCAAAGTAAATCATTTCCTGTTGAATAGTATCGCTAAACCTTCTGCTCCAGCCCATCCCATTTTTCTGAGCATCAATAACCTCTGGCCTATTAGAATGATTATCGACCTGATCCAAGTCATCAACATCTATATTTGAATCACTTATAACTACCCCGGAAGAGTTAATTAAGGTGATTCTAGCTTGTGATGCCTGAGCAAGAACATCGGTTTCATCTTTAAGAGAATTCAGATCATTGAATTGGGACAAGGGACCCAAAGATGATTGAATGATTTGCCCTTGTTTTTGCAGCTCAATCTGAATTTGATCTTCTAAACTGGCTCCTAAATCTCTCTCAGCAACTATAAAAGCAAACAGTAATCCCAGCGATAAACAGGACATTACAATAAAAAATATCCTTCCTCTTATGCTCATTGATATTAATCTGGATTTCTAGAAAAACGATACCCAACACCTCGAATGGTTTGAATATAGTTTCCTACGGGACCTAATTTTTCTCGAAGTCTTTTGATATGCGTATCTACGGTTCTGGTAGTGACTTCGGAGCTATAACCCCAAACATCTCCAAGAAGCTGATCTCTGGTTTGTACTCTACCTCTCCTGTCAAGCAGATGCTTAAGCAATCTGAATTCTAAAGCAGTTAAAACAACCTCTTGAGAATCAATAAATACTTGATGGGCTTCAAGGTTTAACTCTAATCCACCAAAATTATGCGATGAAGTATCATTAGATGGAATTTTAACAACTCCTCTTTTTAAGATTGCCTTTGCTCTTAAAACTAACTCTCTCACACTAAATGGCTTCGTGACATAGTCATCCGCACCAAGCTCAAATCCCACTACCCTATCCACTTCATCTGTTTTTGCTGTCAAGATTATGACAGGGATATTTTTAGTATTTTTAGTGGCTTTAATGTCCCTACAAAAATCGAGACCTGATCCATCTGGCAACATTAAATCTAAGATTATTAAATGAGGTTGATCTTGATTTGTGTATGATTTAGCTTCACTAATCGAACCTACACTTACAACATCAAAAGACTCTTTTGCAAGATTATATTGCAAGGTTTTTCTGATATCTGGCTCGTCTTCAACGATTAAAATTTTAGTGGCCATTGATTATGAGATTATTGGTTACTTTATACATCAAATACACAAAACTTGTAAGTTTATTTATTTACTTTTTCAAGCTTGTAACGAAGTTGTCACGCATCTCAGGTTTTGAAAATTTTCCTGATGCAATTTTAGGTAAGGCTTCGCCAAAAATTATGATGTGTTCAGGTATCTGAAATGCAGCTAACTTATCGCTTAGAAAGTCTTTAATCGCTTGATCATCAATGAGATTAGGATTTTCTGAGTAGATAGCGGCACACAAAACTTCACCCAGGCGTTCATCTGGAATACCAAATACAGCAACTTCCCTAACTGCTTGATGCTCAGCAATTGCCGATTCAACTTCAATACAAGATATATTTTCTCCACCGCGGATTACTAGATCTTTTACACGATCAACAATAAAAAGAAAATCATCTTTCATGTAACCCAGGTCGCCGGTTTTAAACCAACCCTCATCATTAAACACCTCATCGGTTGCATCAGGATTGTCCCAATAACCGATCATATTTGCAGGAGACTTTATTACCACCTCACCATGATCACCTTCATTAAGAAAATTCCAATCTTGATCAACAATAGCAACATCTGTCACTGGCGGCACCGCACGACCGCAACTTGAAGGATTCTTTAAATAATCGTCATCGGCATTAAGAGTTCCCAAAGCATTGGTTTCTGATAAACCATATCCAATGGAAGGTTTGCCTTCCATTTCATCGTTTAATCTTTTAACGTGCTCCGGTGGTCTTGGAGCTCCTCCCCCACTTAAGTCGACTAATGAGCTCAGATCATATTTATCCTTTTCGGGATGATTCAATATGTCCCATGTCTGAGTTGGCACTCCAGTTATTGCAGTAATTTTTTCATTTTGAATAAGTTCTAAAGCTAGGCCCACATCCCACTTTGACATTAGAACCATTTTTCTTCCTGACAAGACAGACATCAAAAAACCTGCATGAGAACCAGTAACGTGAAACAAAGGCACACAATGAAGAATTGATGGAGCATTTTTATCACCTGCATTTAGTTGATTATCAGTTTTACTGTCATTAGCCATCTGAGTTCGAATAGTAAAAAAAAGAGCCCAGCTAATCAGTGTTGCAAGGATATTTCGATGTGATGATAGAACACCCTTAGGGTAACCTGTTGATCCCGAGGTATAAAAAATTGTTGCATGATCATTAGCATCAATTTCAATCTCAGGGCTTTTATCAGATGCATCGGCAATGAAATCATTAAAATCATCAAACCCTAAATTATCTTCAGGTCTAACGATGAGTTTTACAATGTCTAAACCTTCTAGGCCTTGCAATCGTTTGAAGTCGGCAATGAGTATTTTTGCACCTGAGTTATTGAGACCGTATATCACTTCTTTGGGAACCAACCAAGAATTTAAAGGCACCAAAACCAAGCCCGCCAACATACATCCCATATAGATAACTATGTATTCAGGGTTGTTAGCCATACAAACAGCTACTCGATCACCTTTTTTTAATCCTAAATTCAAGAGCGCATTTGCTGTTTTTTTGCTCTTTGATGTATTTCTTTGAATGTGTATCTTTCCTCATTAAAGATCAGCCAATCCGTTTCAGGATGAAGATATCCCAGCTCAAAATAATCTTTTAAATTTTTAGGTGCATTCACGAACTCCCTATAAGTTACTCCATTAGAATTAGTTCTCTCAGCGAATTCAAAAAGTTGTCCGGTTGCAGTAAAATCATTTACATAATCATGAATTTCTTTTGACATCATTACCCCATGCAGAAAACAGATATCCTAAACCATAAATCTAAAAAAAACATTGCCTTAATTTCATTATTTTCAATCCTTGCTAGTTGTGGTGGTGGAGGTGGCTCAAGCGGTGGATCACCAGGAAGCCTTGCAGATAATCCGAATAATGATCCTTCTACTTTGCCAACCAACCCTACACCCCCTACTCAGACCTTTGATCAACTCAAAACTAAGTATGAGAATAACTCTGAATACTCACGTCAATGGGGCCTAGCAACCATTAATGCATCTGCAGCGTATGCTCGGGGTGCAACTGGCTCTGGAATCACCATCGGCATTACTGATTCAGGACTGGATTCGACACATGATGAAATTTCATTCACTCGACTCAGTCCAGAAAGCAATCTGAGTTATTCAAACTACACTCCAAACACCAGACAGCAAAGACATGGAACCATGGTTTCTTCAGTGGCAGCAGGAAGTCTCTCAGAAAATGATGATTCACCGATGCATGGAGTCGCATTCAATTCAAATATTTTATTTACCGCAATTCAATTAGCTGAACCTGATGAAAATTATGATCCTCTCGATTTAGGTGATAGTTCTGGCAATAATGCTCCTGACTTTACAGGCATCGATAATTTTTTTAGTCAGTTATTTGAAATTTATAACATCGCCGATGTTGATATTGTCAATAACAGCTATGGATACTCAGGTAACATTAATGACTACAATGAAACTCAGATCAGAAATGCTTTTCCAAAAACCATTGAAGAAATGGCGCAAGCTAATACTCCTGACTCTCAAAAGACAGTCTATGTATGGGCTGCAGGAAATGCAGGATCTTACGCAGACCAAGGCGTTGATTATTCCAGTCCAGAATTACTTCCAGGAATGTCGGT
>MDTB01131732.1_pt1 | contig 26176 bp, 24 predicted proteins | sample 811161 | NCBI WGS metagenome assembly MDTB01 (sample SAMN05326650, study PRJNA326480) | marine metagenome | isolation source: seawater | place: Mediterranean Sea | collected 2009 | reverse complement strand
TTCAACACCGCTGTGGGTAAAGCGCACCTGCCCGGCATTGAGCTGAGTGCCGGTAAAAGTGTTCTGAGATGCGCCATTGACGGTAAGGGTAAGGGCGCTATCGAGGTTTGAGACGGTGAAGGTCACGCCGGCGTTATCGTCGTCTGTGTCGGTGTAGAAGAGATCGGCGGTGGTGAGGTCGTAGGTACCTTCTTCGTTGATGTTAGCCGCGAGGTCACCGGTCAGTACGGGTGGTGAGTTGGAGGCTCCAGTGACTGTAAGTGACTCGGAGTCGTTGGCTGTATCCCCGCCACAATTGTTGCTCTCGTAAACATAAAGATTGATCGTATATGATCCGGCTGCCAGTGCAGGTGCCCCAAAGTCTGTATTGGAAAATGAGCCTGACCTAGTCTGAGGACGCCAGTTTCCGTTAGCACCGCCATTAGAGTTGATACAACTCCCAACGTCGACCCCGTCAACCTGAAGCTTCGCTGACCTCATATTAAAATTGCTGGTCGAGTCTCCAGAGAAGCTGATGGTATAGCCTGAGGGTGCGGAGGCCGATGATTGAGAAACACCGGTAATCGTCACCGTTGGTGTAGCGAAAGAGGCCGACGACCAGAGGGCTAGAATGAGTAAAAGGCCTGTTGCTGCGTGTTTGCTCCAATTGCCCTCTGGGCTCATCTTTATATCAGCGAACAGTGAGGCGACCGACACTAGAGCATGTGCGACCGCGGCGCAGCAAGCTGGTGCCTAGCAGTCGCTCCTGGGATACCTTGCTCGGATGCAAACTCATCTCCAGGTTCTGCTCGGTTATGCCAAACCTCGCAGGTACCGTGCAGTGCAGTCAGGGCAGCAAAGCCGGCATTGACAAGCCCTAGGTCACTATCCCGGGGTGGATTATAGGCGGTCTCAACAAGATCAAAAAATAGTTTTCCTTCGGCTTGATCAACAATCTGGCTACGCACCGATCCAAATTCAGCGAGGCCACCCCACCTTAGACCCTGGGTCTCATTGTAGGGAAGCGCGGGCACGTTGAGATTAAGTACGCAGCGGTCTGGTCCTTGCATCAGTGGGCCCAAGAGGTCCACTGTATATCGGCAGGCCGTCTCAAAATGCCAAGGATCGGATACCGCAAGGCTGACGGCTAGGCCTTTGATGCCAAAGTTTTGCGCCGCCAGTGCGGCGCCTACAGTACCGCTGTGGAGAACCGATCGGCCAGTGTTGAGCCCTAAATTAGGCCCTGAAATGACCACATCAGGTCTTGGCCCGAAAGCCTCTAGGTGACTCGTGATGGTGCAGAGTGCGGGGGGGCCGTCCAGAGCAAAGGCGTCGCCCTTGAGGCCTTGTATTTGACGCTTTTCATAATGAATCGGACGCTCCCTCGATATATGCCCGAGACTGGCGCCGGTACCCGACGCATCATAACTGGGTGCGACAATCACGACTTCAAATCCGGCCGCCTCGACGTGTCGAGCCAATTCTTGCAGGCCGAGGCTATCAATACCATCATCGTTTGTGAGCAGTGCGCGCATAAATCTCTCTTTGTGAACTTTGATGATATTGTCGTTGAACCAGGGACCGGGGGCAAGCGGCGACCAGGGTGTGTCTGAAGTGCTTCAACGTCGTGGTTTTATCAGGTTTTCAAGGTTGAAAATTGTTTCCATTCTCTGAAAGGCGTTACAAATCAATCTGAAACCCTGACTGAGCAGTTTTGGGGGTATCCAAGGGATGAGTTAGAATGTGTATCAAGTCCTGGATCGCCGATGGGCAGTAATCAAAGCTGGATTGCTAAAGGAGAAAATCCCCCAGCAGTCAACGCATTGAGAGGCGGAAATCAAGATTGGCTGGGCGTTCAAGGGTGCTGAGAGAGGATCAGATTCTACGTTTTAAAATTTTGAGGTTCTAAACGCTTTGTTTTTTAAAAGGGGCTGTTTTTCAAAGCTTTGGGCTTTTTAATCTTTAGGCTTGAATGCTTCGCATTCTTTTTCTGCGCGCACCCGGGCTGCTCTTTCGCAAACTTGCCAAAGATCGTTACAAGCGACCAACGCCCGTTGCTTGGGTAGCGCTGCTTCAAAACAGTTCTTGTACTCGCGGTCGCAACCGGAAAGCAGGATTAAGCCTACAAAAAGCATTACCTTGTGCATTTTTAGATCTCCCAACCCTAGTAAAACTTAAAGTATCGTTTTCAAGAGAGCAAGTGTTCAATCTAGACTCGAAATTAAGAGGTTTTGAGATTTTGAGGTTTAAATGCTTAGAAATCTGTAATCAATGCAGGGGTAATGCAACCTGAGAGCGCCTGCACTGTGCTAGGGCTCGAGAGGGGAAAGTTAACGGTAAGCGAGTATTCACTGGCTTTATAGCTATGGATACGGATCAAAAGGGATAACAAAATGATTCAAGACTCATTGATTGGAGGAGGCCTCATTGGGCTCGCGAGTGTAGCGCTCATGCTAAGCCAGGGCCGTATTGCTGGCATCAGCAGTATTACTTATCGCGCTATTTTTCCTTCAGCACTTGAGCCCTGGGCGCTATGTTTTGTTGTGGGTCTTGTGCTGGGGCCCTTACTGCTTTTGATCACAACAGATTTTGTAGCGCCTGTCTTTGATGGATCGTGGACCGCGATCTTAATCGGTGGATTTTTCGTGGGCGTTGGCACCCGACTTGGTAGTGGATGTACCAGCGGTCATGGCGTCTGTGGTATCGGGCGCGGCTCGGCCCGGTCCTTGATTGCGACTCTGACGTTCATGATCGTCGGTGTCATAACCGTGTTTCTGCTGGGCCTTGTCGTATGAAAATCTATGCTTCGGCGGTGCTGAGCGGCATGGTCTTTGGCTTGGGGCTGGCGATTTCAGGGATGACGGATCCTGCAAATATCCAAGGGTTTCTAGACATTACTCGAGATTGGCGTCCTCATTTAGCCTTGGTTATGGGATCGGCCTTGGTGGTCTCGGGGCTTTTTTTTCAAATTGTGGTTCCCCGGCTCAAGGCTCCGCTGTTTGCAGCATCATTTGTGTTGCCTTTGGCAAGCGCGGTTGATCAGAAGCTCATCGGTGGGGCGGCGCTCTTCGGTTTGGGATGGGGCATTTCCGGTCTTTGCCCTGGGCCAGCGGTTGCAGGTCTTGCTTATCTCGAACCCAAAATTCTAGGGTTTATCGTTGCCATGGTGCTGGGCTTTAAAGTGGCGGACTGGCTATCAGCCCAGATGGTTCCGAAACAGAGCGAGCAGCAGGTCTGACGTTAAGCCGCTTTGGAGTTTGTTTAAACCCATCTCAAAGCGGCTAGGCGCTTGCCGACTTAGTCATCCAGGCCGCGCTTACCCGCTTCTCGGATCAGTGGTGTGTACTCAACGAAGTTAGGGGCACTCGTGCTGGCGCCGATTGTGGTCCCTGCATCGGTTGTTAGGGTGTGTCCGGTTGTGTAACCAGACTCATCGCTGGCAAGCCAGAGCGCCGCGTTCGCGACATCGCCGGCCATACCTGCTCGGCCTTTAAGCGGCGAGGTCGCTGCTAGACGTGCAATCGTGCCATCGATATCGGTCGGATCCCCGGAAAGGCCCGCTACCATGGCGGTTGCCATGCCTGTGGGTGCGATCGCATTGACGCGAATACCGTGGTGCGCCAGTTCGGTTGCAGTATTTTTGGTGATGCCGATCACCGCATGCTTTGCTGCGGCATAGGCGTGAGGACCAAGCCCGCCCATAATTCCCGCGGTGCTGGTCATGTTAACGATCGATCCGCTCTGTTGTGGGATCATCACCCGGGCGGCGTGTTTAATGCCATAGAAGACGCCGTTCAACAGGATGTCCAAAGTAAATTTCCACTCTTCGGCTGGCGTTGTGTGGATTGGGCCTGCGGCCCCGACAATCCCCGCATTGTTGTACATGACGTCGAGCCTGCCAAATTCAGAAACGGCCATGTCTACCAAGCTTGCGACTTGATTTTCCTGGGTCACATCGCAGTGACAAAATTGAGCGGCATCGCCTAAGGAATCTGCCAGCGCTTGCCCCGCATCTTCTTGAATGTCACCCAAAATGACCTTGCCGCCCTCCTCAATAAAGCGGAGCGTCGCGGCGGCTCCAAATCCACTGGCAGCGCCGGTTATGGCGGCAATTTTTCCTTCGAGTCGATTCGACATGTGAGCTCCCTGATTGGCTTATATTGCGGATGCTAGGCATGAAATCATGTCTGCGGTAAAGCTTCAACAGCCTTGGTTGTGTCGATCCCTTGACCGGCGGCGTTAGATCTTGTTCGATGCAAGGAGCCCAAGTCACTTATCCTTCGTTTAAGGAACGTGCGATGTCAGGAATATTGCCGATATATGGTCATACCGTGGTGCAGATCGCCTACCACGTCCCGGATATTGAGGCGGCCGCGGTGCAGATGGCGCGCCAGTTCGGTGCTGGGCCGTTCTTTATCTCAAAAGGTATTCAGCTCTCTCAAGGGTGGCACCGGGGCGAAAATTGCCCATTCGTTCATAGTTCGGCCTACGGACAATGGGGAGATGTAATGGTTGAGTTGGTCCAGCAGGAGTCCGAGGGACCCTCACCGTTTCGAGATTTGTATGAACCCTTTGAGCGAGGCTTACATCACTTGGCGGTGATGACCTCAGATTTAAAAGCGTCCTACAAGCACTTCGAGCGCCAAGGCCTGATGCTTGCGACGCGCGCGGTGACCCTGTCTGGGGTTGAGTTTGCTTTTATCGACGCGCTTGATTCGCTGGGTCACTTCATCGAGATTTATGAATCGAGCGAGCAACTTTTGGGCTTTTATCAAATGGTGAAAGAAGCCGCTGTCAATTTTGATGCCGAAGACCCGATTCGTTATTTGAATTGACCCGGTTGTTAGAAGCGCCATGGTGGGGTTGCTATTGCTTAATTGTAAGACTGTGTGGCCTCGTCAAATCGAGGGTAATGACTTCGAGTTTAAGCGGCCGCGGTGTTTTTTGATGGCGGCTTGATGAGGTAAATGAGTAGGCCCGAGACAATATTGAGCACTGCCACAACGGTCAGTGCCGCAACGTAATCGCCATAGAGATCAAAGTGCCGGCCGACCAACCAGGGTGCAAGGGCGCTCAGGGTTAAGGCAAAAGGCAACCCTGCGCCGCGAATGGCGCCTAGGTTTGTCCTGCCATAGAAATTAGCCCAGATGACTTCTTGCATTGGGATCATGCCGCCCCATCCAAGACCCAGCACCACGAAAGCGGCGTAGGTCCAGATTAATGACTGACTTCCCACGGCAAAAATAATGAGCAGCAAAGCCACCCCAGTCAGGCTGGCGGAAATGGCTGCCAAGGGTTTGACGGGCATACGATCGATGAGCGTGCCCCAGAAAGGTTTTGAAAGCATTGCAGGAATCGAGGCAATGACAATCGCCAGGGCCGCCTCATTTCGAGTGAACCCCTCATCGGTTAAAAAAGGCACGCTGTGTAGCAACAGGACGATGATGTTGATTGAAAAGAACCCAAACGCAATAACCAATGCATAAAAACTGAGGGTTCGGATGGCTTGACCCCGGGTAAAGGCGAGGGCTTCTTCGAGGCGCGCTTTATCCCCCTGGTTGCTCAAGAATTCGGCCTCGGAAAGCCCGTCAGGGCGCAAACCATAATCTTCAGGCTTGCGGCGCATCGCCAAGGTCACTGGGATCATTACGAACGTTGATAGGGCGGCAAGCCACACCCAAGCTTCTCGCCAGCCCAAGTTGTCAATGAGCCAGGTTGAAAGCGGGGTTAGAATGATGCCCCCCATCGAGACCCCCATGGCGGCGATGGCGATGGCTTTGCCCCGATGTAGGACGAACCATTTCGATAGGGTGACGTTAACAACAAGGTTACCCACCATCGCGCACCCGCAGGTGAGAACCACACCATTGAGAAACCACCAGGCGAATCGTGACTCAACCAAGCTATGTGCAAACAAGGCAGCGCCGAGGATGAGGGTCCCCAATGCCATGATAGGGCGTGCTCCGATAGCATCGACCTTGGCGCCGACAATAAACCCGACAATCGCCATAACGAGTTGTCCAAGGGTTCGCGACAAGGTGTAGTCGCCGCGGGACCAGTTGAGGTCAGTTGTCATTGGCTCCATAAACGGACCCAAGACGTAGCTGTAAATTCCGATGGAGACGAATTGAGCAACGAATGCGGCCGTTAGTAGTCGGTAACCATAGTAGGGCTTTGGTTTCAGGGGTGTTTTCCTTTGTAATGCGGCGCTCGCCAACTTGCCCGGACAATCGAAGTTCCGCGAGGATGGGGCAGTAGAGCGCGAAACCCGGGCAGTTGCAAACTGAAGCGCTGTAGCTTTTCTGATATGATCTCGCCGCGTTACTCTGGGCCCATAGTTAAATGGATATAACGAGTCCCTCCTAAGGATTAGTTCCAGGTTCGATTCCTGGTGGGCCTACCACGATCTATTGTTAAAGCCATTGATGACGCTGAAAACTCTAGGACCAGTTTTGAAACTGGTCATATGAGGTAGACAAAATTAAATGACTAGGGCTCTGCTGAGCCCCTGAAGGCAGTCTGTTAATGTGCGTTAGCATCACCGTTGGGGTCGACTGCTTTAAGCGAAGCTTCAGGAAACTTGTACAAATCACAGACTAAACGCGAATTTGCTCTTTGCTGTTTTTACGGACAATTACTTCAGTAGGCCAAACAGTGGGCGCTATTCACTGGTTAAACCCAGCAGGGATGTATCCACCTCGATTTCGGGGGTAGGTGCGCGCTCATGCGCATCAATGAGATCACCCTCGGAGGTTTTTAGTGACCACGCCGAAAGATCTGGCTCGGCCACTGGCTCAGGCCCTCCGATGGTTTCGAGTATAGCGCCCGCTTCATCAAGATCGAGGTCCGGGACTGTGACGGATGGAGTCACTTCTGGACCAGGTTCAACCAGCGTGCTGCCGTCGTTCTCTTTGATGCTAATCGTCGAGAGGTCTAATTCTAAAGGTGCGACCTGTTTCTGCTCTTCGGCGGTGAGCAGGTTTCCGGTGCCTGCGATGGAGAAACCAGACAGGTCGAGAGACGGAGGGATTGGATCTGCAGCAGGGTCAAATAAGAAGCCGATGTTATCCTTGAGGCTAAGCCCGTTCTCAGCCGCCGAATCAGCGGCTTTATCTCCAGCTGGAGCAGGTTGTACGTTCTCGCTGCCAGCTTCGGTGGCCCCTGCAGGCGCTCGGTCCTTTTTGTCGACGCGAACGCTGACGTCAGCGCCAAGGCTTTTGAGCTGCTGCGCAAATTTGAGTGTTGCAGCTTTGTCTGGAGACCGCTTAATGGCCACGGGTTTACCAGAGAAGAATTTCTCTGATTGGGCCTCAGTCAATCTTAAAGCGCCTTCAACGGCAATCTGCACGGTCATAGGGTCAAAACCCTCTAGCGCCTTGCCTGCGAAAACCACTATAAAATCGGGTGCGTCCAATGAACAACTCCTCGCTCAAGGGAGCTTAACCTTGGACTCTACCTCCCGACAACATCAGTATTTCGATTCTGTCGGCTATCGAGCATTCCACGCCTTCTCTAGCTGCTGCTGAAAGGCCTCTGAGTCAGCATTATTCTCGATCACAAGGTCTGCTTTTTGGCATCGCTCAGCATTGCTGAGCTGGCTATTGAGGCGGTTTTGGACCGCCTCAATCGGGAGACCATCCCGGGCCATCGCGCGCTCAGTCGCGAGTTTGGGCTCGACGACCACGACCCAAGTTTGGTCACCCAGATCTTCCCAGCCCGCCTCGAACAAAACCGCGGCTTCAAGCACGATATCAATGCCCGGGTTTGTGGACTGTCGTTCTTGGATTTCTGCTTCTGCCAGTTGTCGAATGGCTGGCCACACAATATCGGTCAGCTGCTTCAGCGCATCGGGTTGACCAAACACTTTCCCTCCAAGGGCCTTGCGATCAATGCTGCCATCGCTGCTCCGAACATCTTCACCGAAAGCTTCGACGATCTGTTGATTAGCAGGTTGACCTGCTTCGTAGGTTCGGTGCCCCAGTTTGTCAGCATCGATCACATGCGCACCCTGAGCGGCAAAGTATTTTGCCGCGGTTGATTTTCCTGCGGCGAGACCGCCCGTTAAACAGATGACTGACATAGTTGTCCCGTGATTCAAAAGCCGTAATCTGCCACAACCAGGTTGTGATATAAAGGATGCTCAAAGGCAAAGCGCAGGGTCATAGATTAAACCCTGGGCAGCCCCTTGATGATCGTTATGATTGATGAATGTTGGTAGTGCTGCCCAAGAGGATAAAAAATGAGCCAAAAAAGAGATGCCGCGATTGTCGGCATACATGAATACCCCAGTCGTGATGTGGAGGGAGAAGTCAGCCCCTTGCAAATAAAAGCGGAGTCCGCAGCACGTGCCTTGGCTGATGCGGGTTTGACTTGGTCGGATGTTGATGCCATTTACGATGCCGGTGATGGCGGCGGCATGGCGGGTCTGACCATGGCTGAATATTTTGGATTGTCACCTAGAGTGATTAATACAACGAATGTTGGCGGCAGTAGCTACGAATATCACGCAGCGCATGCTTGTCGCGACATCAAAGCCGGCAAGGCACGGGTGGCGCTTTTGACCTATGGGTCTACCGCGCACAGTAACGCCCGGGCCATCGGCGTTGGTGGTCGAGGTGGGGCATCAATGCATCCTGCAGAGAACATGGATTCCTATGCTGGAATGACCCTGATCGCCAATTACGCCATGGTGGCGCACCGTCATATGCACGAGTACGGCACGACGAGTGAGCAGTTGGCTGAAATTTCAGTCGCCACCAGAATGCATGCCATGCGAAACCCAGAGGCCGTGCGGGCGATGGAGGATCTTGAATTTTTAGATATTCGTGAGACGACGATTGACGATGTCGTAAATTCTCGATTGATTGCCGACCCGTTGCACCTCTTAGAATGTTGCATGATTTCTGATGGCGGCGGTGCCGTTGTCATCGCCTCCCCCGAGGTCGCCAGAAACTGTAAAAAGCCCCCGGTCTGGATCATTGGATCAGGAGAGGCAACCAAGTATCCGATGAATGGCGGTGATATCACCACCAGTGCTGCAGCCCAATCAGGTCCTCAAGCTTTTGCAGAGGCCGGTATCACGCCTGGTGAAATTGATATCGCCATGATCTATGACTCGTTCAGCATCACAGTGCTTGCGCTGCTCGAGGACTTAGGCTTTTGTCCTAAAGGTGAGGGTGGCCGTTGGGTCGAGGGTGGTCGTCTTCGATTCGATCGACCGAACGATGGCCCTGCGCTGAACACAGATGGCGGTGGCCTTTCCTCCAATCATCCTGGAATGCGCGGGATCTTTTTGCTGCTCGAAGCGACCCGGCAGTTGCGGGGTGAGTCAACTTCCCAAGTGGCCGACGCTCATCTTGCGATAGCACACGGCAACGGCGGGATGCTTGGCAGTCGACATGCCGCCGGTACCATTATTTTAGGGAGCGATTAAGATGAATGACCCAGTGAGACCCTTACCCCGAACCGATGAATTCGACACCCGTGAATTTTGGGCCGGGACCAAAGAGAAAGTGTTCCGCTATCAACAGTGCAAGAATTGTGAAACCGTCATTTTTTATGCGCGTCGTCACTGTACGGGTTGCATTGATGGCGTCTTAGAGTGGAAAACAGCCTCCGGGCGGGCAACGCTGTATACCTACAGCGTTGTAAGACAGAGCTACCATCCGTTTTTTAGAAATCAAGTGCCCTATGCGGTGGCTTGGATTGATTTAGAGGAAGGGCCCAGAATCTTAAGTAATGTGGTGGGGGTTGCTGACCCGCTCAAAGAGATTCATATTGGGATGCCCCTCGAGCTGGAATGGGAAGAGCATGAAACGCTTTGTATTCCCTTGTTTCGCCCAGCAACCTAGTTTCATAGAGGGCTTCGACAGGATTGAAGCGCTGAACACCGAGCGTCGGCGTCTTCAATGTCTTGTTTGCCCGCGTGTGCAAGGGGGGGAATGACCCTTGGTGAGTCGATTTAGGGATGCCAGCTACCCTAGGGCAGCTTCGCTAGGCTGTTCATTAGGACGTCTAATAGAGCATTTTTCAATAGATCATTGTTCAATAGCGCGTACTTCAATAGAGCGTTCTTCAACAGAGCGTTGTTCCATAGAACGTTCTTGATAAAGCACAGCTGAATGAGAAGCCTGTTCGGCTAATCAAAAGCAATGGTCGCGGTGCCAAAGACGCGAGTTTCCTGTTTTTCGTTAGAGACAGTCAGGTCTATTTCAACCGTTCCCTGTTCGGTGTCGATATCGGTCACAACGCCGCTGATGGCGTGGGCTTCATCAGCCATAACCGGTGCACGAAAGACGGTATCGATGGTTTGGACCCGTGCGGTTGGCGCCCAGTGATGAATCATGGCAACCAAAAAACCTTGGCTCATGACCCCTGGAATCATCGCCCCGGGCAAGCCCTCTTTCCTTGCCCCTTCGTGATCGCTGAATCTCGGCCCGCCCCAACCGATCAGGCTAGCAAATTGGCTTCCCATGGCGAGGGAGGTATCGGGCTTAAAGGCGGGTAGGTCAACGCCAAATTCAACGTCTTCAATAGAGCCGATACTCATGATTTTTTCTCCCGCATCACAATGCGACTATCAGAATTGGCCAGATGCACGCCGTCAGCATCGTAAAATTCGAGCCGGGAAACCACAAAGATCATGCGGCCACTGCGCCCTGTTTTGGTGTAGATATCATGCAGATGGGTTTTTCCGGTGAGCGTTGATCCCGGGCGAATCGGGGCCAAGCATTCAACGCCTTTGCCAGCATCCATGCCGAGGCCAAATCGAGGAAATCCGGTGGGCAAAGATCGACCGCCGCTCAAGCAGGCAACAAAGGTCGGTGACGCTTGAAAATCGGGGTCTTCGGGGTCTAGAAATTTGGGCAGGGTCTCACCACAAAGACGGGCGTACTCTGCGGTGACTTCGGGTTTAATATCGAATTGCTTTTCGTCAAAGGATTGGCCCAAAAATTGGTCTCTGAGCGCTTGAATATCAGCATCCATCACGTCGTCCTAGTGGTGTGGTTCTATCAATGTTGAAGTTTTTGTAGTCTATCAGTGGTTTCAGGTCTTCAGGGTGATGGCCTCAAAAGCGCCGGCCTTGAGGGCTGCAACCAAATCATCGATAGAAGTAATGTCAGCTTCAAATCGGGTTGCACATCGGCCTACATGGCTCACGATGTGCGAGTCGCTGCCTCCGATGCCGAGATATCCGTTGTCCTCTGCCCCTGTTCGTGCAATCTGATCCTCGTCATCCCGGCTGCCGCCGTTATATATCTCGACGATTTGCACCCCCGGTGGAATACCCAGTGCCTCAGTGTGGGCAAACATGCCGACTTTTGGGCGCCCGGGATGACAGGGTACGGCGATCGCGCCGTGGGCATTCGCGGCCTCAATCACATCCCTCAAACGATTGTTGATGCTGGCAAAGTCAAAAGCTTGGGTCAGCGCCTGCGTCACACCGTAGACGAGGACGTGACCATATTCCGTCTCTACTTCACTGGCTTTGAGAATCACTAAGTCATGGGCCGCCGCCAGTTCTGAATAGTCTGATTCGTCGTCGAACTGACGGTGCTCTGTAAGAACGAATCCGTCGATCGGGATGTCCCGGGTTCGAATCCATTGGCAATAGTTTTCAACTTTGGCTCGACCATCGTCGGACTTGATTGAATGGGTGTGTAAATCGAGAATCACGTTGTTCTGCTCGCCCCTAATGAAGAGCCCCGTTCACTGCAGGGCCGTGCTTTGTGATGCTGGGCCATTATACCGATATCGCTCACGTTGTGGAGGACCAAGTCAGCGGCGCAATCGTGGGGTGTTGGACGACCCCCGCTTCAGTGATCTGATGCAGAGCAATCGTCGCAGCTGAAGGCATTAGTTCAATCATTCCGAGGGTTCCTCGGCGCAGTGAACGGTTGTTCGGAAGGGTGGGTGAACCAGGGTTGACGAGCACAAGCTCCTTGAGGACGGTGAGGGATTCGGCGTGGGTATGACCAAAAATGAGTATATTCGGAGGCGTTTCAAAGCGTTTTTGAATCGCCTTCATGACGACCGTTTCGGGTTTGCGCGCCGGTGAAGGACAGTGATGCATCATTCCGATAATGGTGCCCTCAAAATCAAGTCGCCAAGATGATTTGAGGCGAGGGTCTGTCAATCCGATATCGCCGTTACCCAGCGCAACATAGGTTGGGGCAATTTCGCTGAGGGTATCGACAATATCGAGCGTATGCAGATCCCCCGCATGCAAGATCGCGTCGCAGCCCTCAAAGAAAGCGAGGGCCTCCGGCCAAAGGTGTTCGATGGCACCTGGCATGTGGGTGTCGGCGATGAGGCCGATTTTGGTACTACTCATTGATGAGTCGATCAATCTGGGTAATCCCCATGTTGTACAGCGTGAAACCCAAAGTGTCAGCGACTTCATCAATGCGTTTTTCGATGGAGGTGCCGGCCCCGTGTCCAGCATCGGTTTCTATGCGAATGAGGGTGGGCGCTGCACCGGTTTGAGCCGCCTGCAGGGTCGCTGCAAATTTAAACGAGTGGGCAGGAACCACACGGTCGTCATGGTCGCCGGTGGTTATTAGCGTGGCGGGATAGGCTGTGCCGGGCTGAATGTTGTGCAGCGGCGAGTAAGCGAGCAAGGTGTCAAACATCTCCGGGCTCTCGTCACTGCGGCCATAATCAAAAGACCAGCCAGCCCCGGCTGTAAATTCGTGATAGCGCAACATGTCCAGGACGCCAACGCCGGGTAGGGCGACTTTCATGAGATCGGGTCGTTGGGTCATGATTGCACCAACGAGCAGGCCACCATTTGAGCGCCCTTGCACGGCGAGATAATCCGGCGTGGTGTAACCTTGGTCGATCAGATACTCTGCTGCTGCGATAAAATCGTCGAAGACATTTTGTTTTTGATGTTGTGTCCCAGCCAGATGCCAGTCGCGACCGTATTCACCCCCACCCCGCAGATTCGGCACCGCATGGACGCCCCCTTGCATGAGCCAGAGAGCGGTTGCAGTGCTAAACCCAGGGGTGATGCTGATATTGAATCCGCCATAGCCATAGAGCAATGTCGGGTTTTTGCCGTTACGGTAGAGCCCGCGCTTGTGGGTAATCGTCATTGGAATGCGGGTTCCATCTCGGCTGGAGAAAAATACTTGATGCGTCTCAAATTCAGCAGGATTAAAGCGAATTTCAGGCTTAAAATAGAGACGAGAAACGCCGGATTCTGGATCGAACGCGTAAATTGAACGGGGTGTTTTGTAATTGCTGAAGCTATAGTAAAGCACCTCGTCTTCAAATTTTCCGCTGGGGCGACTTGCGGACCCGACTTCCGGCAAGGGAAGTTCTCGAATCAGGTTCCCTTGATAATCGTGTTGATAGAGTCGAGATCGCGCGTCCAACAGATAGTGCGCAAATAGGTATCCCCCACCCGTTGAGACCCGCAGCGGCATCTCTCGCTCGGCAATGACATCGCTCCACTGAGCGGGGTCTGGCGTGCTCAGGTCAATGGCCACCAGTCGGCCGTTGGGAGCTTGATCATTGGTGTAAACCAGTACTCGATCGCCATCGCTCCCGACCACATAGGTATCCGACTCGGGGTTGCTGTCGACTTCGATGAAGTCTGAGTCGAGCTGGCTGAGGTCCTTGATTCTGAGCAGATTGCCGGCCGTGGTTTGGGCCGCTTGGATTGAAAGAAAACGCTGATTTTCTGTCAGATCGGCGCCAACGTATCGGTATTTTTCTTCCGCATTTCCACCAAATACCAGAACGTCCTCGCTTTGCGGCGTTCCTAGGCGGTGAAAATACAATCGGTGTTGGTCAACTTGGGCGCTCAATAAGCTGCCGTCAGGTTCTTGATAACTCGAATAAAAAAATCCCGTGTCACCTTGCCAAGTAATGCCTGAGAATTTGACGTTGCGCAGGGGCGGCTCAATTTCGCGTCGTGTTTCAGTCTCAATCAGGTAAATGCTGCGCCAGTCGCTGCCAGATTCAGATCGTGCATAAGCCGTCCATCTTGCGGATTCGGAGAACGCGACCTGTCCGAGTGAAATCGTACCGTCTGGACTGAAGCTGTTGGGGTCGATAAACACTTCGGCAGCTTGGTTGTCTAGGCGCCGCATTAAAACAGAGTGATTTTGTAGGCCGGTATTCTCAAAATAGTAGAAATATTGACCTTCTTTCGCTGGCGCGGATATCCGCGGGTGTTGCCAGAGATCGGTGAGTTGCGCCTTAAGATCGGCGCGATAGTTAATGTTTTTCAGGTGGCTCTGGGTGACTGCATTTTGATGAGATACCCATTGCCCGGTTTCTTCACTTCGATCGTCTTCTAGCCATCGATAAGGGTCCGCAATGGTTTTGTCAAAGTAAGTATCGACATGGTCTGTTGTTCGGGTCTTTGGATAGTCAAGGGGACTTCGATCTTCGATGTTCGGTTGTTCACAGGATGCGATCAGCAGGCCAGCGGCAAGGTAAGTGATATGCTTTAGCGCTGCAGACCGGCAGATTAACAACAATGCACATCTGAGCAGCGAATTGGATGGTTTGGGCATGATGTGAGGGTTCCTCGGTTAGAAAAGCGTTAGGTTAATGTGGCAATGACGTTGGTTAAAAACGCGTTGAAACTTTTAATCGTCGACTCCGTTCGATGGGGCCCAGCGATTGCGCCAGCAAAAACATGACTGATTGCGCTTGGATCCTCCTTGATAGGCAGGTGCTGTTTGTCCGATGAACCCCACTTTTTAAAAACTGCTTTCGCGGCCTTTGAAGAAATCGTTGGGTCATTATCCATTACCATCATGGCCATCGGTGTCTTCCAGGTGGATTCGGGTTGGCGCCTGAACCAATCAACGACTTTCTGCATCTCGATCACGGCTTGAATGTCATAAGTGAAGGTCCAAAACTTTGCGGCGAGGTCGTTTTCGGGTGTCCAACTGCGGGTTCGACCCAAGATGAGTGGCACAAAGTACTCTGCCAGGGGCAAGGTCAAGATAAAATCAAATGGCGTGTTGATTTTAAAGTTGGGTGACATCAGTAAATGCGCAAGCGGCTGACCATAGACGGGGCCTAGGACTCGATCCGCCCAACAGGCCAGGGGCGCGCCGGTTGATGTGCCAATTAAAATTGTTTTGCCCCCCAAGCGAGATGCCAGGTCAAAGCCGTCGGTGACGCTTTGCAACCAGTCCTCAGCCGTCGCTGTCATTGCGTCCTGATTGAGCCCATGACCCGCCAAGCGCAGCTCGACCAGGTTAGCCCGAAGGTGATCGGCTAGGGCTTCGGCGACGGGCGCAGTCTCTTGCCGGCAAGCGGAAAAACCGTGAATATTCAGAAATACAAATTCTGTCTTCGCCGGTTGGGTGGGATCAAAATACACGATTCTGGCCTCGGCCCCTTCAATCACCTGACCGAGATTGTTCTCTTCTTGATGTAACCAGTCCCCGAGCATATCCACTGCAAGGTTTTCCGGAACCCGGGAGGTTTTTGGAGAGGCGTTCAATCGGGGGCGTTTTAGCATGGTCAGTGGTGCCAATTTGGATGCGTGGTTTTTTTTGATCAGTGGTGCTGAGATTTACACCCTTTTGGGTGCCTACTTCGGCTCGTTTTATCACCTTTAAACGTCCGGGGCGCTGCGCGCTGCTACGGACTATTTTTTCATGCAAATCATACCGCGTTTGAGTAGTTTTAGTTTCGCTTAATGTAGCATTCTAGTAAGATCTCGGGATGCGACTCCAAGCGATCAAGCTCACCGGTTTTAAATCTTTCGTCGACGCAACGACGGTCCCTTTCCCCAACAATCTTTGTGCAGTGGTCGGGCCTAACGGCTGCGGTAAATCGAATATTATCGATGCTGTGCGGTGGGTCATGGGGGAGGGTTCTGCCAAAAATTTGCGCGGCGAATCCATGACCGACGTCATTTTTAACGGCGCTAGCTCGCGTAAACCCGTTGGTCAAGCCAGCATCGAGCTCATCTTCGATAATACCGCCGGACGGTTGACCGGAGAGTACGCGGCTTACTCTGAAATTTCGATCAAACGTCAGGTCAGCCGAGACGGGTTGTCGAGCTACTTTCTGAATAATGTTAAATGTCGTCGCAAAGACATCACCGATATCTTTTTAGGAACAGGTCTGGGTCCGAGAAGCTATTCGATCATTGAGCAAGGCATGATCAGTCAATTGATTGAAGCCAAGCCAGAGGAGCTTCGGGTCTACCTTGAAGAAGCCGCGGGAATATCTCGCTATAAAGAACGACGAAAAGAAACAGAGCGCAGGATTGCCCATACTCGGGATAATCTGGACCGGCTCTCAGATCTTCGGGAAGAGCTCGAGCGTCAAATCCACCATCTTGAGCGCCAAGCGAAAGCTGCTGAAAAATACACAGAATTGAAGAAGGCTGAACGCACCACCAGCGCGCAGCTTTCCGCTTTGCGTTGGCAGGGGTTAGACGAAAAAGCATCTCACGCGCAGACCGAAATCGATCAGTTCGAGATTGATTTGCAAGCTCGAATCGCGGACCAACGCCGAGTTGAGGCTGAAATTGTAGAGAAACGTCAATCGCTTCAAGGCATTAACGATCAGCTAGCCAAAGTCCAGCAACGGTTTTTCGATGAAGGTACTGAAATCGCAAGGATTGAGGAAAGCATTCAATATCAATCCGAGCGTGCGCGAACCCTGGCTGATGATCTTCGCCAGTCCGAACAGGAACGCGCCGAGAGCAGCGCCAGTCTTGCCAGTGATGAGGCGCTTGTTGCCGATCTCAAGGCCCAACTGGCGGCTTTGATGCCGACCCAAGAGCAACTGACGGAGTCTGAGCAGCGTTCGAGCGCTGAACTTGAGGAAGCCGAAGCATCTGTGCTTGATTTGCAAGCCCGCTGGGAAGCGTTCTCTATTGAGGCCGCAAAAGTGGCCCAAGCCGGCGAGGTAGAACAATCTAAAATTGGGCTTTTGGAGGACTCCATTAGTCGCGTCAAGCAGCGACAAAAGAGTCTCGATGATGACCAAGTGCGTCTGACTGAACAAGCGGTCTCCGAGGAGATTGGTCCGCTTGAGGCCATGCTCGAGACCCAAGAGTCCCAGGTCGCGCAAATTCAGGCAGAATCGGATGAGCTTGCTCAGCAGTTACAGCTACAGCGAGATCAGAGTGAGACGCTGGCCCGTACGTTGAGCACTCAGCGGGGTCAGATGCAGCACCTCTCCGGTCGACAGGCATCCCTCGAAGCCTTGCAACAGGCCGCGCTAGGTCAATCTGGAGAAGAGGTTCAATGGCTGAAGGAGCGGTCGCTAGATACGGCTCCACGGCTGGGTGAACGCCTAGACGTCGAGACTGGATGGGATGGCGCCGTGGAAGCAGTTCTTGGGGAAGCCCTGCAGGGCGTGCTGGTCAGTGACCTGGGTGCGCAGGCACAGGCGGCTGCGGAGTTGTCAAAAGGGTCTCTCACCCTGGTCTCTTTAGCCGAGCCGTCCCAAGAGGGGCAGACCCAGACTGGGCGTCTGACCCTTGCCAGCAAGGTCCGCTCGAGTGCAGAACTGCAGGCTTGGCTGGATCATATCTTTGTTGCAGAGGATCTCGATGATGCGTTGCGGCAGTCTGAATCACTGGCGCCTCATGAATCTGTTGTGACCCGAGACGGGGTCTGGATCGGTTGCAATTGGATGCGCGTTAGCGCGGAAAAAGATGTGACGGCAGGGGTTATTCAGCGTCAGAAGGATTTAACCCATTTGATCGATCAGCTTCAAGCACGCGAGCAAACGATAGCGGTCACTGAAACTGAAGTCGAGTCTGGAGCAGCCAACTTAGTCATGCTCGAGTCGGCAAGAGATGATTTACAAGACCGTTTGGTCCAGCAGCAGCGTAGTTACGGTGAGACCCGTGCGCGCCTGACCGCCAAACGGATTCAAGCCGAGCAGGTGGCGAACGAAGTTGCGAGAGCTGAGCGTGATTCAGCGGCGGCGGAGGCGCAGGTCAAAGAAGACTCAGCACAGTTGCTTGCGGCGCGAGGGCGGCTTGGCAGCGCCATGGACGATATGGCGCAAGCGGAAACCCAACGGGTGCAGATGACCGAGGCGCGAACTGAGGCTCAAAACCACTTAATCTCCGTGCGCACCCAAGCGCAAGCCGATCGTGACGCAAATCACCAGTTGGCGCTGCAATTTCAAAACTTACAGGCCCAGATCACGGCAACTGAGCAGGCCATTGTTCGGTTAACTGCGCGCAGAGAGGCGCTGGATACAAGAAAGCAAGAGCTAGAGGCCAGTATCGAGGCGCTCGCCGAACCTGCCACGGAGTTGGAGACAAAACTGCAGGAGCGGCTCACTTCGAGGCAAGAGATCGAGGGTGAACTCACTTCAGGTCGGCAAACGCTTCAGCGTGTTGAATTTGAGATTCAGAACCTCGAGCAGCAGCGCGGCGACTTTGAAGAATCTGTCGGTGGGGTTAGAAGCCAGCTCGAGGCCGCGCGCCTGGACTTTCAAGCACTGGATGTTCGACGTAAAACGATCGAAGAGCAACTCAAGAGCGATGATGAGGTTTTGCAAAGTGTGCTTGAGGCGATGCCCGAGGAAGCCAACGAAGAAGAATGGGAAGGGCAGCTGCAGCGCCTGGAAAACAGAATTCAGCGATTGGGTGCGATCAATCTTGCTGCGATCGAAGAATACAAAGTGCAGGCCGAACGGAAGGAGTATTTGGATCTTCAGAATGAAGATTTGGAGAAAGCGCTCAACACGCTCTTGCAAGCGATTCGTAAGATCGATATCGAAACCCGAACCCGCTTTAAAGAAACCTTTGATCTGGTCAATAGTAAGCTTCAGCAATTGTTCCCTAAGCTGTTTGGGGGAGGGCATGCTTATCTTGAAATGACCGGTGAGGACCTGCTGGATACCGGTATTGGTCTCATGGCGCGACCGCCGGGCAAGCGAAATAGCAGCATTCATTTGCTATCGGGCGGCGAGAAAGCCTTGACCGCGATTGCCTTAGTGTTTTCTATCTTTAGCTTGAATCCTGCACCTTTTTGTCTGCTCGACGAAGTCGATGCTCCGCTGGATGATGCAAATGTGGCGCGCTATTCTGAACTGGTCAAAGAAATGTCACGAACGGTGCAGTTTATCTACATCACGCATAACAAAGTTGCCATGGAAATGGCCGAACAGTTGATGGGGGTGACCATGCACGAGCCGGGGGTTTCTCGGTTGGTGTCTGTTGATGTCGAAGAAGCGGTTGCGATGTCGGCGGTTTAAGGGTCGCCAGATCGGTGTTGGTTGAAATTGAGGTGTCTGGCCGAAAGCAAGAATTAGAAATTTAGGCCGACTAAAAGCAGCAAGCAATAGATTCGAAAGTAGACAGCTAAAAAGTGGATGGCTAAAAAGTGGATGGCTTGAATGTGGATAGCTTGAAAGTAGTTAACTTGAAAGTGGATAGCTCGAAAGTAGATAGCTTGGAAGTAGATAGCTTGTAAATAAAGAAATCGAAAACAGAGAGATCGAAAACAGACCAGAGGGTCATAGAGTGAACACAAACAGAGTGGTTAAAAGCACGCTGTTAGGGGGCTGAACAGGGTCAAAACGAACTGTTTCGAGGGGATAAAAAAGCGGGGTCATCGTGGAATTAGATCTACAAGAATGGCTGATGGTGATTTTGGGTTGCGTGATTGTCGGGGTGTTAGCCCACGGCTTTTGGGTGCAGTATTTTGGCGCAGACCGCCTGCCGCTTAAACTGGACAAGCAATTTGTCTCGGATCCCGGGACCCCCGCCGACAGTGAGTCGCTCAATCAATTTAAAGCCGAGCTTCCCAACGGCGGAGGAAGGATCGTCACCGTTGGCGATTCCATTATTCCTGTTTCAAATCGTCAGCCCTCAGGGCCAGCACAGGTTAGGCGTGAGACTACGCCAGAATCGGCGTCAAGAAGGGATCAAGATGCAGCGCCGGCGAGCAGCGTCAGAGGCGCTCAATCCGATCTCTCCGAATCCTCCGCCTTCGAGGAACCTCCGCTTGAAGGTGAGACCGATGCCCAGCCTCACGAGGCCCATGGGCGGGGACAAGCTGCAGGTGCGGAGTTAAAACTAGATTCAGAGGAACCCGAACATCAAAACCGCGCTGATACGCTGGCCTTTGGCTCAGAGCCACAGGTAGATGCAGCCTCATTGGAGACGAGTCCTGAGGCGCCATACTATGTGGTGCTCAATGTGCTTGGTGAGATTGAAGGTCCAACGTTGCTGAGTGAGCTAACCGTCCTGGGATTTGCGTTTGGGGATAAGTCAATTTTTCACCGGTATGATGACGCGGGACGAGAACGGATCAGCCTGGCCAATGCGGTGGAACCTGGGTCATTTGATCTCGATACCTTTGACGCCCTAACGACCCCAGGGGTGACTTTTTTTATGTGTGCGAGCGAATGTCCGGATGCGCCCGCAGTGTTTGAAGAAATGCTCTATGTCGCGGTTCGGCTCGCTGATGCGATGGGTGCGAGGCTGTGTGATGATCGACGATCCGTGATGAGTGAGCACTCTGTTGCCGAGCTTCGCCAGCAGGTGCAGGAGTATCAATTCAGTGGTTCGAGATGATGACTTCCCAGGATGCCAGGAATCGCTGTGAGGCGTTACGCGAGGCCCTGCATCACCATAATTATGCCTATCATGCCCTCGACGCGCCGCACATCTCTGATGCGGAATACGACCAGCTGTTTCAAGAGTTACTTGCGCTCGAGCGCGCCTACCCAGAACTGCAGCGGGTAGATTCCCCAAGTCAGCGGGTGGGGTCGGCTCCCCTTAACGGTTTTGGTCAAATCCAGCATGAGCTTCCCATGTTGTCTTTGGATAATGCTTTCGATGGCGATGATATCGCCGAATTCCACCAACGGGTCCTTAAGGCCTTAGGAGAAACCGAGCTCGTTTACTGCGCAGAGCCAAAAATCGATGGTGTTGCGATCAGTCTTCTCTACGAGAACGGGAAATTGCGAAGGGCGGCGACCCGGGGTGATGGCATCACCGGAGAAGATGTGACCGCGAATATCAGAACCATCGAGGCGGTGCCGTTGGTGCTGCAAGGCAATGAATATCCGGATCGACTCGAGGTACGGGGTGAGGTCTACATGTCGAAGCCGGTCTTCGAGTCAATTAATAAAGAACTTATTGCCCAGGATGAAAAGCCGTTTGCTAACCCGAGGAACGCTGCTGCCGGGTCGCTAAGACAGCTCGACAGTCGGCTGACTGCCAAGCGGCGTTTGACGATGTTCGCCTATAGTATCGGGATCTCCGAGGGCGGTGAGATGGCGGAAGAGCATTGGGCCGTGATGCAACAAATCCGGCAATGGGGCTTCCGGGTTAATTCGGATGCTGCGTTGGTTGATAATGCGGAGGGGTGTCAGGCGTACTACGCCAAGCTCTTGGCGGATCGAGCCAAGCTTGACTACGAGATTGATGGCGTGGTGTTTAAAGTCAATCGGCTTGTTTTTCAACAATCCCTGGGGGTGCTGACGCGAACCCCCCGTTGGGCGATTGCAGGCAAGTTTCCAGCCGCCCAGGGGCGGACGACGGTTTTAAATGTTGAGATTCAGGTCGGGCGAACAGGCGCGATCACGCCTGTGGCGAGGTTAAAGCCCGTTCAGGTTGGCGGCGTGATGATTTCTAATGCAACGCTGCATAATTTCGATGAGGTGGAGCGGCTGGGGCTCATGATCAACGACACCGTGGTCATAGAGCGGGCAGGTGACGTCATTCCCAAAGTGGTTCGGGTCGATTTGAGTCAAAGGCCCAGTGATGCAGCGGCGATTATTCGGCCCCGTCTGTGCCCAGAATGTGACAGTCCACTTGTGGTAGTCAGTGAGGAGGTCATTTTGAGATGCGCCAATGGGCTGGCGTGTCCGGCGCAGCAAAAAGAACGGATTCGTCATTTTGTGTCTCGGTTAGCGATGGATATCGAGGGTCTGGGCGAAAAAGTCGTCGAGCAGTTACTGCAGGCAGGACTGATTCGAGATGCCTCGGATCTTTATCAACTGTCCAAAACCTCATTACTCGCGCTTGATCGCTTCGCTGAAAAGTCTGCTCAAAATCTGCTGGATGCAATCGAGGCCTCAAAACAAACCACCTTAAGTCGATTGATCTATGCCCTTGGTATTCCAGAGGTCGGTGAAGCAACAGCGCGTGCCCTGTCTGAGCAGTTCAGGAGTTTGGACGCTTTGATGGATGCTGATGTGGCCGCACTTCTAGAAGTGGACGATGTGGGTCCGATCGTAGCCGGACATTGGGTCGATTATTTTTGCTTCGACGCTAATCGAGAATTGATTAAGCGTCTATTGGCTTCGGGAGTCGAGGGCAAGATACCGGCGCCAGGCAATGCCGGTATAGGCTTGTTAGAGGGTCAGACCTGGGTGATCACGGGGACCTTGGAACACTATTCGAGAAATGAACTCAAAGCCCAGCTGCAGGCGCTCGGTGCGAAGGTAGCGGGATCGGTGTCGTCAAAAACAACCAGACTCGTGGCCGGTCAGGAAGCAGGTTCCAAACTGAAAAAAGCGCAAGAATTGGAGGTGGAGATTATGACCGAAGATCAATTGAGATCGTTTTTGGACGCGCCACGATGAGCCACTTTCTCACGTTTGGAGGGTTGGCCCTGGTGATTCTACTCCTGTTGGCTGGGTGTACAGCCAAACAGCCCGCAGACATCAGTAACGTTTGTGAAATTTTTAAGGAACAACGCGGTTGGTACAAAGCATCCAGTAAAGCCGCCAGTCGTTGGGGCACGACAGTGCCGGTGATCATGGCGTTCATGCACCAAGAATCGAGCTTTAGAGCCAAAGCTAAGCCGCCGCGAAAGAAGATACTGTGGATTTTTCCTGGTCCGAGGCCCGCCTCAGCAAAGGGGTATGCCCAAGCCATCGATGGAACCTGGGATAACTATCGAAAATCCTCCGGTCGATGGGGAGCAGATCGCAATAATTTTAAAGATGCTGCCGACTTCATCGGTTGGTACATTGATCAGAGCGCTAAGAAAAATGGTATCGCGAAGACCGATGCAGAAAAACTGTATCTCTCATATCATGAAGGTCAGGGTGGGTATGCCAAGGCCACTTATTCATCGAAACCTTGGTTGATTAAAGTCGCAGCAAAAGTTGGAAAGCAATCCGAAGCTTACTCGAGACAACTCGCCGGATGTGAGCGGCGGTTTAAAAAGCGCTTTTTTGGATTGTTCTGAGATCGACGCGGGGTAAACCGGTTTGATCGGCAAGCTGGTTTACTCAAGTTTGATTCGCACCGCGGAATCCATGCCAACGAAGGGGCGCAGGTCCGGCCGGTCCCCAAAGAGATAAAGAGCCTCTGCAAGCACAGCTTCCGCTTCCTCAAATCTGCCCAAGGCCCTAAGCGCGATCATTTGGTTGATAAACAGAGGCGATCTCGCCATGGTTTGGGCTAGATGCTCTGACCAAGCAAGATAGGCTGTCAGTTCCGCCTCGTTTTGAGTGATCAGGGCCGTGCTTAGCCGCAGCTCCCAGAGATGCCAATGAAATCGGTTGAGATCGAAAGCGGGGTTAGCGACCTTCATTAAGAGTTGAAATTCCTGAGGTTTTTTTGATTCGAATTTTGTGATCACAGCGAGGGAATGTAGACCCGTAATCATAAAAGGGATGACTGCCAGGGGTATTGCCAGCGCGAGGGTTGCTGGCAAGACAATTTTGGGAAAGACCGTCCTGCGGCTGGGCGCATAAGCTGTATCGATCATCGCGAGGAGTAGGACAAGGGTGATCCAGTGCAGGCTCGAATGATACAGCGGATATTCCGTCTGGGTATGAATCAGAATCGGAGTCACGAGGGCCAGTAGACTCAGACCCTTGGCCCAGGGTACCCGCCACAAACTCCGAAGCAGTGCTAGGGCGAGGATCAAGAGCCCGGAGAAGGCAAGAAGCCCCCCTTCAACGAGCCATAGCAAGGTTTCATTATGAGGATGATTAAGGGCGTGCAGGCCCATCACCACAGTGCCCGAAGGGTTCGCAGTTTGAGCGTGATTTCGCCGCCAGGCATTTTCGAAATTGCCGTACCCAGCGCCGATCCAGGGGCTATCCTGAATGACCTCGAAGCTTTGTGCGTAAATAATAGCTCTTGCCCCTGGATCCTCATAGATTGTTGTGGGTCGCCGCCCACTATCGGCTGAACTCAGCGCAACCAAGCCAGCCATGAGGCCAGCACCGGCCAAGGAGAACCACAGTATTAATCGCTTCCTGAAAACTGGCGCTTGCCCTGGAAGACTTGGCAACAATAATAAGAGGGCGGCTAAGCCTCCGAGTTGGCCGGTTCGTGATTGAATCACGACGAGCAGAAACGGTGCGGAAAGGGCCATGAAGCCAGCAAGGACAGCACCGAATTTGGCTCCCGGATGGCCTGCCCGTGAATCAGGGCGCAGCGTAACAAACAGGCTGATGGCAAAGCCAGTAGCGATAAAGCTCGACATGACATTGACCTGCTGGAAGCTTCCTTGAGGTCGGTTTTGAAGGGTGTCGTAACCCCAATAATTGCCAGGTTCTAAGGCCAAGTATTGGACCAGGCCTAGGGCCGATTCGACTGCGACGCAGGCTAGGATAAGAAAGAGCACATAGCGCCAGTGCTCCGGCGTCCACTGGATTTGTAGCGCCGCCGTGTAGAGCAATAGTCCGGCGATCAGCCCCACAACCCGCGGCGCAGCACCGGAAAAGTCGATGACATTCGGAAAGAATAATGGCGCGACTAACAGCGCCGCACCCAGCCAGTAGTAGGCAAGACTCAGGGAATAATGGAATACTCGGTGCCTTGCCCATTGCCAGAGACCAAGGCCGATGAGGGGCGCTGCGAAGATCCAATCCGCAAAATTTTGCGGCAGGTTAAGTCCGTAGCCACCAAAATTTGGAAAGGTGTAATGCGCTCCCAGCAGAAAATATGCGCCCAGGAGCAGATGAAACAGTCTTCGAGAATCCAAGCGCAACAACATGGTTTCAGACGGTTACCCAGCAATAAGATGCTAGAAGCTTGTCACCAATCGATATTGACCACAACAACTCCGGCGGCTCAAGCCACAGGCCTTCAAAGGACGGGTCCGTTTGCGGCCTGTCGAGGCGTTGGGCTCGGTTCTTCATAGGTCACGCGGTAGATGACGTTCGCATGATCGTCCGATATCAGCATGCTGCCATCGGGGTAAAACATAATGTCCGCGGGTCTACCCCAGGCGGTATTGTTTTGAAGCCACCCCTCCATAAAAACCTCATAGGTCAGGGGGGGCTCAGCGCTGGTTGAGGGGGTGGACCGGGCCAATGTAATGCGGTGGCCGGTATGACCCGCTGAGCGGCTTCGGTTCCAACTGCCATGCTCTGCGATGAAGAGCTGATGTCGATAGGCGCTCGGAAAATTCCCCTCAGGAGCAAAGGCGATCCCCAAAGGCGCGACATGGGGCCCAAGAGATAGAGCGGGCGGGATGAATGGGTGACCGGGGATTTGATCGCCGAATTTTGGATCAAGCACGTCATCACCGTGGATGAAAGGATAACCATAATGGCCGCCAGGCGCCGCCGCGATATTCAGCTCGCAGGGAGGCGATTCGTCACCAAGTTGGTCGCGACCATTGTCGGTAAACCAGAGGGCTGCGGTTTCAGGGTGCCAGGTAAATCCCACCGAGTTTCGAACTCCCGCGGCATGGAGCTTAGGTTCTGCTCCCTTGGCATCAACATCGAGGGTCTGGATACTGGCGTAGACTGGATTCTCCTTGAGGCAAACATTACACGGGGCACCGACGGGTACATACAGCAAGCCGTCAGGGCCAAAGTCGATGAACTTCCAGCCGTGATGGCGATCCTTTGGGAATCCCTGATAAATGGTGGTGAAGGTTGGCGTCTTCTTGAGGATATCCCCCAAGGACTCCGATCTTAAAATTGAATTGACGGCAGCAACATAGAGCTGATTATCGCGAATGGCGATGCCCGAAGGCATGCTCAGCCCCTTTGCGACGACCTTGACCACATCGGCAATGCCATCCCCATCCAGATCAGCAATGGCGTGCACTTTCCCGGCCCGCCGGCTGCCTGCATAGACGACGCCGGCGTTGTCGATGGCCAGCTGTCTGGGGTTATCGACTTCAGCAAAGATTGAAATTGTGAAACCCTCGGGCATCTTTAATTTGTCGAGGGGCAAGGCTTTACTCGCATTCACCGCAGGGCTCATACCGAGTATCATCATGACGATAACAATGGCTTTGACTTGATGGATGTTGCC
>MDTB01071432.1_pt1 | contig 26194 bp, 22 predicted proteins | sample 811161 | NCBI WGS metagenome assembly MDTB01 (sample SAMN05326650, study PRJNA326480) | marine metagenome | isolation source: seawater | place: Mediterranean Sea | collected 2009 | reverse complement strand
GTATTACGTCGCGGGGCAGGGATAAACGGATCGCGTTAATCACGCTTTAAGTCGGGGCGTAGGGGGATAGATTGACAGAGGGATTCATGCAGCGAATGCTGCGCAGCTCGCATTTGGCGGGTCAGAATGCGGCCTATATAGAGGGCCTGTACGAAGACTATTTACGGGACCCCTCAGCGGTACCTGAGATCTGGCGTAGCTACTTCGAAACGCTGCCAATGTTGGACGATACCCTAGGTCCAGACACGCCGCACTCAGAGGTGGTCCAGCACTTTGAAAGACTCGGTCGGAACCGTCTCAAGGCCCGCCCTGAAAAAGTTTCCACCCAAATTTCTAACGCACATCAAACCCAGCAAATGCGGGTTCAGGACCTGGTATCCGCCTACCGGCACAGGGGCCATAAGAAAGCCAATATCGACCCCTTGGGGATGATGGAGAGACCGCCCACCCCGATCTTGAATTTGGACTACCACCAGCTGTCTCAGGCGAACCTGGACGAGACCTACCAGACCGGCACCTTCCACTATGGTGATGGCAACGCCAAGCTGCGCGATTTAGTTGAGGCTCTGGAAAGCACCTACTGTGGATCCATCGGCGCTGAATACATGCACATCGTCGACACCCGAGAGCAGCTCTGGGTCCAGCAGCGGCTGGAAAGCGCCAGGGGTAAGCCCAATTTTGACGCCGCTCAAAAGCGCCGGATTCTCGAGCGTTTGGTCGCGGCTGAGGGCTTAGAAAAATACCTGCACCGTCGCTATCCGGGCACAAAGCGTTTCGGGCTTGAGGGGGGTGAAAGCCTGATCCCCATGCTGCACGAACTGCTCCAGCGCTTGGGGACTCATGATGTGCTGGAAGGCGTCATCGCCATGGCTCACCGAGGCCGGTTGAACGTCCTGGTGAATGTCCTGGGCAAAAACCCAGGGGACCTATTCGACGAATTTGATGGCCGGGTGCATTCAGACAATGGCTCGGGTGACGTTAAGTATCACCAGGGCTTCTCCTCCAACGTTATGACGCCCGGGGGCGAGATGCACCTGGCGCTGGCCTTTAATCCATCCCATTTAGAAATTGTTGCCCCGGTGGCTGAGGGCTCCGTGCGGGCGCGCCAAGACCGTCGGCGAGATTATTCTGGCGACCGGGTGGTGCCCATTATCATTCATGGGGATGCCGCCTTCGCAGGCCAGGGTGTGGTGATGGAGACCTTTCAGATGTCTCAAACCCGGGGCTTCAAGACCGGTGGCAGCATTCACATCATCATCAACAATCAGATTGGCTTCACGACCCATCGGCAAATTGACGCCCGATCCACCGAGTATTGCACCGAGGTGGCGAAGATGGTTCAGGCGCCGATTCTGCATGTCAATGGCGACGATCCAGAGGCCGTTATTTTTGCCACCCAGCTGGCCGCGGACTATCGAATGGAGTTTCGCAAGGACGTGGTGATTGATCTCATTTGCTATCGACGACGGGGCCATAACGAGGCGGAAGAGCCGATGAAGACCCAGCCGCTGATGTATCAACAGATCAGAAGCCAGCCAACGGCGTGTGCGATATACGGTGACAAGATGGTCGCAGAGGGCGTGGTGAGCGGCCAAGATTTAGAGCAAATGACGGACTCCTACCGAGAAACCTTAGAGGCCGGCGGCAGCGTAGCCCTGGACCTGGTGCAGGAACCCAACAGCCAACTCTTCGTGGACTGGACACCCTATCTGGATTCCACTTGGGATGTGCCAGCGGACACCACGGTCCCGGCTAATCGCATTCAGGAACTTGCCCACCAGATGGAGAACCTGCCTGATGGCTTCGTACTCCATCGTCAGGTGAGCAAAATTCTGGAGGATCGTCATCGTATGGCCGCAGGCGCCATGCCCGTGAACTGGGGGATGGGCGAGGTGATGGCCTATGCCACGCTGCTCGACGAGGGGTACCCGGTGCGGCTGACGGGCCAGGATGTGGGCGTGGGCACCTTCTCTCACCGCCACGCCGCACTGTTCAATCAGAAGGACGGCAAGCGCATCATTCCACTGAACTTGCTGCGGGAAGATATCACCTTCGACCTCTATGACTCGCTGCTCTCCGAAGAGGCCGTGCTGGCCTTTGAATATGGCTATGCCACCACGGCACCCAATACGCTAGTCGTTTGGGAGGCACAGTTTGGAGATTTTGCGAATGGCGCTCAGGTGGTTATTGATCAGTTCATCAGCTCAGGAGAAACCAAGTGGGCCAGGCTTTGCGGTCTAACCATGCTTCTGCCTCACGGTTATGAAGGGGCTGGCCCCGAGCATTCCTCGGCTCGACTGGAACGCTTTCTACAGCTGTGTGCTGAACAAAATATGCAGGTCTGTGTGCCGTCGACGCCAGCTCAGGTTTTCCACATGATTCGCCGGCAGGCGATTCGCCCAGCGCGCAAGCCCTTGGTGGCGATGACGCCCAAGAGCCTGCTCCGGCACAAGCTGGCGGTCTCAACCATTGATGAATTGAGGCAAGGTGCCTTTGAGCTTGTCATCGGCGAATCAAAGGCCCTGGACCAAGCTTCGGTGAAGCGGGCGGTCGTGTGCAGCGGCAAGGTATATTACGACCTGTGGGATGCGCGCGAGGAAGGGGACCTTGATCAGGCTGTGATCCTGCGGCTTGAGCAAATTTATCCGTTCCCGGACGACGCCCTGCTCAGCGAGCTGTCCCGTTATCCCAACCTGGAGCAGGTGATTTGGTGTCAGGAAGAGCCCATGAATCAAGGGGCCTGGTTCTCGATTCGGCATCGCCTGAATCGAGTCTTGGATCAAATCGAAAGCCGTCCGCCGCTCTATTACGCCGGGCGTGAAGCCTTTGCAGCGCCAGCAGTGGGATACGCAGGCGTGCATATCGAGCAACAACAAAAACTCGTTCAAAGCGCCCTGGTTGGTGATTTTGAAGACAAGCCAAAAGATGGAAGCTGATTATGGAAATTAAAGCGCCAACCTTTCCCGAATCTATCGCCGACGGCAGCATTGCCCAATGGCACCATCAGCAGGGGGATGCGGTAAGCCGTGACGAGCTGCTGGTAGACATCGAAACCGATAAGGTAGTGATCGAGGTCTTTGCGCCGGAGAATGGTGTGCTGACCGCCATCCTCAAATCCGAGGGAGAGACGGTGCTGTCTGAAGAAGTCATTGCGACCTTTGAAGCAGGAGCCGTGGCGGCGACCTCAGAACCCGCGGCCGATGAGCAGGCGGCTGCTGGAGAGGACCTGGCGCCGGAAGATGCCTTTGCCAGTCCTGCAGCACGCAAGATGGCCGCTGAGTCTGATCTAAATATCTCTCGGGTGAGCGGCAGCGGTCGCGATGGACGCATTACTAAGGAAGATGTGGCTCGGGCACTGGTGGAGAACTCGGAGCAGCCCACAGCCCCTGCGCCAGCGGGCGTGGCACCGACGATAGTGACCCCGGCAGCGGCGCCGATGCCTGAGACGGCTGATTTGGCACCTGGCGAGCGAGTTGAGCGGCGAGTGCCCATGACGCGCCTACGCGCCAGCATCGCTAAGCGCTTGGTGGAAGCCCAGCAGAGTGCGGCCATGCTCACCACCTTTAATGAGGTGGATATGGGGCCCATCATGGCGTTGCGCAAAAAGTATCAGCAAGAATTTCAGGCGGCACACAACGAAACCAAGCTGGGCTTTATGTCCTTCTTCGTGCGCGCCGCAACCGAGGCGCTAAAGCGCTTTCCGTCGGTCAACGCCAGCATCGACGGCAACGATATTGTTTATCACGGGTTTTACGACATCGGCGTTGCCGTCTCCACGGAAAAGGGCTTGGTTGTGCCGGTAGTGCGCGATGCTGATGCGCTGAGCCTGGCTCAGATAGAAGACCAGATCATGGCCTACGGTCAGAAAGCGCGTGCCGGCAAGCTGGAACTGCAGGACATGTCCGGCGGTACCTTTACTATTTCTAATGGCGGTATTTTTGGATCTTTGCTGTCTACGCCCATCCTCAATGCGCCCCAAACCGGCGTGCTGGGCATGCACAAGATTCAGGAGCGCGCAGTGGTCGTAGACGGCGAGATTGTCGTACGTCCCATGATGTATTTAGCGCTGTCCTATGACCATCGTCTTATTGACGGTAGGGAGGCGGTGCAGTTCTTGGTGGCGATAAAGGGCATGCTGGAAGACCCAGCGCGCATTCTTCTGGAGCTCTAAAATGACTAAGTCTTTTGATGTCATCGTTATTGGCGGCGGCCCGGCTGGCTATCATGCCGCGATACGAACCGCGCAATTAGGGATGAAAACCGCCTGCATCAACATGATGCTGGACGGAGACGATCAACCCGTTTTGGGTGGCACGTGTTTGAACTGGGGCTGTATTCCCTCCAAGGCGTTGCTGGATGCCTCACATAAATTCGTTGAAGCTCAGCATGATTTCGCCGACTTGGGGATCAAGACCGGCAAGGTCGAAGCGGATGTCCCGCAGATGATTGCCCGCAAGAATGGCGTCGTGGGCAAACTGACCGGCGGCGTGGCGGCCTTGTTTGAGGGCAACGGGGTGACCGCTCTAGCAGGGAAGGGTCGTCTCTACGGCGGCTGCCAGGTGGGTTTCACCCCCCACGGCGGCGAAGAGGAAATGCTCTCTGCGCAACATGTGATTTTGGCGCCGGGCTCTGTGCCCGTGGATATTCCGCCAGCACCTCTGCAGGATGATTTGATTGTGGACTCCACCGGCGCCCTGGAGTTCACCAGCGTCCCCAAGCGCCTTGGCGTGATCGGTGCGGGGGTCATTGGCCTTGAGCTGGGCAGCGTTTGGAATCGCCTCGGCAGTGAAACCATACTCTTGGAGGCCATGGATGAATTTTTGCCCATTGCGGATAACCGGATTAGCCGAGATGCCCTGCGTATCTTCAAGAAACAGGGCCTGGACATTCGTTTGGGGGCGCGTGTCACCGCCACGGAGATCAAGGGACGTGGCAAGCAAAAGACCGTATTGGTGACCTACCAGGATAAGGCTGGCGAACAGACGCTGGAATTTGATCGTCTAATCGTGGCGGTTGGGCGTCGCCCCTATACCGAGGGCCTGTTGGCGCCTGATGCGGGCGTCAATCTGGATGAGCGTGGCTTTCTTTTCGTTAACGATCTATGCGCCACGGACGCACCCAACGTATACGCCGTGGGGGACGTGGTTCGCGGCCCCATGCTGGCGCATAAGGGTATGGAAGAGGGGATAATGGTGGCTGAGCGAATTGCGGGTCACAAACCCGTCGTGAACTACGAGACCGTCCCGAGCGTGATTTATACCCACCCGGAAATCGCTTGGGTTGGCAAAACCGAGCAGCAGCTGAAGATGGATGGCGAGTCCTTCAACGTCGGGAGTTTCCCCTATGCGGCCAACGGCCGAGCGCTAGCGGCGGGCGAGAATGAGGGCATGATTCGCGTGATCGCGGATGCAGAAACGGACCGCATTCTGGGGGTCCATGTGATGGGGGCTCAGGCGTCGGAGCTGATCGCTCAGGCGGTGATCAGCATGGAATTCAGCGCCTCTGCCGAAGACCTTGGGCTGATCATGTTTGCCCACCCGACTTTATCTGAAGGCGTTCACGAGGCAGCGTTGGCGGCCCGAGGCCACGCTATCCATATGGTCAACCGAGCGCCTCGCGCTAAAAACTAGAAACCAAAGCCAAACCTATACCCAAGCACCACTAAGGAAAAACAAAGCTAATGAATCTACATGAGTATCAGGCCAAGGGGCTGTTTGCCCAATACGGTCTGCCCGTTTCCGAGGGCTATGCTGTTGATACTGCTGACCAGGCCGTAGCCGCTGCCGAAAAGATTGGCGGCGAGCGCTGGGTGGTCAAGGTCCAGGTTCATGCGGGTGGCAGAGGCAAGGCTGGCGGGGTCAAAGTTGTTGACTCTCTGGAGGCAGTGAGAGCCTTTGCCGACCAATGGGTGGGTAAAAATTTGGTGACCATTCAGACGGATGAGAACGGTCAGCCGGTGAGCAAGATTTATGTGGAGAGCTGCACAGACATTGATCGTGAGCTGTATCTCAGTGCGGTGATTGACCGGGGTAGCCGGCGAGTGGTGTTTATGGCCTCCACCGAGGGTGGGGTGGAAATCGAGACCGTTGCCGAAGAAACACCGGAAAAAATTCTGCGTGCCAGCATCGATCCCTATGTGGGTGCCCAGCCCTATCAGGGTCGGGAACTGGCGTTCAAACTCGGCCTAGAGGGCGCACAGGTCAGGCAATTTACTCATCTTTTCATGGGGTTAAACAAGTTATTTGAGGAATCAGATTGCTCTCTTCTGGAGATCAACCCCCTGGTCGTCACGGCGGCTGGTGACATCCACTGTCTGGACGCCAAGATCAATATTGATGGCAACGCGCTGTATCGCCAGCCCGAGATTGCCGCGATGGATGACCCGTCTCAGGAGGACGAGAGGGAGGCTCAAGCTGCGGAGTACAATCTCAACTATGTCGCCCTAGACGGCAATATCGGCTGCATGGTGAATGGTGCGGGATTGGCCATGGGCACCATGGACCTGGTGAAGCTACACGGGGGCAATCCGGCGAACTTCCTCGATGTGGGGGGCGGCGCAACCAAGGAGGCGGTGTCTGAGGCCTTCAAAATCATTCTGTCCGACAGTGCGGTACGCGCCGTGCTGATCAATATTTTTGGCGGCATCGTTAGCTGTGCCACGATTGCTGAGGGCATTATTGGTGCCGTTCAGGAAGTGGGCGTTGAGGTGCCCGTGGTGGTTCGCTTCGAGGGCAATAACGCCGAGCTGGGACGCGAGACCCTGAGCAACAGCGGACTGAATATTATTCCTGGCGAAACCTTGGTGGACGCGGCCGAAAAAGCAGTGGCCGCGGCGGGAGGACAGTCATGAGTATCTTGATCAACCACGACACTAAGGCGATCTGTCAGGGCTTTACCGGGTCCCAGGGTACTCTGCACAGTGAGCAGGCCCTTGCCTACGGCACCCAGTTGGTGGGCGGCGTTACGCCCGGTAAGGGGGGCAGCACGCATTTGGGTCTGCCCGTCTTTGATACCGTTGCCGATGCGGTCCAGGCCACGGGGGCAACCGCCTCGGTGATCTATGTTCCTGCTGGATTCTGCAAAGATTCCATTCTTGAGGCGCTGGATGCGGGCATTGAGCTGATCGTCTGTATCACCGAAGGGATTCCAACTCTGGATATGTTGGCCGTGAAGGCCCGACTAGAACTCACCGGAGCCCGGATGATTGGTCCTAACTGTCCTGGGGTGATCACCCCGGGGGCCTGCAAGATTGGCATCATGCCTGGGGATATCCATCTTCCGGGCAAGGTGGGCATCGTCTCCCGTTCGGGTACGCTGACCTATGAGGCCGTGAAACAAACAACGGATCGTGGCTTTGGCCAAAGCACCTGCGTGGGCATCGGTGGAGACCCCATCCCGGGCAGCCACTTCATCGACATTCTGGCGCTCTTCCAAGAGGACCCGGCCACCGAGGCCATCGTGATGGTGGGTGAGATCGGCGGTAATGCCGAAGAAGAAGCCGCCGCCTTCATAAAGGCTAATGTGACCAAGCCTGTCGTGGCCTATATCGCCGGGGTAACGGCGCCGCCCGGTAAGCGGATGGGTCATGCCGGCGCCATCATTGCGGGCGGTAAGGGCACCGCAGACGATAAATTCGCCGCGCTCAACGATGCCGGTGTGCGAACGGTTCGAAGCCTGGCTGAAATCGGCGAGGCGCTGGCCGAGATCACCGGCTGGTCCTAGGCCTGAAGCGGGGCCTTCCGGGCCCCAGCCGACCTGAAGAGCTGAACGCAACAGCTTAACGCAAGGCATTGATATCAGATGACTGAGCCCCATATTGGTGCCCAGGATTATGGCGAGGAAATAGGATGAGCGAGCCACAAACATCGGAAACCCTAAACTTTCAGACCGAGGCGAAGCAGCTACTGCAGCTGATGATCCATTCGCTGTATTCAAACCGCGAAATCTTCCTACGTGAACTGATTTCCAATGCTTCAGACGCTATCGACAAGCTGCGTTTTCGGGCCATCGAAGACCAGAGCCTGCTGGGCGATGAGAGCGACTTTCAAATCGATATTACCTTCGACAAGGACGCCAAAACCCTGTGCATCGCCGATAACGGCATCGGCATGACCCGTGATGAGGTCATCACCAATCTGGGTACGATCGCGAAGTCGGGCACCGCCGAATTCTTGGCCAATCTCAGTGGCGACCAACAGGCGGATGCCCAGTTAATCGGTCAGTTTGGCGTGGGCTTCTACAGTGCCTTCATGGTGGCGGATGAGGTGGAGGTCCGTACCCTGGCTGCCGGCGTGGAGGCCGATCAGGGCATTTGCTGGCGTTCTAAGGGCGAGGATGCCTATGTGCTGGAAAGCATTGATGATGCCAGTCGGGGCACACGGGTCATTCTTCATCTCAAGGACGAGGCCCTGGAATTCGCAGAGGATTTTCGCCTGCGGAATATCGTACGTCGTTATTCAGATCACATCGGCGTACCCGTGCGGATGCTCAAGGCGGAAACCGCCGAAGGTGAAGACCAGGAAGAGGGTGAGCCTGAGTTCGAACCGGTTAACAGCGCTCAGGCGCTTTGGACGCGCTCCCGATCTGAGGTTAAGGATGATGAATACAAGGCGTTCTATCGACACATCTCCCATGACTACGAAGACCCTATGGCCTGGAGCCATAACCGGGTTGAGGGAAAGTTCGAATACACCAGCCTAATCTATCTGCCTAAGCGTGCGCCCTTTGACCTGTACAACCGGGAAGTCCCCAAGGGGCTGAAGCTTTATGTTCAGCGCGTCTTTATCATGGACGATGCGGAACAGTTCCTGCCCCTATACCTGCGTTTTATCAAGGGCGTAGTGGACTCCAACGACCTGCCCCTCAATGTATCGCGCGAGATTCTGCAGCAGGACGAGCGCGTGACGTCTATTCGCAATGCCGTCACCAAACGGGCCCTGAGCATGCTGGAAGACATGGCCAAGAAAGAGCCGGAGCAGTTCCAGGCCTTTTGGGATGAGTTTGGCGAGGTGATCAAAGAGGGCGCTGGCGAGGACTTTGCGAATCGTGGGGCCATCATGAAGCTGCTGCGCTTTGCTTCTACGGCCGGCGAGGGCAAGGTCAAGAACGTGGGTCTGGAAGATTACCTGGCACGTAAAAAAGAAGATCAGGACAGCATTTATTACATCTGCGCCGAAACCTACGAGACCGCCAGTCGCAGCCCACACCTAGAAATCTTTAATGACAAAGGCGTTGAAGTCTTAGTCATGTTCGACCGCATCGACGAGTGGTTGATGAGCACTCTCACCGAATATGAGGGCGTGTCCTTCGTCGACGTGATGCGCGGCGATGTGACGCTGCCGGGAGAGGCAAAGGCCGATGACGAGGAAGACGAGGAAGAGTCGGACGATCATCCGTTGACCGAGCGCATTCAGGCGGTCATCGGAGACAGAGTTGAGGGTGTCCGGCCCTCCAAGCGTCTGACGGATTCTCCAGCGTGTTTGGTGCTGTCGGACTTTGGCATGGGCATTCAAATGCGCAAAATACTCGAGGCTAGCGGCCAGTCGATGCCCGAGAGCAAGCCGTTCTTTGAGTTCAATGCTGACCACCCGCTACTGCACCGTCTGGACACGGAGGTGGACGAGGACCGGTTCAAGGAGTTGGTCGAACTCCTGTTCGATCAAGCGAGTCTGGCAGAGGGCGGCACGCTGCAGGATCCGGCGACTTACGTATCGCGAATGAACCGTCTGCTGATGGATCTGCTGCCTGCTGCTGAGTAGCACCGGCATATCTATCTGTTGAGCAAGCCGTCACAATGGCGGCCCTTGAACAGGCGAATCCTTCAGGACCGGTTGAGTAGATGAACGTAGCCATTGTAGGTGGCGGAAATTTTGGCACCGCCATCGCCAACATCATTGCCCGAAACGGGCACACGACCCATCTGTGGATGCGGGACCCCCAGCAGGTCGAACAAACCCTGCAGGCGGGGGAAAACCTGCGTTACCTGCCGGGCCATCCGCTAGAGCCCGGGGTCTTGCCCACCGCAGATTTGGGCTATGCCACGCAATCCTCCAGCCTTATCTTCGTTGCCGTACCCAGTGCCGGCTTTGCTTCTGTCTGCCGTGAAATGGCGCCCTTCATTCAGCCAGAAGACGTGCTGATTAGTGCCACCAAGGGGATCGAGCCTGAGGGCTTTCGGTTGATGAGCCAGCTCCTCAGTGACCTGCCCCCCAGCCAACATGTGGGCGCGATTTCTGGCCCGAATTTGGCGGAAGAGATTGCCGAGCAGCAGTATGCGGGCACGGTGATTGCCACACATCATCAGGGAGATGCGCTGCTGGTGCAGGATGTCATGCGCAACGCCACCCTGCGGGTGTACGCCAGTGCCGATGTATATGGCGTAGAGCTGGGCGGCGCCCTAAAAAATATCTACGCCATTGTCTGCGGCTTGGCGGCCGGGCTGGATGTGGGCCAAAACACCATTGGGTTGCTGATCACTCGAGCGCTGGCAGAAATGAGTCGATTCGCGGTATCCATGGGCGGTAATCCCTTTACGTTTCTAGGTCTCGCTGGGGTAGGCGACTTGCTCGTGACCTGCACTTCCCCACTCAGCCGCAATCATCGGTTGGGGTGCTGCATCGCCCAAGGCATGTCGCTGGAAGAGGCGTCGGAATCCCTGGGTAAGCTAGCGGAGGGGGTGAATACCCTGCGACTCGTGCATGCCAAGCGTCAGGAGCTGGAGGTGTATATGCCGCTTGTTGACGGCCTGTATCAAATCCTTTTTGAACAGCGCGAAATCACCGAAGTTGTTGGCACGCTCATGGGGAATACCGAGGGCGCGGATGTGGAATTCGTGGATCCGTCGCGTTGGCAGTAACCCAGGCGCAATGCGTAGGGGAGGTCATCGAAAGCGTCTATCAACGTTTCGCGGATGCGCCGCTCAGTTACGGTCACGGCACCGATAACCCATGGGATGAAGCCGTCTACCTGGTGTTGAGCGTCACCGGTTACGCCGACGATGAAGGCTCACTGGAGCAGGACGTAGCACCCCTGGACCAGGAGCGCATCGAGGCGCTCACCCACCGACGAATTAAGGAGCGCGTTCCCCTAGCTCACCTGTTGGGAGAATGTCAGTTCATGGGCCTGCGCTTTTTTGTAGGGCCCGGTGTCATGATCCCGCGTTCGCCCATCGGCTATCTGCTGGGCGAGCCTCTGGAGGAATGGGTGCCACCCAGCATCACGCGCATTGTGGACCTATGTGCCGGCGTCGGGTGTCTGGGTATCCTGGCTGCCCAGCGGTACCCCCAAGCCCAGGTGACCATGGTGGAGCTAGAGCCCCAGGCGGCAGCGCTGGCGCGACAAAACGTAGACCTGCATGACCTGGGTGGTCGGGTTCAGGTGGTAGAAGGCGATGCCTGCCGGTGGCTGGCGGAGCAAGCCGATCAGTGGGATTTGATTCTGACCAATCCCCCCTATGTCAGTGCATCGGATATGCAGACCCTGCCATCAGAATATCGTCATGAGCCGGTGCTGGGTTTGGCTGCCGGTGAGGATGGGCTCAGGTTGGTGGACGCCTTCTTGCCGGAACTGGCAGAGCGGCTGAGGCCAGAGGGTATTTTTCTATGCGAGGTGGGGGCCAGCGCCCCGGCCATGCAGCGTAAATACCCGAGGCTGCCGATTCAGTGGCTAGCGTTGCCCGAGGGTGGGGAGGGGGTGTTTATGCTGGGCCAGAAAGGCTGGCGTTAGCGTCGGCAGATGCGATTCTAAGGCACGAACCCGACCATTTGCCCAGGGACGACACTTGAGGAATACAGATGAATCTGCAGGGAAAATCTGATCCCGTGGAAGCATCAGGGTAGGGTGGAAGTGCCCAATCTTATCTACCGTCCCTGATTCGATCTCAGGACCTTGGACTACGGCTGGTACTTTTATCTCGGCAGCCGGATAATGGCGGCGTTCTGATTGCCGATCATCTGAAGGACAGGCAGGGAACGATTTCCTACATCAATAGAGCAGCGCATGGCAGCAAATACCTTCGGTTCACTTTTCACGGTCACCACCTTCGGTGAAAGCCATGGCCTGGCCTTAGGGGCCATCGTGGACGGGTGCCCGCCCGGGCTGCCTCTCTCCGAGGAGGATTTGCAGCCGGATTTGGATCGGCGCAAACCAGGGCAGTCCAAATACACTACCCAACGGCGCGAAGGGGACCAGGTAGAGATTCTGTCTGGGGTCTTCGAGGGTGTGACCACGGGGACCCCCATCGGACTGCTGGTGCGGAACGAAGATCAAAAAAGCAAGGATTATGGCGCCATCAAGGACGTTTTTCGTCCGGCCCATGCCGACTTCACCTACCACCATAAATACGGCGTGCGAGACTACCGAGGTGGCGGGCGCTCTTCGGCTCGCGAAACCACCATGCGCGTGGCGGCTGGTGCCATCGCCAAGAAGTACCTGGCCTCCCACGCGGGCATCGCGATTCAGGGTTTTTTATCCGGCATCGGCAGCTTGCGGCCTGAACCCGTCGATCTGAGCACAGTCGATAGCAACCCATTCTTTTGCCCTGATCCGTCCATGCTGGATGACATCGCGGCGTTGATTGATCAGGTGCGCAGAGACGGCGATTCCATCGGTGCGGAAGTGTCCGTCATCGCATCCGGCGTGCCCGTTGGGCTCGGCGAACCCGTGTTCTCTCGGCTGGATGCAGACTTTGCGTCTGCGTTGATGGGAATTAACGCGGTGAAAGGTGTCGAGGTGGGCGACGGGATGAAGGTATCGACCCAGCGCGGCACCGAACATCGTGACGAGATGACGCCTAATGGTTTCACCAGTAACCACGCTGGCGGTATCCTGGGCGGGATATCCTCCGGTCAGGACATCCTGCTGCGCATGGCGCTGAAACCCACCAGCAGTCTGACCAGTCCGGGCCAATCCATAGACCGCTTTGACAACCCGGTAGAGGTTGTGACCAAGGGGCGACATGACCCCTGCGTGGGCATTCGCGCAACGCCCATCGCGGAAGCCATGGTGGCCCTGGTGCTCATGGATCATCTCCTACGACATCGGGGTCAGATGGGCCGCGAGGCGGGATTGCAGCCGTCTCAAACGGATGCATAACCCTGCAGCACCTTTAAAAATGCGCTGGCGCTGTTGGAAAGCGTGCGCTTGGTGTGAGTCACGCAGCCCAGGGTGCGAGTAATGGGCGCACAGTCCGGTGACAGTTGATGTAAACCTTCGGTCATGGTCTGCGGCAGGACGCTCCAGCCAACCCCGACGCTGACTAGCATGCTTATGGTTTCCAGGTAGTTCGTGGATAGGGCGGGTTTCAGGGCAAGGCCTTCAGAAGCGAAGCGCTCGGTCACGATTCTGCCGGTAAACGTATTGGGGCCCGGCAGGATGCAGGGCAGGGTAGCCATCTCGCTCAACGAACGAACATCAGGCAGCGGATGGGCATGCACAAAGCACAGCGGATCGTGCCAAATGGGACGCGTCCTCAGATCTGGCTGCTCACGCTCTCCCGCTGGGTTTAGGGTCACTACGGCAAGCTCGATGTCTCCCGCGTGAACCATCTGATGAGCCACCTCTGAATCCTCAAACTGAATATCAAGCTCCACGCCAGGGTAGTCTTTGGTGAAGGCCTGCAGCACGGGCGCCAAACGGTGCAGCCCAATATGGTGTGACGTAGCCAAACTCAGACGGCCGCTGACAACGTGCGCGAGGTTGGCCACATCTCGCTGCATGTCCTCGTACAGATCCAGCATGGCCGTGGCCTTGCCCAGCAGCAGCTCTCCCGCAGGCGTCAGGCACACGCGTTTACCCAACCGGTCAAACAGCGCCACGCCTAACCGGGTCTCTAAGGACTGAATGCGCTTGCTCATGGCGGGCTGACTGATATGCAGTTGTTCTGCCGCCGCGGAAAAAGACTCTAGGCGGACAACATGGGTAAAGGACTCGAGTTCGTCCAGATGCATGGTTCAATGGCTCCTCATGGCGGTGCTTTGGCACTTGGTATTCGTGAAGGTTATACAAAATATAAAAAATATCGAATTGTTTTATGGCAATGCCCCGCCTAGACTGCAGGGAAATTTGAGGGCTATGTCATGTCATCTGAGCCAAAAACCCTGTACGACAAAATTTGGGCAGCCCACGAGGTGGGCCGTCGGGCGGACGGGAATACTCTGCTTTATATCGATCTCCAGCTGCTGCACGAAGTCACGTCACCCCAGGCGTTTGAAGGCCTCCAGCTGGCGGATCGTCCGCTCTGGCGGGTGGACGCCAACTTGGCCACACCCGATCACAACGTGCCAACGGCGGGCCGCGAGCTGGGTTTTGCCGGCATAACTGATGAAATTGCTCTGGAGCAGGTCGTTACGCTAGATAAAAATTGCAAAGCCTTCGGGGTGCAGCAGTTTGAAATCCTCGATCCCCGCCAGGGGATTGTGCATGTGGTTGGCCCTGAGCAGGGGGCAACGATGCCGGGCATGACCATTGTCTGCGGTGATTCCCATACCTCAACCCATGGTGCCTTTGCCGCTCTTGCCCAGGGAATCGGGACGTCAGAGGTAGAGCACGTCATGGCTACCCAATGCCTCGTGCAGAACAAGGCCAAGAATTTCGCGGTGAACGTGACAGGTGCTCTGGCCCAGGGGGTGACTGCCAAGGACCTGGTGCTGGCCATCATCGGCCGCCTGGGAACCGCCGGCGCAACGGGGCATACCATTGAATATCGTGGGGAAGCTATCCGACGCCTGTCCATGGATGGGCGCATGACCCTGTGCAACATGAGTATTGAAGCGGGTGCCCGCGCGGGCTTGGTGGCGGTGGACGATACCACCATTGCATACCTTCATGGCCGTCCCTTCGCGCCCAAGGGTGAGCTGTGGAACAAAGCAGAGAACTACTGGCGAACCTTGGTTTCGGATGAGGGGGCAGTATTCGACGCCGCCATCACCATCGACGCCAGTGCCGTTGCGCCTCAGGTCAGCTGGGGTACGTCGCCAGAAATGGTTGCTGGGATAGATGAAACGGTCCCCAACCCAGAGACCATGATGGACGCGGTTCAGGCGGAATCCACGGCGCTTGCACTGGACTACATGGATTTACAGCCTGGACAACGAATATCGGATATAGCCGTGAGTCGGGTTTTTATCGGCTCCTGCACCAATGCGCGAATCGAGGATTTAAGGGCTGCGGCGGCCCAGATACGCGGTGGCAAGGTCGCGGATCACGTGACCGAGGCGCTGGTGGTGCCGGGCTCAGGCTTGGTTAAAGCCCAGGCCGAGGCAGAGGGTCTGGCGGAGCAGTTCATGCAAGCGGGTTTTCAGTGGCGCTCTGCGGGTTGCTCCATGTGTCTCGGCATGAACCCGGATCAACTGGGAGAGGGCGAGCACTGCGCCTCAACCTCCAATCGGAACTTCGAAGGGCGTCAGGGCTACGGCGGCAGAACACACCTGGTGAGCCCGGCCATGGCGGCTGCGGCGGCCATCCACGGACGATTTATTGATATCAGGGGGCTAGGCTAATGGACGCATTTGTGCAGCTGGAGGGGCTAGTCGCGCCCCTAGACCGAGCCAACGTGGATACAGACCAGATCATTCCCAAGCAGTATTTGAAGTCCATCAAGCGGACCGGGTTTGGCGACTATCTATTTGATGCCTGGCGCTTCTTGGATCAAGGCACTATGGGGATGACGCCCAATGAGCGTCAGATCAATCGACAGTTCTCGCTAAACCAGCCTGCCTTTCAGGGGGCCTCAATCCTGATCGCCCGGGATAACTTTGGCTGCGGGTCTTCTCGTGAACATGCCGTGTGGGCCCTGAAAGAATTTGGTTTCCGTGCGGTTATTGCCCCCAGCTTTGCCGACATCTTTTTCGGCAACTGTTTCAAAAACGGCGTGTTGCCCATCACCCTGCCCGCGGCGGTCATCGACGACCTGTTTGAGCGCGTTGATGCAGGCCTGACCCTGTCTATTGATCTGAAGACTCAGCGGGTGACCGATGGTGACCAGGCTCATAGTTTTGAGATCGCCCCAGCATTGAAAGAAAAGATGCTGAACGGCATGGACGATATTGATCTGACCCTGGCCGAGGCAAATCTGATTCGAGACTTCGAAGTTGGGCATCGTCAGCGCCAGCCGTGGCTGTTTCGCGACTGACGGCCGCGCTCAAGCAACAAAAATAAGGATACGCGGTGAAAAAGGTTTTAGTGCTGCCAGGCGATGGGATCGGGCAAGAGGTGGTTACCCCAGCGGTGACGGTACTGCAGGTTGTGGCACAACGGCAGGGCGTTACGTTGGAGGTAGAGGAAGCGTTAGTGGGCGGCGTTGCCATAGAGGACTGCGGAAACCCTCTGCCTCCCGCCACGCTGGCAAAGGCGAAAACAGCCGACGCCGTGCTGCTTGGCGGCGTTGGAGGGCCGCAGTGGGATAGCCTGCCTATGGATCAACGGCCAGAAAAAGGACTGCTCGGGCTGCGCCAGGCTTTGGGCCTCTTTGCCAACCTGCGTCCCGCGCTGCTGTCCGCGCCGCTCGCATCGGCCTCTTCGCTGAAGCCTGAGTTGGTGGCAGACCTGGATATTATGATCCTGAGAGAACTCACCAGCGGGATTTACTTCGGCCAGCCCCGGGGCATAGAGGTGCGAGACAACGAACGCGTTGGCTTCAACACTATGGTCTATGCCGAGCATGAAATCGAAAGGATCGTGCGCATCGGCTTTGAGCTGGCTCAGAAACGCAATGGCCGCCTGTGTTCGGTAGACAAGGCCAACGTGTTGGAAGTGAGTCAGCTCTGGCGTCAGGTGGTATCCGATATGGCCTCAGAGTTCCCAGATGTTTCCCTCTCCCACATGTATGTAGATAACGCCGCCATGCAGCTTGTGCGCGAGCCCAAGCAGTTCGATGTGCTGGTGACCAGCAACCTGTTTGGCGATGTGCTGTCAGATGTGGCCGCCATGCTAACCGGGAGCCTGGGCATGCTGCCCTCGGCCTCCCTGTCCGCCAGCGGTGCAGGGCTTTATGAACCGGTTCACGGGACCGCCCCAGATATAGCGGGTCAGGACAAGGCGAATCCCTTGGCGACGATTTTGTCCGTGGCTATGATGCTGCGCTACAGCCTGGACCTACCGGAGGCTGCGACAGAGGTGGAACGCGCGGTGGATCTGGTCCTGGCCCAGGGGCATCGAACGGCCGATATTGCATCGGATGACGGCGCAGACGCCGTGGGCTGTGAGCGGATGGGCGAGCTAGTGCTTGAGTGCCTGTAGGCTGAGCCAAATGCCCAGAGTCATACCCTTGGAAATAAATTTAACCAAACGAGAGAAAGATGGAAGGCGTTAATGTAGCCATAGCCGGCGCAACGGGTGCGGTGGGAGAGGCGTTGATTGAAATTCTGGAAGAACGTGACTTCCCGGTCGCGGAGCTGGCCTTGCTTGCGTCGGAGCGGTCCGAGGGCAAGCGCATTCAGTTTCGCGGAAAGTCCGTCAAAGTCCAGAGGCTGGATACCTTTGACTTCAGCAATACCCAGATCGGCTTATTCTCTGCGGGGGGCGACCTCTCAGCGGAGTTTGCGCCCAAGGCCGCGAGCCAGGGATGCGTGGTCATCGACAATACCTCCCACTTCCGCTACGACGAAGACATCCCGCTTGTGGTGCCGGAAGTGAATCCCCATCGAGTCGCCGACTTCGCCAATAGAAATATCATTGCCAATCCCAACTGCTCAACCATTCAGATGGTGGTTGCACTGAAACCCATCTATGACGCCGTCGGTATTAGCCGAATCAATGTGGCCACGTATCAAGCGGTTTCCGGTGCGGGCGCCAGCGGCATTCAGGAACTGGCTTCCCAAACTGCCAAGCTGCTCAACGCCCAGCCCATCGAACCCGGGAAAATGCCGGCACAGATTGCCTTTAACGCGATCCCGCAGATCGATGTCATGCAGCCTAACGGGTATACCCGCGAAGAAATGAAAATGGTCTGGGAGACTCAGAAAATATTGGAGGACGACGGCATTCTGGTCAACCCGACCTGTGTTCGTATTCCCGTCTTCTATGGTCACTGCGAAGCGGTGCACATTGAAACTCGACGGCCTCTTGAGGCCGAGAGCGCTCGGGCACTGTTGGCGGAATCTCCGGGCATAATGGTGATGAGCGAGCTAGCGACGCCGGTTGAGCACGGGGCGGGCACCGATGCGGTTCACGTGGCGCGAATCCGCACAGATATCTCCCACGACAATGGGTTAAATTTGTGGGTTGTTGCTGATAACGTGCGGAAGGGGGCGGCGTTGAACAGCGTGCAGATAGCGGAAGAGTTGCTGCGTCTTTGGCAGCAGTGAGGAACCCATGAAGCAAGTGATCCATCTTTGGCGAAGCGGTACGGTTTTGGGCCTGCTCTGGGTGCTGGTCAGTCAAAGCGTGATCGCTGCTGAAACTGCTGGCAGGGATGGTAACGGTCGCGTTTTCGCGCCAGCGGTGTCTGCTGTGGGCGAACCTCTGGAGGTGCGAATACCTCTGTCTCTGACCGATGCTCAAACGCAACGCCCGGAGGTCCGCATTGCCGGTAACTTCGGCTTTAGCCAGCTGGGGGTCCCGCGATATTCCATCCACGACGACCTATCTGTAGCCCTGGAATCGTCGACCTCTATAGAGGCAGAGGTCGTCATAACAAGCCCCGATCCCTTTTATGAGCCGTTTTTGCAGCTGGTGCTGGAGCTTGAAGAGGCGGGCGCCCCGAGGCCGGTGCTGGTGGAAGTCTCTCTGGCGCTGCAAGACCCGGATGGTCAGTCTCGCCGTATTATCTGGTCCCAAGCCGACGACACCCTATGGCGTATTGCGACGCGCACGCGAGATTCTGCCGATGTCACCATGTCCCAGCAGATGCTGGGGATTCAGAGCCTTAACCCCGATGCCTTCGCTGAAGACAATATCAATGGCCTGCGTGCCGATGTGCGGCTGAGCCTGCCCCGGGTTAGGGAAGTGGTTTGGCAGGACGTTGATCAGGCCCTGCGCGACGTTGAAACCCAGCATCGCAGATGGGCCCAGTTCATGTCCTCCGGAGCGCGGGGTATCACGGCGGACGTTACCGGAGCCGTACGCATTTATGCAGAGGAAGAAGAGGTCCCAGCGCCAGAACCGGCAGTGGAGCCGGCGCCGTTAGCTGAGGAGGCGGACGCCCAAGGCCTGGCCGACACGGTGGGGCAATCCCAAGACGCTAACCTGATGCTCGTTCCAGAGGGTGAAGGGACCACGAGTCCGGTGGAACCCCTGGCTGAGACCACAACGGAGGCCCCTGAGGCAGCAGACGCGGACACGGAGACGCTGGAGGCTCAGGCGGTGGATCAAGCCGCGGAAGACGAGTTTGACTTGGATCGTTTGGAGGCCGAGCTGGCCAGCGAAAATGCCCTGCTGGACTTTTCAGCCTTAAGTGAGGCGCTCTCTCCAGAGGTGGTGGCCATGGTTGCCGCCTTGGTGTTGCTACTCGGAGTAGTGATTTTGCGCGCCAGGCGAAATGCCGACGACAAAAATAAGAAGGTGGATGATGCCTGGCGTGGCGGCATAAGCAGTCCATCTGAACAGGAGATTGAGCCCTCTGTCGGTCCTCAGTCGCCGCCAGAAGAGGCGCCGGAATCTGCAGAGCCAGAGGGCGAGCCATCAGACGAGGCGGATTTTTTGAACACCAGGCTTCGGCTCGCTGAAGCCTATCTTGAGATGGCCGATGTGGCCGGAGCGCGGGAAATGCTGGAAGACGTTATCGAACAGGGAGACGAGGCTCAGCGGGCCCAAGCCCAGGCGCTGCTCGAAAGAATAGAATCTCAGGGTAACGGGGCGTAGCCAACTGATCCACATAGGGGCGCGTCTTGGAATTCCATTTTGCCGCAGGTCTGAGCTACCGGGGAACGGCCTTTAACGGCTGGCAGCGTCAGCCTGGCCTACCCACCGTCCAGGGCACCGTAGAGCAAGCCCTGTCGCGTATCGCCGACCATGACATCGGCTTGAGCGTGGCGGGTCGCACGGATGCGGGTGTTCATGCCACAGGCCAGGTGATCGCCTTCACTAGCCCGGTGGATCGTTCGCCCGAGGTTTGGCAGCGGGGTTTGAATGGCCTGACGCCTGACGGCATCCGCGTCAATTGGGTACAGGCCGTTGATGCGGCCTTTCACCCACGATATCGGGCCACCGCCCGCACCTATCAATACGTCTTCTTTGATCAGGCGCGAGAGAATCCCTTTCTACAGGAACTGGCCTGGTGCACGGATGCTCTGAATGCCGATCGCATGCATCAACAGGCTCAAAGCCTGCTCGGCGAGCAGGACTTTAGCTCCTTCCGAGCCGCAGGCTGCCAGTCGCTAACGCCCTTTCGCCGAGTAGATCGCTGCGAGGTGCGACGTTGTGGAGGGCTGGTGGTGATGGAGATTACCGCCAACGCCTTTCTGCTACACATGGTAAGAAATATTGCCTCAGCGCTCAGAGACATAGGGCGTGATCACGATGTTGAAAGCATGGCCAGTCGACTTGGGCGCAGGGATCGGCGCAAGCTTGGCATCACCGCGCCCCCTCAGGGCCTTTATCTGGTTCAGGTGGCCTATCCGGAACAAGCCTTCCCGGAATCCCCACAACCGAGTTTTCTGCCAGACTATTGAGACAAATAGAAGACATCGCAGTAGATGATGGGGCCACTCTCAGCAGGTGGAGAGAAACGGCTTCGCTCATGGCCGCTCAACGCTTATCATGGTGTCAACGTTTTGTTCTCATGAGCTGAGACAAAGGATGGAAAGCCCAACAAGAATCTGGTGTAAAATCTGCGGCGTAACGCGAGAGGAAGACGCCCTGGCGGCAGCCTCGGCGGGTGCAGATGCGGTAGGGCTCAATTTTTTTACCGCCAGCCCACGCTACGTTGCCACAGACAGAGCGGCTTCGATTTGCGCACGGCTGGTGGAGGCCTATCCGGAATGTCAGCGTATAGGCTTATTCGTCGACGCCTCGGCGGAGGACGTCAGAACAGTTGTGGAACGGGTTAACGTCACCATGCTTCAGTTCCATGGAGACGAAGACAGAGACTTTTGCGCTCAATTCGGGATGCCCTTTATTAAGGTATTCAAGATGCGTGCGGGTATGGACTATAAGGCCCTTGAGGCACAGTTCTCTGACGCCTGGGCCCTGCTGCTGGATAGCTTTGACCCGGTACTGGCGGGCGGCACCGGCGTTGCCTTTGATCACGGGCTGTGGCCCGCTGAGGCGTCCGCAAAGCTAGTCCTAGCGGGCGGCCTGGACGCTGGAAATGTAGGGGCCGCAATTCAGGACGTGAGGCCATTTGGGGTCGACGTCTGCGGAGGCGTTGAGGCGCCGACAAAGGGTCTTAAGGACCATCAGGAAATGCAAAAATTTATTCGGGAAGTTCGATATGGCTGACGCGCTAGATATGCACCAAGACTCACACCAGTATGAACAGCCCAGTGCGGATGGCCACTTTGGCCAGTTCGGGGGCCGGTTCGTGGCGGAGACATTGACTCACGCCTTAGATGACCTGGCCGAGCTCTACGAGCAGATGAAAAATGATCCTGAATTTAAGCAGGAGCTGCACCATGACCTGGCCTACTACGTAGGTCGCCCAACCCCCCTCTACCTTGCAGAGCGCATGACGGCCGAGCTGGGTGGGGCAGCCGTCTACCTCAAGCGAGAGGACTTGAATCACACCGGCGCGCACAAGGTCTGTAATACGATCGGTCAGGCCCTCCTGGCGAAGCGAATGGGCAAACCCAGAGTCATTGCCGAAACCGGTGCGGGTCAGCACGGGGTGGCGACGGCAACCGTGGCCGCGCGCCTGGGCCTAGAATGCGATGTCTATATGGGCGCTGAAGATGTTCAGCGACAAAGCCTGAATGTTTACCGCATGAAGCTGATGGGGGCCAACGTGATCCCGGTCACTTCAGGCTCTAAGACGCTCAAAGATGCGATGAACGAAGCCATGCGTGACTGGGTTACCAATGTGGACAACACCCACTACATCATTGGAACCGTGGCCGGGCCCCATCCCTATCCCATGATCGTTCGGGACTTTGCGGCCACGATTGGCCAAGAGGCACGGGCGCAAATGCTTCAGCAAGTCGGGCGATTACCCGATGTGGTGGTGGCCTGTGTGGGCGGCGGCTCCAACGCCATGGGTATCTTTCATCCCTTCATCGAAGATGAGGGCGTGCGCCTTGTGGGCGTCGAAGCCGGGGGTCACGGCATCGCCAGCGGGCAGCACGCGGCGCCTCTGAATGACGGTAAGGTGGGCGTACTGCATGGTAATCGTTCTTATCTCATGTCGGACCAGGACGGTCAGGTGATGGAGACCCACTCCATTTCCGCAGGCCTGGATTACCCGGGCGTTGGACCAGAGCACGCCTTTCTTAAAGACATTGGTCGCGCCGAATACAGCAGCGCGACGGATGACGAAGCTATGATGGCCTTCCGCATGCTCAACCAGAAGGAAGGCATCTTGCCGGCTCTGGAAACGAGTCATGCTTTGGCATGGGTGGTAGCCAACGCGCCGAAGATGGGCAAGGATGAAGCCATCCTGGTGAACCTCAGCGGTCGGGGCGATAAGGATATCCTCACCGTGGCCGATATCGACGGCATTACGCTCTGATGAATGCGACCGTGGGGGGCGGGCGTATTCGCCAATGCTTCGAGGAGGTACGAGTACAGGGCAAGAAGGCGCTAATCAGCTTTATCACCGCGGGGGATCCAGGCGTGGACTATACGGTGCCGGCCATGCACAGCCTGGTTCAGGGCGGCGTGGACATCCTAGAGCTTGGGATTCCCTTTTCCGATCCTGAAGCGGAAGGCCCGACCATCCAAGCAGCCAACGAGAGAGCTCTAGAGAATGGCATGACTCTTCTTCAAGTGCTTGAAATGGTTGCAGAATTTAGGAAAAAAAATACGGAAACGCCCGTGGTCCTCATGGGCTACCTGAACTCAATTCTGGCCATGAGCGATTTCCCGTCCAGGGCCTCGTCGGCGGGCGTGGATGGATTGATCATGGTCAACCTGCCACCTGAAGAAGGGGCGACGCTACAGAGTGCCCTGGCAGACCACGGCATGGATTTGATCTACCTGATCGCGCCCACGACCACGCCAGCGAGAACACAGAGCATTCTGCAGCAGGCGTCCGGGTTTGTTTATTGCGTTTCCCTCAAGGGCACGACGGGCGCGGGCCATGTTCAGGCCGAGGAAGTGATAGCCCGGACGGCCGAGCTACAGCAGATCGCCGAGCTGCCGATCGCGGTGGGCTTCGGGATTAAGGACGCGCAGACGGCTCGTGCCTTGAGCGCCAACGCGGATGGCATTGTTGTAGGCAGCGCGCTGGTGAATTTGATGACTGAACCCCAGGGCCCGGAGGTGGTGTGTCAGCGCCTCCACGCTGCGGTAGCCTCCATTCGGCAAGGACTCGACGACTAACTTAGATGCGCGATCTGCCCGCTTGGCTGGACTACATTTCTCGCCAGCATACCCAAACCATTGACCTGGGCCTTGAGCGGTTCCAGGCGATGTTGACCCAACTCGATCTGAATCATCCTGCCCCCAAAATCATCACCGTAGCCGGGACCAATGGGAAGGGGACGACCACGTTGGCCCTCGAACACCTGCTTCAGGCATCTGGTCTCAGCGTTGGGGCCACCCTGTCGCCTCATATTTCGCGTTTTAACGAGCGTATTCGTCTGTTCGGTCGAGAAGCCGACGACCAAACCATCTGTGGTGCCTTTCAGGCCATCGAAGACCAACGTCAGCTGCCGCTGACTTACTTTGAGTTTGCCGCCCTAGCTGCCCTTTGGTGTATGCGAGAGGCCAAGGTAGATGTGGCGCTGCTGGAGATTGGTTTGGGTGGACGGCTGGACGCCTTTAACGCCGTGGATGCCCATGTGGCGGTGATCACCAGCATTGGCTTAGATCATCAGGCCTTTCTTGGCGAGACGCGAGAGGCCATCGGCGCCGAGAAGGCAGGCATTCTGCGTCGGCAGCAAGACGTTGTCTTGGGGGCGGATATGCCGGCCAGCGTGCTGGATCGGGCGCAGGCCCTGGGGCTGAGTCCGCGCCGCTACGGAAGGCAGTTTAGGGCGCTAACGGACGAATCCGGGTCTTGGCGACTAATGGATGAAGCCGGGGAGGGTGAACCCACAAGCCTGGGTTCCATACCCCCCCATAACCTGGCTTTGGCCGTGCAGGCCGCACTCTTTCTCACCCCTCAGGCTCGTGAACATGTTGCCTCGGCTGCCGGGGTGAGGGTGCCGGGGCGGCTACAGGAGATTGAATACAGGGATCGACGAATCATTCTGGATGTGGCGCATAATCCAGACAGCGTGGCGTTTCTCTTCGAGCAGCTGACCCTGCGCGGCCTACGTCCTGACGTCCTTATCTGCTCCATGCTGGCGGAAAAGGACCATGCCGGCGTCTACCGGGCGGTGAGGTTGGCCTCTGGGGCGCCGCTCCTGCTTGTGGACAGCCAGGGTCCTCGCGCCTGTACCGGACAACAGCAGCTTGCCCTGATCTCAGAGCAGGGCCTGCCAATCCCTGAGCCCAGTCTCTTTGTGCAGATGCCCGAGGCTGTGGCTGCTGCGGTGGGCCGCACGGATCCCGGTTCAACGATATTAATATTTGGTTCCTTCAGTGCTGTCGAACAGAGCGCTTGGCTGGCATCATAGGCCCATGGACGAACGAAATCGTTACCGCCTGATCGGTGGCATTTTTATGCTTGCCTTGGGGGCTATTTTTCTCCCGATGTTATTTGACCCTGCGCCAACCCCTCAGCCGGCCATGGACGGACAGGCCATCGCAGAAGAGGCGGCTCGCCTGCATCAAATGAGCGATATCGCCGATATGCCCATGCCCCAAATCCCCCCTAGTGACATTCAGGAGCGCGTGGCCGCGCTAGGCGAGGTCGTGGATGACGCGGGCTTCCTGGTCGCCTCCGGCACGCGGCTTGGGGAGCCACAGCTGCTCCCAACGGCTGAAGACGCTGATGTATTTGCCGTGCAGCTCGGCAGTTTTCGTGAGGAAGCCAACGCTCGGGAGCTACGCGCCAAGGTTCGGGAGTCGGGGTTTGAAGCCTTTATTTCGGCGGTGAGAAAGAATGGCTCTCAGCCCGTGGAGATTCGACATCGCGTTGCCGTGGGCCCCATTCTTGAACGCGACCAAGCCGATGCACTGCGGAAACAGCTCGCGGATACGTTCGCTTTGGAAGCGCTGGTCGTTGGGATGCAACCCTGATGGCCATGCTGGACTACTTCATTATCGGCTTGATCGTGTTGTCCTCACTTATGGGTATCTCCCGGGGGCTGGTGAAGGAGGCGCTGTCTCTGGCTGCCTGGATTGGGGCCTTTGTTCTGGCGATTTGGATTGGTCCAGCCGTGGCCAAGGAATATGCCTCTGTACTGGGGGCTGACCGAATGGGGCAGCTCTTCGCCTTTTTGATCGTCTTTATCAGCACGCTCATCGTGGCCAGCCTGCTGCAGTGGCTCGTTCAGAAGCTCATCAGCTCCACGGGTCTCACTGGAACCGACCGTTTTTTGGGCCTGATTTTTGGTGCTCTGAGGGGCGCGCTGGTGGTCACCGTCTTGCTCATGATCTGTCAGAGCTTTTTTCCCAGCGCTGAGTGGTGGCAGGCTTCAGAACTGAAACTCTTTTTCCTCGCCTTTGAAGACGACGTATTGCGTCTTGTTGAGGCGGGGTCTGAGGCTCTGGATATTGAGCCGAGAAAGGAACTGCCTAACGTAGACGCGTTGGAGAGCGCGGCCAAAGAGGTGATGGAGCGGCAATGACCAAACTCTGGGGGTGAGGCGATGTGTGGAATTGTAGGAATTGTGGGCCGCGATCCGGTCAACCAGGAAATCTATGATGCCCTGACGGTGCTCCAGCATCGCGGTCAGGACGCTGCAGGGATGGTCACTAGTGACGGTCGACACTGTTACCTGCGGAAGGATAACGGTTTGGTGAAAGATGTGTTCCAGGGGCAACACATGCGGCGTCTGCTGGGCAACGTGGGGGTAGGGCAGTGTCGCTATCCAACGGCGGGGTCATCTAGCTCTGCTGAGGCCCAGCCGCTCTACGTCAATTCACCCTATGGCATCGCGTTAGCCCATAACGGCAACCTAACAAATACAGAAGAGCTGATGAGTGATCTCTTCGTTGAAGATCTCCGGCATATCAATACAAACAGCGATTCGGAGGTGTTGCTCAACGTTCTGGC
>MDTB01008443.1_pt1 | contig 26203 bp, 31 predicted proteins | sample 811161 | NCBI WGS metagenome assembly MDTB01 (sample SAMN05326650, study PRJNA326480) | marine metagenome | isolation source: seawater | place: Mediterranean Sea | collected 2009 | reverse complement strand
ACTAAAGAAATTAAAAGTCTTGATGAATTTAGTGGAAAGGAAATTCATCTTGTAATTGGTATTGCAAATATAAGTAGAATCTTAAATAACTTAAAAATAAAAAATATTAAAACTACTTTACATCATTATAATGATCACTATGCATATACTGGTAATGAATGTGAATTTCATGATGAGAAGTCTGTCTTTCTAACTATGAAAGATTATGTTAAATTAAAATCTTCTGGCAATGAAAAAATATGGGTAATGCAACATTATGTGGAACCAAATGAGTATTTTATTGAGAAATTAAATAAAGACTTGAGTAACATTAACTATGAAAGTTAGAATCATTATACCTGCAAGACTTGACTCCTCAAGATTTCCAAAAAAACTTATTAAAATGATTAATGGAAAAACTCTTATTGAACATGTTTGTCTCAGAGCAAAAAAGTTAAAACCTGACTCACTAGTCGTTGCTACCGATAGTGTTGTAATTAAAGAGATTGTTGAAAACAATAAAATAGAGGTATGGTATTCAAAAAAGAAATATAATAGTGGAACGGAGAGAATTGCCGGATTAGTAAAGGATTATAAATTTAATAAAAAAGATATTATTATCAATATACAAGGTGATGAATACAATTTTTCAATTACAGGCGCTAAAAAGTTAATAAATTATTTACGGACATCCAAAACTGATGATTTGGCAACTTTAATATTCCGTAATATTAATCAGAAATCATATCAAAATAAAAATACAGTTAAAGTCATTATAGATAAAAATAATTATGCACAATACTTTTCAAGATCGATAATACCTTTTGGGTTAACACCACACACATTATGCCATATTGGAATTTATGCTTATAGATGCTCAATATTGCATATTTATCCTAAATTAAAAAAATGTCCTGAAGAATCTATTGAGAAACTTGAACAGTTGCGTTTCTTGTGGAATTGTATACCTATCAAGTGTATTAAAATAAATATTCATAATTCAGTTAGCATTAATTCTCCCATTGATTTAAAATTAGCGAGAAAGAAATAGTTATGAATAAGCAAATTATTACAATCACGGGCGCAGCAGGGAATATAGCTTACTCTCTTATCTTTAGAATTCTTTCAGGGAGCATTTTTCCGGATAACGTAAAAATTCAAATAAATCTTTTAGACATAACACCAGCCCTTGGTATTCTAAAGGGTGTGAAATATGAAATTGAGGATTGTGCTTTTGAAAAATTAGACTCAATAATAATAACAGACAAACCTGATGAAGCCTTTGCAGATTCTGATTATATTTTACTAGTTGGAGCTAAACCTAGGTCTAAAGGAATGCAAAGAGCCGATTTACTGCTAGACAATGCGAGCATATTTCAAAAACAGGCAATAATTATTAATGAAGTTGCAAAAAAAACTAGTCAAATTATCGTTGTTGGTAACCCAGCAAACACAAATGCATTAATTGTTCAACATTTTGCAAAAAATATACCTGATGAAAATATTACATCTCTAATGAGGCTGGATCAGAATAGAGCTAAAAGTATTTTATCGAACAAACTAAAACAAACAGTTGATTCTATTTCAAGATTAATTGTATGGGGAAACCACTCAGCTACACAATATCCAGATCTTACGAATACATTAATATCTGGAGATGATTCGCTAGTCAAAAAAATTGATATGACCTGGATTATTGAGACTTTTATTCCTAGAGTTCAAAAAAGAGGTGCAGAAATAATTGAACATAGAGGTAAGTCTAGCGCAGCATCTGCTGCATCTGCAATTTATGATCATTTAAATGCCTTAGTAAATAGTTCTAATGATTGGGAGTCAATGGGAGTAATGAGAAGTAATGATTATGGTATCAGCAACGAAATATTTTTTTCATACCCATTAATTATTGAAAATTCTATCATATCCATTAATAATGATTTAAAACTAACTGATGATTCATTTAAATATATAAAAGAATCAGAAGCTGAATTATTAACGGAAAGAAATATTATTAGAAGTATTTTAAAAGACTAATTAATCTTTTTTATTTTTTCATTATTTACATATAACTCCTTATCTAAAGAATCAAGTCTTAATATTGCAAGTGAAATATTTAATGATTGGACATCTTGCGTATTACTAATAACTTCGCCAATTGACTCACTATCTATATTGTGAATTACATCACCATATTTCATAGATTCTGATTCTGTTTCTATACTAAATATTCTTTTTTTGATTTTTCCGAGATAGTGAGTTCTAGCGACAATTTCCTGTCCAGTATAACATCCCTTTTTATAACTGATACCATTTAAGATTTCCATATTTAAAACCTGAGGGATATATTTTTCTTTTGTTGTCATATCGATTCTTAAAAAACCACGCATCATATCTGCTAATTTGTTCGTATTAAATTCTAGGCTTGAAAAACTCATTGATGTAAAAAATCTAGGGAGACTATCTAATTTATCATTACTCTTATGGATTACTATTGCAGATGAGACTCTTTCACTAGTGTTATTTAAAACATAACAATCTTCTTTTTCAAACACTGAATTTTCATAATTATTATTCTTTATTATTTCCGCGGATGCAGTTCCACTTAACCCATAAACTTTATAGTTGCTCATAATTTCTATTTCTACTTTTGACATTAATACATACATTGACAACTTTGACATAAAGTATTCACTTATGTCCGTGGTCAGTAGTAGTAAAAAGGAATCTTGATCCTTTATTATTCTTAATAGTGAAATTACCTTACCTTGGTTAGTTGAATAAGATGAAAATTGATAAGAATCTTCTTTAATAGAACTTATATCATTACTAAATTGACCTTGCAGAAATTTTTCAGCATCTGTTCCAGCTACTTTTATGCAAACAATTTCATTATCTCTCGAATAGCCGTTTAATTCTTTAATATTCATATAAATTACTGATTTATCTATTAATTATTTATAGCATCTACAAATATTATCTCTACTTATTATATTTAATCATCCATTAATCAAAATAAGTATATACTAATAAAGTACTATTTATTTAATTTATATTTGCATATAATACGTGTTGGAGAGAACTCATGAATCAAGATCATAGTCATAAAACAAATAAAATAAAACCAAAGAAAAATACTACTAAAAAAATTAAGGAAATTGGTGGTAGAAAGGGCCCAGACCCAACAAGGTATGGTGATTGGGAAAAGAATGGTCGTTGTATAGATTTTTGAGATGGATAGAGCCATGAACACCAAAAGACCTTTGTCACCACACTTGCAAATTTACAAGCCGCAGCTAACTTCTGTATTATCTATTTCCCATAGAATAACAGGTGTTATTTTGTCAATTTTTTCTATACTAATACCCATTTTTTTACTATTTCTTTCGCTTGGAGCTGATTACTACAATTTATTATTAAGAATAATGGATAATTTTTTTATTAAGGTTATTCTAGCAGGTACAATTTTTGTTGTAGTTTATCACCTATCAAATGGCATTAGGCATTTATTTTGGGACTTAGGCTTAGGGTTGAGCCTAAGAAATAGCTATATCTCTGGATATTTAGTAATTTTGATATCTGTCGTTATAACAATAATTTCAGTTTTTTATTTAAATTAAAGGTAAGCATATGGCAATATATCATTGGAAAATACAAAGAATCAGTGCAATTTTGCTAGTCCCTGCTGTCATATATATTACGTTTTATTTTTTAAACATAGGTAGCCTGTCTTATCTAGAAGTTATTAATGATATAACTTCAAACTTTGGTATCTTATTTATTATATTTGTTGCAATTGTTTTATTTACCCATAGTTCGCTTGGTATAGAGACGATCATGGAGGATTATATTCATGACAACTTTTTGCAAAGATTATTTATTAATCTCTCCAAGGTTATTCATGTTATATTATTGTTAACAACACTTATTTCACTAACTTTAATTAAAGGGATTTAATATGAGCAGTAAAATTATAAAACATGAACATGATGTAATAGTCATAGGAGCAGGTGGCTCTGGTTTGCGTGCAACCATGGGTATTTCTCAGTCTGAACATAGCGTTGCTTGTATTTCAAAAGTTTTTCCAACTAGAAGTCATACAGTTGCCGCTCAAGGCGGTATTAGTGGTGCGTTGGGTAATATGGGAGAGGATGATTGGCGCTGGCACATGTATGATACAGTTAAAGGTTCAGATTGGCTAGGCGATCAAGATTCAATAGAATATATGTGCAAAAATGCAGTGGAATCAATAATTGAGTTAGAGCACTTTGGGGTTCCTTTTTCCCGCACCGAGGAAGGAAAAATCTATCAGAGACCATTTGGCGGAATGACAACAGAATACGGGAAAGGAATTGCACAGAGAACTTGTGCCGCTGCTGATAGAACTGGTCATGCAATTTTACATACACTCTATACGCAAGCACTTAAGAATGATGTAGATTTTTTTATTGAATACTTTGTCATAGATTTAGTGTTCGAGGAAAATAAATGCGTAGGTGTTTTAGCGTGGTGTTTAGATGATGGTTCAATACACTTGTTTCAATCGCATATTATCATACTAGCAACTGGCGGACATGGAAGAACTTATCAGTCATCCACTTCAGCCCACTCGTGTACTGGTGATGGAAATGGCATGATTTTAAGAGCGAATTTACCTCTCATGGATATGGAGTTTATCCAATTTCATCCTACAGGAATATATGGTGCTGGTTGTTTAATAACAGAAGGAGCAAGAGGCGAGGGTGGTTACTTAACTAACTCTGAAGGTGAAAGATTTATGCCGAAATACGCTCCTAATGCAAAAGATTTAGCTTCCAGGGACGTGGTAAGTAGAGCTATACAAATGGAAGTTAATGCGGGAAGAGGAGTTGGCAAAGACAAAGATCATGCCTTATTGCACTTAGAACATCTGGAATCCAGTTTAATTCATGAAAAACTACCTGGCATAACTGAGACAGCTAAAATATTTGCAGGCGTAGATGCAACAAAGGAGCCTATTCCAGTTATCCCTACTGTTCACTATAACATGGGAGGGACCCCCACTAATCACAATACAGAAGTTATAGCTAATGGTGATGGCACAATTGTAGAAGGATTAATGGCATTGGGAGAAGGGGCTTGTGTTTCTGTTCATGGTGCAAATAGATTAGGATCAAATTCTCTATTGGACCTAATAGTATTTGGAAAATCTGCAGCAGAAAGAGCCTGTTCAATACTAGATAAAAAAACAAAAAACCATATAAAGATTAAGTCGTCTACAGTTGATCAACTTATTGATAATTTTGAGTCAACTAGAAATTCTTCTGGAGACATAAAAACCGCAGAACTCCGAGATACAATGCAAAAAACAATGCAAAGATATGCTCCTGTATATAGGGATGAAGAGACTTTAAAGAAAGGAATAGAGATAATGACGGGATTATTTAAAGATTTTAAAAATGTTTCTGTTAGCGATAAATCATTGATTTGGAATTCTGATCTTGTTGAAACACTTGAATTAAATAATCTTCTTTATCAATCATTAGCAACACTCCACTCAGCGCATGAAAGAAAGGAAAGTCGAGGCAGCCATGCAAGAGATGATCATCCAGATAGAAATGATAATGATTGGTTAAAACATACATTAGTTCGAATTGATAATGAAGGGGGGTATGATTTTGATTACAAGCCTGTACAATTAGAAACATTAACTGATGAAGTAGAAACAGTTAAGCTAAAAGCAAGGACATATTAAAATGGCAAAATTTACATTACCAATTAATTCTAGAGTTACTGAAGGAAAAACTTTTAAGCCTGCTGTTGAGCCTAAAAATAAATTACGGGTAGATGTATATAGATACAATCCAGATTTGAACTCTAATCCATATTTGGACACTTACATATTAGACAAAAATGACTTTGGACCAATGGGTTTAGATGTGCTTCTTTATATTAAAAACAATATTGATCCGACTCTAACTTTTAGAAGATCATGTAGAGAGGGGATTTGCGGGTCTTGTTCGATGAATATAAATGGAACTAATACTCTAGCGTGTATTTTAAATATCGCCGAAGAAACACATCTTAAAATATACCCGCTACCGCATATGCCTGTGGTTAAAGATTTGGTGCCAGATATGAAGGATTTTTATAAACAATATGAATCAATCAAGCCTTGGTTAATTAATGATACTAAACCTGAGAGAGAGCATTATCAGTCACAGGAAGATAGAGAAAAGCTTGATGGGCTCATAGAGTGTGTATTGTGCGCATGTTGTTCCACAAGTTGCCCAAGTTATTGGTGGAATTCTGATAAGTATTTAGGTCCAGCAACTCTACTTCATGCTTACAGATGGATTATTGACAGTCGTGACAATGCAAAAAAAGAAAGACTTTCTGCTCTAGCTGATAAGTTTAAACTGTTTAGATGTCACACAATTATGAATTGTACAAAAACTTGTCCCAAAAATCTTAACCCTGCTAAAGCTATCTCTCATATAAAGCAAATGTTGGCATCTGATTAATAATGCGCTTATCTGAAGTAATCTGGAAATGCAGAAAAGGAATCAGAGAAATTGATATTTTATTGTCGCGTTATACACAAGAAGTTTATCCAAAACTTTCTGAAATAGAACAAAAAAATTATGTTGAGTTTATAGAACAGGATACTTTTGAAATCCTGGATGTCCTTATAAACGACAAACCTATAGATGCAAAATTTTTGAAGATAGTGCAAGCCTTAAAATCATTTAATTAGTATCATTATATAATGAGAAATAGAAAGATAAAGCTAGGTGTCAATCTTGACCACATAGCATTTATAAAAAAATCAAGAGATACAATGTATCCTAACTTGGCTGATGCAGTTAAAATAACTGAAGAGGCCGGTGCGGATTCTATCACAATACATCTGCGGGAAGATAGAAGACATATTCAGGATAAAGATGCGATTGAAATTAGAGAGTGTGCAAAAGTTTTAAATTTTGAAATGGCAAATACAACGGAGATGATTGATTTCGCGCTAAAACTTAAACCAGATTATTGCTGCATAGTTCCAGAAAAAAGAGATGAAAAAACAACCGAAGGAGGATTAATTCTCCCATCTACAAATACATTGAAATTTAAAAATTTTAGTGACAACATTAAAAAACTATCTAATGAAGGAATTAAAGTCTCACTATTTATTGACCCAAATATTGAATCAGTTCAAGTCTCAAAAGATCTAGGCGCAGATATTGTTGAATTACATACTGGACATTATGCAAATGAGTTTAATACAATTAATGAGTTTGAAATGATTGACAATATTACGTCATCAGCGGAATTTGCTGATAAGCTAGGTTTGCTTGTAAATGCTGGTCATGGATTAAATTATGAAAATCTTAATCAACTCTGTAAAATCCAATCTCTTAATGAGTTGAATATAGGTCATTCCATCATTTCACAAGCTGTATTTACAGGTTTAAAAGATGCAATTAAAAAAATCATCAGTATAATAAACAACTGTGATTAAAGGCATTGGTATAGATCTGATAGAAAATAAAAGAATTAAGATTCTTTATAAAAAGTATGGCTTATCATTTGCGAAAAAGATTTTGTCTGTAGATGAATTAAGAGAATTTCTGGTATCTAAAGAACCGGTTAATTACTTATCAAAACATTTTGCCTCAAAAGAAGCTCTATCTAAAGTTTTGGGAACTGGTCTTTATAGACATGGAGTATTTCCTTCAAATATAACTATCACTCATGATTCTATGGGTAAACCAGAGTTTGTAATCGATGCTAGTCTTGAAAGCATTATTTCTAATAAATCAATTACATCATTATTCTTATCTATATCTGATACTACAAATTACTCAACAGCAATAGTAATAGGTGGATAAAGTGTATTTTAAAAGTATTCAGGATAGTATCGGAAACACAGCCATGATTCAGATTCCATCAGAAGCCTCAAGTAGTATCATTTTAGCTAAGTTAGAGGGCAACAACCCCGGAGGATCAGTGAAGGATAGACCTGCTCTAAAGATGATTGAGGATGCTGAGAATTCAGGAGTTCTAAAAAAAGGAGGAACTCTCATAGAAGCCACAAGTGGAAATACAGGTATAGCACTATCCATGGTCGCCTCCATAAAGGGTTATAAAATTATCATTATTATGCCAGAGACTGTTTCCATAGAGCGTATAAAAACAATGGAGGCATATGGAGCTAAAATAATACTGGTTTCCAAAGAAGAGGACATGGAAGGGGCTCGCGACTTAGCTATGAAAATGCAGTCAAATGGAGAAGGTATGGTTTTAGATCAATTCTCTAATGCTTCAAATTATCTTGCCCATTACGAGGGAACAGGTCCTGAGATTTGGGAGCAGAGTTCAGGAAAAATAACACATTTCATCTCTGCTATGGGGACCACAGGCACTATAACTGGAGTATCACGATACCTAAAATCTAAAAATAAAAATATTAGGATAATTGGCGTTCAACCTACAGACGGCTCTCGGATTCCCGGTATAAGAAGGTGGAAAAAAGGATATGAGCCTCTAATAAGAAAGCAAGCAATCATAGATGAAATTATTGATATAAAACAAGAAGATGCAGAAAAAACTTCAAATAATTTAGCGAAAGAAAATGGTATATTTTGCGGTGTCTCGGCAGCAGCAAATATTTTTATAGCTAGAAAAGTAGCTATGGATACAAAAAATGCAGTCATAGTAACTGTGCTATGTGATAGAGGCGATCGGTACATCTCTAAACTTTGAGTTATTTCATAATTATAAGGTTTTTGCCTGCTGTTAAATACCTTGAGTTACTCAATTTATTTGAGTTTAGTAAATCTTCTCTGCTTATACTAAAGCCAGTCGAAATTAAGTTCACTGTATCTCCAGTATTTACTACATATCGTAATTTCACTCCATCTGACTTAGATAGAACAGGTGTTTTCATGATAATTTTTAATTTTTGAGAAACTTTGAGGGTTGTTTTTTTCGTTGCATTATTCCACTTTAACAATGACTTTAGATTAACATTGTAAAATTTAGCTATTTTATACCAATTATCATATCTTTTAACGATATGCCTATATGTGATTGTTTTATCGTGAATTTTATAGTCATTATTTCCAATAGTAACTTGAGATAAATTTTCAGAGGTACTCTTAATTGGTAGTTTTAAATTAGCACCAATTCTTATTAAGTCAGATTTGAGATTATTTAAGACCTTTATAGATTTTATTGAGACATTGTATAGTCTAGATATTCTGGATAATGTATCCCCTTTAATCACAGTATGTGTTTTGTTTGTATATATAATTTTTGCCAGCTCAGCATATCTTTTTTTAAATACTTTTATGCTTTTGTTGGGCAATAGTAATTTTTGGTTCATAGAAGGTATAAAATACCAAGAGCTGAAACCAGGATTGAGTTGATGAATTAATTTTTCATCTACATCGGAGAGTATAGAGATTGTGAAGAAATCTATGGGATATTTTACTTGAACGAAAGATGTTGTAGGTTTATTTCTTAGATTTGGTAATTTCACACCATAAGCTGATGGGTTAGATATTATATCTCTTAGAGCAATCAGTTTTGGCACATAAACCTCTGTTTCTCTTGGTAAATCTAAATCCCAAAATGTCTTGTCGCCTAGAGTATAATTCGCTTTCTTAATGGATCTTCCAACTTTGCCTGCACCAGTATTATAGGAGGCTATTGCAAGTAACCAGTCCCTTTTAAAATGTCTATGCATATCTTTTAAAAAATGAGCAGCAGCTTTAGTGGATTTATCTATATCTCTTCTGCCGTCATACCACCAGTTTCGCCTTAAACCATATTCCTTTGCAGTAGGTGGTATAAATTGCCATATTCCTGCTGCCTTAGATGGCGAATATGCATATGGTTGATAACCGCTTTCAACTATAGGTAGTAATGCAAGTTCAAATGGAAGATTATTGTTTTCCAATTCAATTACAACATGATATAAAAACGGTCTGGCTCTTTCAATTGACCTATATATAAATGCTTTATTTTTCATGAACCATTCAATTTCTTTATCAACACGTGGCGAATGAACCGAGTCGAGGCAAAACCCACTTCTCAATTTGTCCCAAATTTGGGAGTATGATCTTTTGCTTAATTTTTGTGTATCGCACTCAAAACTTCCGAAATTTGCTAATATCTGAGGACGTTTATAGCTAATAGATTGGTTACAGCTTGAAATAAAGCCGATGCATAATATAATTATGATAAGTTTATTTATTTTTTTAAGTGTCATACTGTAATTATAGACTATCAAACATGCGCATTTTTTACTAACTAATAATTGATGAAATTAAATACAAATAATACTAAATATAAAGAATTAATAAAATGGTATCGAAAGCCAATTAATCAACCAATAAAAAAATTACTCAATGATTCTATTCCAACACTTAAAAAACATATTTCTGGCAACAATACTTTGTTTGTCGGTCTTTCAGAATTTAAAAAAAAATTTGAATCGCCAAAATATCTAAGTTTTATTGCGATTGACCAAATTTCATCGTCAGATTACCTTACCGAATCAAAAAGACTGCCTTTTGAGGATAATTCACATGATGTAATAATAATAATTCACGCATTGGATTACACCGATAACCCGTATGAATTAGTCAGGGAGATTGATAGAATTGCTACAGATGACGCCAAAGTAATTCTTGTGGGTTTCAATAAGTTTAGTTTATGGGGTTTAGTAAAACCTTTAATGAATAAAACAATGATGCCCTGGATTTTAAATTTTCACTCCCTATATAGTGTCAGAGAATGGTTCAAAATTTTAGGATACGAGGCATCATACAAAGATACGAGCGGATTTCTACCTATGATATCAAAAAATATTTCAAAATATTTGGAAAAAGTTAGTATAATTCAAAAGATATTTGCTTCTAATTTTGGTGGATTATATTTTTTAATATTTGATAAAAAAATGATTCCCTTGACACCCGTTAAGCTAAAATTCAAAAATAAATATATGATTTCAACATTTCCTAAATCAACTGTGAATAGAGTCAAATGAAAGATGTAAAAATTTATACCGATGGTGCATGCAGTGGTAATCCAGGAGCTGGGGGTTGGGGCGTTGTAATTATTAATGATAAAGATATATTAAAATTCAGCGGATATGAGAAAGCAACCACAAATAATAGGATGGAGTTAAGAGCTGCAATTGAGGGGATTAGTAAAATTTCTATTGAAACTAAAATTATACTCAGCACCGACTCAAAATATGTTAAGGATGGCATAACGACTTGGGTTCGAAATTGGAAAACAAATAACTGGATGACTAGCGCTAAAAAACCTGTAAAAAATAAAGATTTATGGAAGAAATTGGATGATTTAAATAATAATTATTCTATTACATGGGCATGGGTTAAAGCACATCAAGATGATAATACTGAGGAAAGTAAATATAATAATATGGCAGATCAACTTGCTAGGAGTGCAATAACATAATGGAAAGGTTAGTTGTTTTAGATACAGAAACCACAGGACTTGATGTTGATGATGGACATAAGATTATTGAAATTGGATGTGTAGAGATTTTAGGTCGCACCATTACCTCCAACTTTTATCATCAATACATAAACCCCAAAAGACAGATAGACGAGAAAGCTTTTGAAGTACATGGAATATCGAATGAACAACTCAGAAACGAGCCAAGCTTTGATGAAATCATTGAAAATTTTATTGAATACATCTCTAACTCTACTTTAATTATACATAATGCGCCTTTTGATATGGCTTTTTTGAAGGCTGAATATGAATCAGCTCATCATAGTCAGGGTGAATTAGTTAACAATAGAAAAGTTATTGATACTCTAAAGCTCGCAAGAAAAAATTCCCCCGGTAAGAGAAATACACTTGACGCGTTATGCAGCCGTTTTTTTGTTGACAATACAGAAAGGAATCTTCATGGAGCGCTAATGGATGCTGAGCTTTTAGCTCAGGTATATTTAAAAATGACCCAAGGGCAAACAGATATTGCGGGCCTAAATGAAGCTGAAAAAAAACCAAGTCCTGAAAGCATGAATATCTTGAGCAATAGAACACAGCGTATTATAGAAGCAAGTGAGGAAGACATGCACAAGCATACTAATTACTTCAAATAATTATTTCTTTTTTAGAACTCTATTTTTAGCTCTTTCCCATTCTCGATTTTTTATATCTGCTCTTTTATCATGAATTTTTTTTCCTTTTCCAACTGCAATTTCTAATTTAATCAGTGAGTTTTTTAGATATATTTTTGTTGGGATAATTGCATGTCCATTTTGCTTAATCTCATTATTGAGATTTATTATTTCTCTTTTGTTAAGTAGCAACTTCCTTGATCTTTTAGAATTAGCTTTTTCAGGTTCTGAAGTAGTTGCTAAAACCTTCAAATGCGCATTAACTAGATAGGCTTCATTATTTTTTATTGTTATATAGCTTTCAGAAATTTGAGCATGCCCAGATTTGATACTCTTAACTTCCCATCCATGTAAATTCATGCCAGCCTCTATTTTTTTTAAAAGAGAATATTTAAAAGTTGCTTTTTTATTAGTGCACAAGATATTCATATATTTATGACATTATGTATAATACATATATAGTATCATAAAATTTCTGGAGAAAGATATTAAAGCTAATCAGAGACAATCAATACATGGGCAGTGGTCATCTAAATTAATATTTATATTCGCTGCGACTGGTTCAGCAGTAGGCCTCGGTAATATCTGGAAATTTCCTTGGATGACAAGTGAAAATGGTGGTGGGGCATTTGTATTAATATATATTATAAGTATTATAGTGATTGCATTGCCTATAATGATTGCAGAAGTTTTTATAGGTCGTCATGGCAAACAGAATCCAGTAGCAAGTTTGAAATATCTTTCAAATGAGTCTAGTAGTTTCGCATTTACACAGATAGATTCTGATTTAAAAAGAATTAAAACAAAAAAACAGAAATATTCCAATTCTGATGATTTCACAAATTGGCAGTTAGTGGGATGGATGGGTATAATAGCAGGTATCTTAATATTATCTTTCTACAGCGTGATTGCTGGTTGGACAATAGCTTATATTTTTAAAGCTTTTTCTGGGGTATTTAATTTAATTACTCTTGAACAGTCGCAGGGCATTTTTAATAGCTTTATCTCAGACCCGACACGATTATTAGCTTGGCATACAATATTCATGCTTCTGACTTGTTACATAATATCTCAGGGTGTAAAGGGTGGATTAGAAAAGGCGGTAAAAATTTTGATACCAGGACTTTTTATTATTCTTATTGGTCTTGCTATTTATTCGACAACGCTAAGTGGTTTCTATGATGGTCTTGGCTATATGTTTATCCCTGACTTATCTAAAATTACTTCTGAAGTAGTATTAAGCGCTATGGGAATGGCATTCTTTTCCTTGAGTATAGGCATGGGCTCATTAATGATATATGGTTCCTATTTATCAAATGAGTCATCAATCACTGAGGTTACTTCTATTGTTGCTTTTGCAGATACATTTGTAGCAATTTTAGCAGGAATAATAATATTTCCGATAGTTTTCACTTACAATCTGGATCCATCCACAGCAGGACCAGGATTAATTTTCCAAACTTTGCCAATTGCCTTTGGTGCAATGCCTGGAGGTGAAATTATTGCGATACTTTTTTTCATACTATTATTTTTTGCAGCCATTACTTCTTCTATTTCTCTAATTGAACCTGCTATAAGTTTTATGATAGAAGAAAAATCAATCAGTAGATCCAAAGCGAGTATCAAAATAGGTTTTCTGACATGGTTTCTTGGAATTGGTACAATTTTATCATTTAACTATGCTGCGGACCTACAAGTTCTTGGAATGAACTTTTTTAACCTTCTAGATAATTTTACCTCAAAAATTATGTTGCCTTTGGGTGGTTTATTGATGGCAATTTTTACTGGTTACATTGTAAAAAAGAAAATTATTTCTGATGAACTTAACATTAGCTCAAAGAGATTTATGCTTTGGAGAACTTTAGTCAGATATGTTGCGCCTGTAGCAGTAACATTAATTTTTGTTAAAGGATTTATTTAATCAATGAATTATATTAATAAATTTGAAGAAATTAATGTTGACATAAACTTAATTTTCAAATTAATTAATAATGTAGAGAATTATCATAAATTTTTACCATGGTGCTCAGACTCAAAGGTGCTATCGGATGTTAAAAATACCATGTTAGCAGAAATTGAAATTTCGAAAAATTTTATAAATTGGAAATTCAAAACTGAAAATAATTATAAAAAAAATAAAATAATAGAGCTAAGATTAAAAGATGGGCCATTTAGTCATTTAGAAGGATATTGGAAGTTTGAGCTATTAAATGAACATAATACTTCAGTGCAGCTCTATTTAGAGTATGAATTTGATAATAAGCTAGTTGAATTATCTATTAAGCCAATTTTTTCTGGAATAATGTCTTCGATTCTCGATTCATTTATTTCTGAGGCATTTAGACTTAAAAATAATGGATAATAAATTCAAAATTAAATTATATTATAGTAAACAAAAATTATTACATTCAAAAATCTTTACCATAACAGATAATACTTCTATAAAAAATCTATGGGATTTGATCGATGTTACTTCTTTCTATCCTGAATTTGATAATCAAAATTATTTTATTGGGGTATTTGGAAAAATCAAATCTGAGGATTATATTATACAAAAAGGAGACAGATTGGAGATATATGAGCATATTCTTTTGGATCCAAAAGAGCGCAGAAAATTAATAGCCAGTAAAAATAAAAAAGATCAAAATAGTTGAATTTAAATATCTAGAGGATTATATTTATTACTAAGGAATGCTTAATGAAGGATAATACTAATACACTCAAAGACGCCGGTTTAAAGGTTACTCACCCAAGAAGTAAAATCCTTGAGCTGCTTCAATCACATCCAGATGACCATTTGAGCGCAGATGAAATACATGCTTATTTAGCTAGAGACAACGAGTCTATTGGGTTAGCCACGGTTTATAGAGTATTAACTCAACTGGAATTAGCAGGTCTGATTCAAAAAAACCAATTTTCCGATAATCAGTCATCCTATGAAATCCAAAAAAAACATCATGATCATTTGATTTGTACAAAATGTGGAAAAATTATTGAGTTTGTTAATGATGATTTGGAAAAACTTCAAGAAAAGATATCTGAAAAGTTTCAATTTCGTTTAGATAGTCATGTAATGACTTTGTTTGGCGAATGCAAAGACGGTAACTGCTCAAATAAAAAATAACAGCTATGATCGCCCGCCCCATTTTAGTTTCTGATTCAGTATTTTAAAATAATTATAATCAAGAGGATGAGCAATCATTAGCGTTTTGTTGCTCTTTTTAATATCAATAATTTTTGGGTGTGCAACATTTAGATTATTAGCTCCATCAAAAGTAACAAGAGTATTTTTAACAGAATTTTTATCAATTTCAATTCTAATCTTGTCGCGATGATTAATTATCAATGGCCTATGACTATATGTATGTGGCGATATTGGGGTAATACTTATCACTTTTGCATCTGGACTTACGATTGGACATCCATTAGACATTGAGTATGCGGTTGAACCTGTAGGTGTTGATATTATAACTCCATCTGATCTTTGGATGTTTACAAGGAAGTTATTAATATAAATTTTTGCTTGAATCATTTTTAGCAGACCATAATTATAAACAACAATATCATTCAGTGATGTTGATGTGATTTTATTATCATTTGCATCTTGTACGTTTGCATCAATTAACATACGCTTGTCAATAATGTAGTCTCCCATAATAATTTCATATACTTTTTTAAGAATATCCTTTTTATCTACATCAACAAGAAATCCTATTTTACCAAAATTAATGCCAAGTATCGGAATATTTAAGAAATAGGCAAATTTAGAAGCTGATAAAAATAAACCGTCTCCGCCGAAAACTATAATCAAACCATAAGATTTTAAGGAAGTAGTATTAATTTTTGAAGAGGGTTGAACGTTTTCTCCAGTTGATATCACCTTTACATTTTTTGATGATTGTAAGAGGATTTCTGTGTCAATTTTTTTCCTTTTTAGAAACGCTGATAGCTTAATAATATCTTTATTTTTTTGATATTTGTCATGAGTAAATAAGATTACTTTTTTAATTTTCTTCATTGTTCCTTGACCTAATCAGTACTTAATAATATTTCTATTAACAAACTTTATAGTTTAACTTATCATAGTATTTAAATGAATAATATCTTGGAGATAGTAAATAATATAAGTAATGTAGCTGTAGCTAAAAAAATGCTAATATCTACAGCTGAATCTTGTACAGGTGGCTTGATATCTAAGTATCTGACTGACTTAGATGGTTCATCTCTTTTTTTTGATTCATCTATTGTTGTTTACTCAAATGATTCAAAAATTTCTTTACTTGGCGTTAAAAAACAAACTCTACTACAACATGGTGCTGTTTCAAAAGCTGTTGTAGAGGAAATGTCTTCTGGTTTGTTGAAAAATCTTCAATCATCTATAGCTGTGTCTGTGTCTGGGATAATGGGGTCGTTGAAAAATGATACAGACAAAGAAGCTGGCTCTGTTTGGATTTGTATCATGTCTGATGAGATTACAAAAACTTACCATACCGTCTTAACAGGCACAAGAATCGAGAACAGAGAGAAAACTGCGAAAATAGCATTATTGAATTTATATGATTTCATTAAGGAGCTTTAATTGTTACTATATAGAAATACTAAATTTTAATGAGGCATCAAGAATTCTATGGATGAAAATAAGCAAAAAGCACTAAATATGGCAATCGGTCAAATTGAGAAGGATCATGGTAAAGGCGCACTAATGAAGCTAGGAGAAGGTTCGCTTTACCCTGATATTGAAGCTGTTTCAACTGGCTCACTAACCCTAGATGCCGCGCTTGGCATAGGAGGGCTTCCCAAAGGCCGTGTTGTAGAAATATATGGTCCTGAGTCTTCTGGAAAAACAACTATGACGTTACAAGTCATCGCTGAAACCCAAAAACAAGGTGGCACTGCTGCTTTTATTGATGCTGAACATGCTTTAGACCCTAAATATGCTGAAAATTTAGGAGTGAATATTGATGATTTGTTATTATCACAACCAGATTCTGGGGAACAAGCTCTGGAAATTACAGATACATTAGTGAGATCAGGGGCAGTGAATACCATAGTTGTAGATTCTGTTGCCGCTTTAACACCAAAGGCTGAGATTGATGGAGATATGGGTGACTCCCATATGGGTCTCCAAGCCAGGCTAATGTCTCAAGCTCTTAGAAAATTATCAGCAAATATAAAGAAATCAAATACTTTGGTGATATTTATAAACCAAATTCGTATGAAAATCGGTGTAATGTTTGGAAGCCCAGAAACTACAACTGGTGGTAATGCGCTAAAATTCTACTCATCAGTCCGACTGGATATTCGTAGAATTGGAGCAATTAAGAAAGGGGATGAGATTGTAGGAAATGAAACCAGAGTTAAGATTGTGAAAAATAAAGTCGCTCCACCATTTAGAATAGCTGAATTTGATATTTTATATGGAGAAGGGGTATCTAAAGAGTCTGAGCTGATTGATCTTGGTGTAAAGCACAATCTTATCGAGAAAGCTGGAGCCTGGTATAGCTACGGCAAAGATAGAATTGGTCAAGGTAAAGATAATTCCAGGATATTCCTAAAAGATAATCCAGAAATAGCCCTAGAAGTAGAAAATAAACTTCGAGATATAATAGCAGGAGATGATTCGGCTAGTAAAATTGAAAAAGATGTTTCTGAAGCTAAAAGTGATGAGCAACAGCCAAATTGAGGATATAAAAAACTCAATATCACGATACCTTAGTATGAGAGAACATTCTAAATCGGAACTATTTATTAAGCTTTCAAAAAAAAATTTTGATAAAGAAAATATTATATCTTGTATCAATGAATTCTCAGAAAAAGATTTACAATCAGATTTACGCTATGCTGAGTCTTTCATAAGATCAAAATTTAATGCACATAAAGGCCCTAATTTTATTACTGCTTCCCTTAAGGCAAATGGTGTTGATGTAAAAATTATAGATGATGTTTTGAGGAACTACAGTAGCGAAGATTGGGATGCAATTGCAAAAAATGCATTAGAGAAAAAGAGTATTAATAAATCACTAGAACCATCGGTATGCAAGACTAAACAAAAACTTTTTTTATCAAATAGAGGTTTCTCTTATAAAACAATAGAAAAAGCAATCAGAGACTATTGGAAATGTTAAATATAAGATCTTTATTTCTAGATTACTTCCAAAAAAAGCAACATGCTATAATTGAATCAAGTTCATTAATTCCACCAGAAGATAAAACTTTATTATTTACTAATTCCGGAATGGTTCAATTTAAAGATATCTTCTTGGGCACAAAAAAAGTTAAGAATAAAAGAATTGTAAGTTGCCAAAAATGTGTAAGAGCTGGAGGTAAGCATAATGACTTAGAAAATATTGGCTATACCAATAGACATCATTCATTTTTTGAAATGTTAGGTAATTTTAGTTTTGGAGATTATTTTAAAGAGGAGGCAATTTATTTTGCTTGGGATTTTCTCACTACTGAGCTTGGCCTGGATAAAAAAAGACTTTATGTTTCAGTTCATAAAGATGATGATGAAACTGCAAAAATCTGGCTAAATACAATCAAGCTCGACCCACAAAAATTATGGTACCTTGATGATGCTGATAATTTTTGGCAAATGGGTTCGACGGGTCCATGCGGACCATGTACTGAAATATATTATGATCTAGGAGAAAAACTTAAGGGTTTAATGCCATCTCAAGGAGATACTGGCGATCGATATGTCGAAATTTGGAACCTTGTATTTACTCAATATAATAAAGATGTAAAAGGTGCATTAACAGATCTTCCAAAAAAATGCGTTGATACTGGTATGGGACTAGAACGAATACATGCTGTGGTAGAGGGAAAAACAGATAATTTTAAATCATCACTATTCTTAGATTTAGAAAAATATTTAGATGAATCATTAAATACTAAAAATATTAACTATACAATAAAAAAAATCATCATGGATCACTGCAGATCTGCATGCTTTTTAATATCTGATGGAGTAATACCTTCAAGTGAAGGTAGAGGATATGTCTTAAGGAGAATTATAAGGAGAGCCACTAGGTTTTTATATAATGCAGGTATTCAAGAACCATTTATTTATTCATGTGCTGAGATATTGAAACAAACAATGGGTGGAACTTATAGTGGCTTAATAAATAAAAATAAATTGATACAAGAAACATTAAAAGATGAAGAAGAAAACTATCTTAATACTTTGAGCAAAGGCTTGGATTTAATAAATAAACTAACTAAAAGCAAAAATGAGCTCAGTGGTGAAAATATTTTTAAGCTATATGATACTTTTGGTTTTCCTTCGGAAATTATCCAAGAGATAGCAGCAGAAAAGAAATTAAAGCTTGATATGAAGCAATTTAACAGTTTAATGGATAAACAAAAGCTAACAAGTAGGAAAGCGAGTAATTTTGACATCAAAGATGCTTCTTTTATAGACGCAGGACTCTCTAGTTTTTCCGGCTATAATGAATATCAATTTACTTCAAAGATACTAGCGCTTTATATAGATGACAAGAAAGTTGAAAAAATTGATAAGGCAGATACAGAACTTATGGTTGTATTTGAAAAGACACCTTTTTATCCGGAAGGTGGGGGACAAATTTCAGATGTTGGTAAAGCAAGTAATAATTCGTCAGTTTTAGAAGTCAAGAATGTACAAAAAGTCAAAAACACAATCATCCATCATGCTGTATTAAAGAAAGGAACAGTTTCCATTCGAGATGAGTATGAACTAGAAATTGACGCAGCAAGAAGAGGAAAGATTACGGTGAATCACTCAGCAACACATCTTTTGAATCAAGCGTTACGAGATACTCTTGGTGATCATGTTGAACAAAAAGGTTCGCTGGTTACTGATAAATATCTTAGATTTGATTTTTCACATAACAAGGCCCTCACCACTGATGAATTAAGAAAAATAGAATCTATAATATCTTTTGAAATTAATTCTAATAGAGATACTCAAGAAAAAGTGATGCCATATAAAGATGCAATTAGCAGTGGAGCACTAGCTTTTTTTGATGAAAAATATTCTGATAATGTAAGAGTTGTCAATATTGGAACAAAGTCAATGGAGCTTTGCGGCGGAACTCATGTAGAAAATACTACAACAATTCGCTTGTTTAAAATATTAAATGAATCAAGCATCTCTACTGGTATTCGTAGAATAGAAGCATTGACGGGTGATGAGGCTTTTCATTCTTATCAATCACTTCATGATGAAATGAAAAAAATATCTAAAGTGCTAAATATCAAAAATACAAATATTTTAGACAAGATTAATCTTATAAAGCAATCCGAAGAAAACAGTATGTCGTCAATTAATGATTTAAATAAACAAATCGCAAAATTATATTTTGAAAAAATATCTTTTAAAAAAAATAAAATTAAACAAACCTTTTGTTATATAGAAGATTGTTCGGATATTTCTATAGATCAGATAAAAATTTTATCTGATATTGTCAAGGCTAATCATGTAGACTCCATATCAGTTTTATTAAAACATTCTAAAGATATAATTAATTGTTATGTTGGTGTTTCCAAACAATGTAAACACAGATATAATGCCAAACAAATTATAGAAGAACTAAGCAAAAAGTTTATGTCAAAGGGTGGAGGAAGCCCAACTTTTGCAACTTCTGTGATTCCTAATCAAGATGCTAAAACTATCATTGATTATTTAAATAAAATTCTCTAGGTTGATGTAAATGAAAACGATTGTTCAAAAATATGGCGGTACTTCTGTATCAAGTATCCAGAAACTCAAAAAAATTGCTGAAAAAATCGCTAGAGATAGAGTATCTGGTGTCAACTATTTAATTGTTTTATCTGCTATGGGTGACACTACAGATAAGCTTGTAACTCTATCTAACAAGGTATCTAAACAGCCTAATCCCCGAGACTATGATATGCTACTGTCTACAGGCGAGCAGGTGAGTGTTGCTGTTTTATCTATGATATTAAATAATATTAATGTTAACTCAATCTCTTTTACTGGTTGGCAGGCCGGAATTAGAACAGATTCTACTTCTATGATGGCGAGAATAGAGGCTATCAATGTTAAAAAAATTAAATCTGAATTTATGAAAAAGAACATAGTTGTGGTGGCTGGCTTTCAAGGGGTTGACGATAAAGATAATATTACAACACTTGGAAGAGGTGGCTCTGATACAACCGCAGTAGCTTTAGCTGCAGCTTTAAAAGCAGATGAATGTCAAATTTATACAGATGTGGATGGTGTTTATACTACTGACCCTAGGTTATGTATAAAAGCCAGGAAATTGAATAAATTAACCTATGAAGAGATGTTGGAAATGGCAGGTCTTGGATCTAAAGTGCTACAATTAAGATCTGTGGAATTTGCAAGTAAGCATAAAGTGCCAATTAGAGTTTTAAATGCTCATAATATAGGCTCTGGTACATTAATTACAAAAGAGGAGAAAAAAATGGAAGGAGCTCTGATATCTGGGATTGCATTCACTAAAGATGAAGCAGAGGTAATGATTAAAGGTGTTAAAGACCAACCGGGTGTTGCAGCAAAAATACTCGGACCCATTGGTGATGCTAAAATCGAAGTAGACATGATTGTTCAAAATGTTGGCTCAAATGGTTTAGCAGATTTCACATTTACTGTCAGTAGAAATACATTAAAAAAAGCTCTACAAGTTATTGAAAAAAATAAGAAAACCATGATGTATGAAAGTGTCATATCAAAAAGAAATATTGTTAAAGTTTCTATTGTTGGCGTAGGAATGAGATCACATGCCGGTATAGCGGGCAGGATGTTCAAGTGTTTAGCTAAGAACAAGGTCAATATCCGTATGATTTCAACATCGGAAATTAAAATATCTGTGGTAATTGATCAAAAAAACCTAGAATTAGCTGTTAATGCATTACATAATGAATTTAAGCTAGAAAATAAATAATAATAATAAGGAATATACACTAGCTTATATAAAAAGGGAGGGGGATGTCATGCTTATACTCACACGAAGAGTAGGCGAAGCTTTGATGGTTGGTAATGATACCAAAATTGTTGTCTTAGGTGTAAAGGGTAGTCAAATACGCCTTGGAATTAATGCACCAAAGAATGTAGTGGTCCACAGGGAAGAAATTTTCGACAAAATCCAAAATGATGATTCTGTTGAGATTAAGTCCAAGTAAAATTACGTAAAACAAACTCTGGAGAAGTGGCTGAGTGGTTGAAAGCGGCACCCTGCTAAGGTGTTATAGGGTTTAAACTCTATCGAGGGTTCGAATCCCTCCTTCTCCAAGTATTGTATTATTACAGGATACTCTGAGTGCGCTATTCTAGAGAATTTGCTAATAACAATTGACTTAAGTCATAGTAAATTTTGGTATTTTTTTGCCATCTCTATAGATGAAAAAAATTTTTCTGCTCTGATTTTACCATTTAATCCAATTTTCCTACTTATTTCATTATTATCAAGAAGATATATAATATTTTTGGAAAATAATTCAGGATTATCGCTAGCACTATATAATCCCGTGATCCCATTTTCTCCTAGTGTTTCAGGGAGGCCTCCATGGTCTGTAGAAACTACCGGTATAGCATGTGACATACCCTCCAAAGCTGTCATACCAAATGATTCAAAATCCTGACTGGGAACAACTAATATATCAGCGCTTGCTATTGCATGATATGCATTATCAAGAAAGCCGGTGAGGTGAATATTTTTTCCAGGAGTATATTTTTGAATATATTCATTTATTCTTTGAGTTTCAGATTTAGAACCAGCACCAACTATCGCTAAATGAACGCTAGGATGTTTTTGGTAAACATAAGACATAGCCTTGAATAAAAATTCGTGGCCTTTCCTTTCCTCAAATGTGCCAACCATAACTAGCAACTTGTCTTCTTTTTTGATTTTAATAGTGTCTCTAATTTCATTCTTAATATTTACTTTAGATTTATTGTTTAAACCATTGTAAATATGTAATATTTTATTTGATTTTTTAAATACAGGCCTCACCATCAAACTATTGGAACATGCTTTTGAAACAGTCACAATTTGGTTACATGAACGTTCGAGCTGTTTGTCTATAAACGTTTCATAGAAAGAAAATATTTTTCTATAGCTCACAGCAAAATTGTGAATATTATGCATGGATCGCTTATTATTAAGTCTATGCCAAACAATATTGGCCAATCTACATGTCTCGCCACCAGGATACCCACCATTTACTGAAAAAAGATAATCACCATCTTGGCTTTTGAGAAGTTTTTTAATCAAAATATATTGTAATGGAGACAAAAGGATTCTAAATGATTGTCTAAATACCCTTTGTACTAAAAAGGGTAGTCTTGTTAAAATTTTAGAGCCCAAAGACCAATTTAGTGGCATTTTGTGAGTTATTAGTTTTGCTTCATCTGGCAATAGATTTGCCATATATGGAATACCAGGGTGGCTCTGATTGCATATGACGGTAAAAGAATCTTCTTTTATTGGCCAGTTATTTATTAATGACGTAATAAAGGTATCCATACCGCCAGCTCTATTGTTTTCTGTAAAGACGATAATTTTCATTTATTAGGCCATCGTGTCTCATGTTATTATAAACCTTATTGTAAATAAGACTATGGCAGACTTTTCCAATATTATTGTTCTCTTTGTGGTATTAGTGGTATCTGTGGTGACGAATGTCTATTTTTTTAATAAATCTAAAAAAGATGAGGAAGCAAAAAAAGAAGAGTTAGCGAAAAATGCCGAAGAGAAAGGCAGTTTGAAGGCAGAAGTGGATAGCACAAAAGATAGTTTAAATAAGGCCGAACAGGAAAGAACAAGATTAGAATCTGATAAAGAGAGCATAAGAAATCAACTTGATTTACTTAAGGATCAATGGAAATTAGAATTTGAAGCCTTAAGAAATATAAAACAGTTATTAACGCAAGGGGGAACAAAAGTAGGAGATATTGGAGAAACAATACTAGAAACTATCCTAGAGTCTGCTGGTTTACAAAGAATTAAAAAGAAAGGCGGGGTCGGGCAGTATCTAGTTGATGAGAAATCAGGGGTAGACTCTGATGGAAAGGTCCAAAGACCGGATATTTTATTGTTCTTACCTGAAAATAAGAAAATAATCATTGATTCTAAGCTTTCTCTTGCGGCTTATTCACAATTTTTAAATGCACTTTCAGAAAATGCATCAAAAGATGTTGTAGAGCAATACAGAGAAGCTCATTGTAATGCTGTGGAAAATCATATCAAAGCATTATCAAAAAAATCATATCATGAACATTTGGATGAAGGAGAAAGTCTAGAGATGACAGTAATGTTTATGGCCTCAGAAGGAGCATATATCGAGGCCTTAAGAGACCTTCATCAATTTAGTATAGAACATAAAATTGCAATTGTTGGTCCTACCACTGTTATGCCAATCATTAAAATAGTCCAAATGTATTGGAAAATAAAAACACAAAATGATAATGTTGCTGAGGTTATGGAGTCGGTTGAAAATATGATTTCAGCTATATCCACAACCGCAAAAGAATACGCAAGAATGCATGTAAAACTCAAGCAGTTTCTAGATGAGATAAGTAAAGCCGGAGCAAGATTGATAAGACTAAATGAAAAAGCTGTTAAAATGGGTAAAATGGGGGGAATTGAGGTTGAGGAAGATCATGACATAAACAACCTAGGCTTAAATGATCAATCAACTATCAATAAAGAATCAGATAAATAAATGCGCCCATAGCTCAGCTGGATAGAGCACAAGCCTTCTAAGCTTGGGGTCGGGAGTTCGAATCTCTCTGGGCGTGCTTATTCTCAAAATACTCAAAGTCGCTTAGGTAAATTTGAGTGGGATTAACCTTTCATCAAAATAAGTCTATATTTTTTGAATAGCTTTTTTGAAAAAATTAAAGAAACTTGCACTAGCTAAATTCCAATACTTCATGTCATAATCTCTATATAACTTTATGATTTCTATAGACTCTTTGTTCAATTCTTTTTTTAATAAATTAATAAAATCTCTTATGTGACCATACGGACAAGCCAGAGTCACTATACTTTTCAACCTATTTTCTTTTGCCCAATTAATGATTTGTTTGATTTGATTTGCACCTTTTGACTGAATTTCAATATTATCAATGTTTTCAGATAATGTTTTTTTACTTGAATCAGCTATTTTGCGTTTAAAGTCAGAAACACTTTCAGAATATTTCTCTTCTTCAACTTCAGAGAGAGCCAATATATATGCGTTTTTTAATGGAAATCTAATTTTATCGCAACTCAACACATCCATGTCTTCTGTCGTTATCAAAAGGCCTGAATTTCTCCAATCAATTTCTTTTGTCTCATGAAATTTTACAGAATTCATTTTATATTCTATAAAAGGCTCAATAATCGGAGTAGAGGAGAAATCAGTCTCTTTCGGTGTAAAGCGACCATTGGTAAATTTTTGAATATTCCAGTCTTTTGCCAAATATGCTTTACCTTTTGTTTGTAATCCAGCAACCCATCTCCAGCTTAGCGTGTTAGATGCTGGATCTCCATCAAGCAGATTATTTAAAAATAGATCTGCACCAAGATGCCAGGGTAATTTGAAGGTATGAATCCAAATGCTTGCATACCACATACGAGCATGATTATGTAGATAATTAGTTTCGATTAACTCCTTGGTCCAAAAATCAAAGCATTCAATGCCACTTTTGTATAATAATATATTTTCAAATAATTGATATTTATCATTTTTTAATTCTATATTCTGTAAATTTTTGTAATCACTCCAGACTTGGCTTCTTAGCTCCATCCATCCTTTCCAGTAGGTTCTCCAGAATATTTCTTGTAAAAATTTTTCGATCTTTGGAGCCGGGTATTTTTTAATAGCGGTCTTAATAAGGTATTCTTCTGTAATGACTCTATGACGTAGATAAGGCGATAGAAGGCTAACATTTGTATGTTTGCCTGGGCCATAATCATAATTCCTTTTTGTTTCGTACTGGTGTAATCGATTCTCAATAAAATCATTTGCAATATCTTTTGCTTTAGATTGAGTAACTCCATGTTCGATTATTGATTTGGACATATTAAATTATAAGCTTATCAGATGATGTTGTATAATATCAAAACCAAGACAAAGGAGGT
>MDTB01040733.1_pt1 | contig 26206 bp, 25 predicted proteins | sample 811161 | NCBI WGS metagenome assembly MDTB01 (sample SAMN05326650, study PRJNA326480) | marine metagenome | isolation source: seawater | place: Mediterranean Sea | collected 2009 | reverse complement strand
TTCTGAAGCAAAAGACTTTGGCCTTTCATTAGATCCACTTCTTTACGAGGATAAAAATTTAGATGAACCACATACCTGCATCGCTGATCTAAATGATCCTTGGGATAAGGCTAATCTTAGTCAGAAAGCCTTAAATGATCTTAAAAAAACAATTACATCCCAGCAAAAAAATGAAGTCAGCTATCAAATCTCGAACAGAGATAGATCTTTCGGTGCAAAAATTTCAGGATTTATTGCCATGAAATATGGTGAAAAGGGATGCTCAAAAACCCAGATCATCAACCTTGAAGGAAATGCAGGCCAAAGCCTTGGCGCATGGAATGCTAATGGATTGAATATTTCTCTTGAAGGCGACGCAAATGATTACGTGGGTAAGGGTATGAATGGCGGCAGAATTATAATTCATAACTCTGCAGATTATGCTCAAAAGAAAGACCCATCAATATTAATAGGTAATACCGCACTATATGGAGCAACAGGCGGCGAGTTATATGTTGCTGGTAAGGCAGGAGAAAGATTTGCTGTAAGAAATTCAGGTGCAAGCGCGGTCATTGAAGGTGCTGGCGATCATTGCTGTGAATACATGACTGGTGGGAATATTGTGGTTCTTGGAGATGTTGGAAATAATTTTGGAGCAGGAATGACAGGCGGCTTTGCTTATGTTTTGGATATGCAACAAACTTTCTTTGACAAGTGCAACCGATCACTAATTAACCTTGAGAGGATTGTTGAAGAAGAAATGGAACCTCATAGGCAATTTCTTAAAACTCAAATCAAAAAACATATCAAATACACAAATAGCTATAGATCAAAGAAGATCTTAGAGGACTTTGATAAATTCGAATCTAGATTTTGGTTAATTTCACCAAAGGCGATAAGCGTCAAGGATTTGCTAAAAGCCACAACAGCTTCAGCCGCTTAATTAAAAATATTTCTTAAAACTTTCGAACTTACTTTATCTACGATTTTTGCATTAGAGATGCCATCCAGCAGCACAAATCTTATCTTGCCTTTGAGTATTTTTTTATCTCTTTTTAAGTAGGGCATTAAATCATTCAATTTTAAATTTGGTAAATTACTCTTGATTTTAAGCTTATCGAATAATTCTAGAACTGCTTCAAATTCTTTCGTTGTAATTAATTTCAGTTCCAGGGAGATTTTGGAAGCACATCTCATCCCAATAGCAACTGCTTCACCATGTAAATATTTTTTGTATTTGTACTTTGCCTCAAGTGCATGCCCAAAAGTATGACCAAAATTTAAAATTGCTCTCAAGCCTTTCTCTCTTTCATCTTGTTGAACTACTTTTGCTTTAGATTTTACCGATTCTGAAATAATAAAGCTTAAAGCCTTAGTGTTTTTATCTAAAATAGACGCATAGTTTTTTTTCAGATAGTTAAATAACTTCCTGTTATCAATGAGCCCATATTTTATAACTTCAGCTAATCCAGCTTTAAATTCTCGTTCTGCTAATGAATTTAGATGAGAGGGATCAATGATTACCAAAGAAGGGTTATAAAAAGCGCCAAAAAGGTTTTTTCCATTTTTTGAATTGATAGCTGTTTTTCCACCCACGGATGAATCAACTTGAGCCAAAAGCGTTGTTGGAATTTGAATGAAATCTATGCCTCTGAGATATGTGCTTGCCACAAAACCACTTATGTCCCCAACAACACCACCTCCAAGAGCAATGATGAGATCATCACGCGCAAAATTTTTCTCTGCTAAATGCTCTAATATGTACTGATAGTTCTTAAATGATTTTGATTGCTCCCCATTAGAGATAGTTAAAACTTTGGCACTTGCACCACACAACCTGATAGTCTTTTTAAGATCATTAATGTATTTTTTTGGAATGCCAGAATCGGAAATAATTAAGATATTGTTTCTATTAGCAACGTAAGGCTTAAGGTTTGATTTATTTACACCCTTATCTTGGATAATAACTGAGTAGGATTTGAATCTACTCTTTATAGATAAATTAATTTTCATTCTTACTTTTTAGTGAGCTTAGTATTTGTTGGGTTACTTCGTTCTCATTAAGATTAGAAGTATCAATAACAATATCTGCTAAATCAAGAAAGAAGGGCTCTCTTGCCTCATTTGTCTTTTCGATTGATCCATCTGAGTTTTTGCTAACTAAGGGCCGATCATCTGAATTAGCCAGTCTTTTTAGTTGCTCATCAAAATCGATTTTAAGATATATGCAAGTTCCATTTTTCATAATGACTCGATTTTCTTTCATAAGAACGATTCCGCCTCCTGTTGAAATTATAGATTTTGGTTTTATCGATAATTCCTCAAGTATTTGTGATTCAATAATCCTAAACCCACTTTCACCTTGTTTATCAAAAATTGATGATATCGACATGCCTATTTTTTTCTTTATTTCCTCATCGGTATCAAAAAATTGGTATTTAAGTCGGCTTGAAAGGATTTTACCTATTGTTGTTTTGCCAGATCCCATTGGGCCTATAAGATAAATCATCATATATACTTAAATTTTCGAATGCATTCTATCATTTAAGTTATTTTTTTCTTATATTAGCCAATAGACTAGGTCAGTAATGCTTCATTTTATTTACAGGTTTTCCCATTTAATTCTTAACCTTCTAATCGCGGCTACTCTATTATCAATTACCGTAATTCTTGCAGGATATTTTTACTTTAAGCCTTCATTGCCCTCCATTGATTTGGTTGATGAGAATGTACTACAGGTTCCCATGAAAATATTTTCTGCTGATGAAAAATTAATAGGTGAGTTTGGTGAGCAAAAAAGAAGGACTCTTTCATTTGATGAGATACCTGAAAATGTTAAATATGCTTTTTTGGCTGCGGAGGATGATCAGTTCTTTTCGCATACAGGATTTAGGTTGCTTTCATTCACAAGGGCTTTATTACAGATTGTTCGATATCGCGAAATTGTGAGCGGTGGAGGCACCATTACAATGCAAGTTGTTAGAGGTTATTTGTTAAGCAGGGATCAAAATGCAATTCGAAAACTTAAAGAAATCTATTTAGCTTTCGAGCTAGAAAGCAAGGCTACTAAGGAAGAAATATTTTCTCTTTACGTAAATAGAATTTTTTTAGGAAATAGAGCATATGGTGTTGAGTCTGCTGCTGAAGTATATTTTGGAAAGTCAGTTGAAGAGCTCAGCCTTGATGAAGCTGCATTGATTGCTGCCTCAGCACAACTCCCATCCCGCATTAATCCTATTCGAAATCCTGAGAGATCAAAGATACGACGCAATTGGATTCTTCAGAGAATGCATAAGCTTGGGTACATAGGAAAAGGACAATATTTATTTAATGCTCGAAAGCCAATCAATCTTTTCAATGAAACTGATAGCTTTGAATCAAATGCAGAATATTTTGCAGAGCTCGTCAGGCAGACCATGATTGAAAGGTATGGTCTTGATGCATACAACCTGGGATGGAATATATACACAACATTAGACACAGAAATGCAAAATCATGCAGAAGATGCCATATTTCAAAATATTGAGGTTTATTCAGAGCGTTATGGGTGGACTGAAAAAAATAATTTTGCTGAAGAACTAGGAGATCAATTTTTTGATCAGATAGTTCTTAATGGACCATCAATAATTTTTGATGCTGTTGATGAAGCTGATGATTCTGAATCAATTTTTAATAAGCTGGGTGAGATTTTTGAGAGCCATAAAATTCCTGATCGATATTTAAGAGCATTGATTGCTGATGTTCAAAAAGATCAAGTAACTGTTTTAACAGAGAATTATGATAAAGAAATTTTAATTTGGGATGATCAATACGGTTGGGCTAGAAAGCGATCAAATAATAAAAAAGGTCCAAAGCCAGATAATTTTTTTGATCTTGTAAGAAAAGGTGATTTAGTTTCATTATCTAATAGCGAATCCAATCAGCGAATTATTCAAATTCCACCAGCTGAAGCGGCATTTGTTTCCATGAATCCTAAAAATGGCCACATTAAAACCTATATAGGCGGCACAAACTTTTTGAAAACCAAGTTTGATCGAGTTAGGCAATCTTTTCCGCAAACTGGATCAAGCTTCAAACCCTTTATCTATGCAAGTGCTATTTCTAGAGGTTATGACGCATCATCTCTGATTAATGATGCACCAATCATATTTGAAGACGAGAACCTAGAGGATTATTGGAGACCAGAAAATTACACAAAAAAATTCTACGGCTTAACAAGATTAAGAGAGGCACTCGTTCAGTCCATTAATATTGTCTCAATCAAACTTCTCAGAAATATAGGCGTTGAAAATGTAAGAAATGATCTTCAAGCATTTGGTTTTGAAAAAAGAAGATTGCCAAGTGATCTGTCTTTGGCATTAGGCTCATCTAGTTTCTCACCAATTGAAATGACAAGAGCTTTTTCAATCTTAGTTAACGAAGGCAAGGTTCAAGAGCCTGTGTACATAACCAAGGTAGAGGATAGGAACGGCAACATTATCTATGAACATCAATCTTTTAATGTTGACGAGGCAGAAGATAATATTAATTTCCCTTGGATTAATAATGAAAAAAATATAAAGCCAATTCAATTAATAAATGAGGTTGGTTCTGTAGAAGACTTTGATCCAAGGTCGACATATGTAGTAAAAGATATTTTAAGAGAAGCAATGCAAAGAGGCTCAAACCGCAGAAGGACAGAGTCAATATCAAGAAACGATTTTGGTGGAAAGACAGGAACAACGAATGATTCAATCAGCACATGGTTTTCAGGATTTCATGAAGATTTAGTGACAACTGTCTGGATTGGTAATGATGATTTTTCGTCGCTTGGGGAGGACGAGTTTGGATCTACAATCGCATTACCAATTTGGGTAAGTTTTATGGAGGAGGTGATACCTCAGCTTCCTGAATATAAGGCAAGCATTCCACAAGGAATCTCATTTGTGAGAGTCAATAAAAAATCAGGTGAAAGATCAGATGACCTTGATGATGATGCCTATTTTGAATTGCTGCTAGATTAGTCTATTTCAGAATGGATCTTTCAAGTATTTGCCAGTAACTATCTAAGTAGCTGCTTGGATTTTCTTTGAATTCATTGCGAATAAATCTTGCCACTATTCCTTCAAGGCCAGTGATTACTGTTTGCGCACATAGGCCCGCTGGAGCAACGAGTTTTTTTTCATCAGCAAGTATTTGTTTTACAGATAACTCGAGGCTATTGAAGAATTGGTTAACAGCATCAATTACATTTTTTTCGGCTGGCCCCAATGCTTCTCTTGAAAGAATTCGCGCAAAACCTTTATTTTTTTCAACGAACATTACTAAGAAGAAGAAAAGAATTTTGATTTGCTCTATTGAATTCTTATCTGTTTTTTTTAATTCAGATATTTTCTCTCGAATTGAAAAATCACAAAAATTAAATAATTCTAGGTAGATTGTTCGCTTGCTTGGAAAATGACGATATAGTGCAGCCTCAGTAATTTTTGATTCTTTTGCTAAAAGTGCTGTAGTTATTTTGGAAGGATTTCTTTTTTCTAACAGTTGCGCTAGGGCCTGTAAAATTATTTGTTTCCTTTCATTCTTCATATTTGATCAATTATCTTATCAAGATTAGGATGCACTTTTTGAAATTCCTCATCAAATTTTCGGATTATGCCATCTAAACTTTTTTGACTTGTTCCCTCGAATCTAAGAACTAGTTTAGGTGTTGTATTAGAAGCTCTCAAAAGACCCCATCCATCCTCATACTCAACTCTTAAGCCGTCCAACATACTTACTGATGCGTTTTCAAATGATGCGCTTCTCTTAAACTCATCTACGATTTGAAATTTCTTATCTTCATCCACATCAAGATTTATTTCGGGTGTAGTAAAGCCTTCTGGAAATTCACCAAGTAATTCAGCAAGTTCAGATTCATTTTCAATCAGTATCTTTATGAGCCTAAATCCAGAGTAGTGAGCATCATCAAAGCCATACCAATCATCGTTAAAGAAAATATGACCACTCATTTCACCAGCAAGATGGGCATTAGTTTTTCTCAGCATCTTTTTAATATGGAAATGACCCGTAGGAGACATAATTGGCTCACCTCCATAGCTCAAGATCACATCTTTTAATCTATTGGTACATTTAACATCAAAAATAATCTTTGCTTGTGGTGAGTTTTTAAGAATATCTTTTGCAAGGAGCATCAAAAATTTATCTTGAGGAATAATTTTGCCTTCATTATCAACAACTCCAAGCCTGTCTCCATCTCCATCAAAAGCCAAGCCAATATTGGCTTTTTCACTTAAAACCTTGTCTGATAGATCTTTTAAGTTTTCAGGATTGCCTGGATCAGGGTGATGGTTTGGAAAACTGCCATCAACCTCACTGTAGATTTCAACTACATTATATCCAAGTGCTGTAAAAAGTTTTGGAGCTATGACACCCGCAGCGCCATTGCCACAATCAATAACAACTTTAATTTCCTCTTTTGATTGGATGTTTTTTGATTTTACTTCCTCAATATAATTATCAATAACATCTTCGTTTATAGATGAAGTACCTTTGCTAGTTACATTATTGGGTGTGCCTATCAGCTCAAATATCTCTTTACCTGATACTGGCTCATCATTAATAATCATTTTAATACCGTTATATTCTTTTGGGTTATGGCTTCCGGTAACCATAATTCCGCTTTTGGAGGTATGTTTTTTCGCAGCATAGTAAAGCAACGGACTTGTCACAATACCTATATTTTCAACATTTATTCCATTATTTATTAACGAATTTTCGAGAGCATTCATTAATGATTTTCCAGATAAGCGTCCGTCTCTTCCTAGGACAATGCTATCAATGCTCAATTGATTGCATTTAGAAGCTATCGCGTTACCTATTTCAAAATATGTATCTTCATTGAGGTCGATAGGATAAACACCTCTGATGTCATATTCTCTGAAAATATTTTTGTTCATCTAAAAGTCTTTTAGAATAGAATTTCATATTTTAACCTTGTTTGTCATAATACAGCGCTTAAATGTTTATAAATACAGATTCAAAATTCATTTGGATGAACGGAGAGTTTCTCAAATGGGATGAAACTAAGGTTCATGCGCTTACTCATACTCTGCATTATGGTGTTGGTGTCTTTGAGGGGGTAAGAGCTTATAAAAATGATTTAGGCGGAGCAATATTTAGATTGGATGATCATACCAGAAGGCTCTTTGATGCAGCTTCTAAGGTAAATATTGATATTCCTTACTCAATAGAAGACTTAAACCAAATTCAAAAAGACACTCTCAAACAAAACAAGCTAGAGGAGGCCTACATTAGACCAATTGTTTTTTTTGGTTCTGAGGAACTGGGACTGCGAGCGAGCGATCTTTCAGTTAATGTTGCTGTTGCTTGTTGGGAGTGGCCCTCATACATGGATCCAGAGAAGAAAAAAAATGGGATAAGCATTGTTACTTCTCCGTATAAACAATATGAAAACCCACTTTATTCAAATAATAAAATAGTTGGCACCTATGTAAATTCAATAATGGCTCTTCACGATGCCTTAGCAAGAGGATCGGATGAAGCATTGTTAATGGATATCAAGGGTAATATTTCAGAAGGCAGCGGCGAGAATTTGTTCATTGTAAAAAACGGAGACATTTTTACTCCAACTACTGAAAACTGTCTAAATGGTATAACCAGGCAAAGCATTATAAAAATAGCATCAGATCTTAATCTGAAAGTAAAAGAATTAAATCTTCAATACGAAGACTTATTGAATGCCGATGAGGCTTTTTTTACTGGGACCGCTGTCGAGGTAACACCAATTTCCAAGGTAGATGATAGGGTTATTGGTTCAGGAAAAATTGGTTCTACAACACAAAAACTTCAATCAATATTTGAAGACATAGTTTCTGCAAAAAATAATCAATATAAAGACTGGCTGTATCAGATTTAATATTTAAAAAATCTTAGAGTGAGAAAATTTAAAATAGCTTTTTTAAGTTATCGAAGTGCACCCTTCAGTGGAGGGCAAGGTATATATGTTTATGAGCTTAGCAGGGCTTTTAAAGATTTAGGCCATGAAGTAGATATTATCTCTGGCCCGCCTTATCCAAAGTTAGCTGATGGGATCAATCTAATAAAATTGCCTGGCTTAGATCTATTCAGTACATTTAATTTTCGTGACAGATTAAATTTATTTTTTAATAAGAAAAATAAAGATTTTGATGATTATTATGAATTTTTTATAGCTTTGATTGGAGGATTTCCTGAAATGAGAACATTTGGAAATCGAGCAAAAAATTATTTATCAACAAGAAAAGAATACGATTTTGTTATCGACAATCAATCTCTCTCTTATGCAATGATAAAAATTCAAGAAGAATTTCCTCTTTTTCAGGTTATCCATCATCCTATCCCGAGGGATAAAGAGTATGAATTAAAGTACGCTAAAGGTATTGTAAAGAAGACCTTTATACGAAGCTGGTACTCATTTTTAAAAATGCAATCAAAAGTTGCTCCCAAAATGCATAATATTATTTCTCCATCCAAAAGCTCCAAGAATGACATACAGAAGTACTTTCATATAGATGCAAGCAAAATTCATGTAATTCCAAATGGTATTGATACGGAGATATTTAAACCAAATCCTGTGATCTCAAAGAAACCATTCAAGTTAATTACAACGGCAAGCGCAGACGTGCCTTTAAAAGGGCTAGATTTCACTCTTAGGGCGATAGCTGTTGCGAAAGATAAGTACCCATTAATTAATTTGGTAGTTATTGGAAAGCCTAGATCTGGAGGACATACTGAAAGATTAATTTCTAAGCTAGGTATTGATGAGTTTGTATCGTTTAAAACTAACTTAACCAATCAAGAGGTTAGTGATGAATATGCTTCCAGCCAAATTGCGATTGTAAGTTCTTTGTATGAGGGGTTTGGCTTTCCAGTTGGAGAGGCTATGGCATGTGCTGTTCCTCTTATTGCTACAGATGTTGCTTCAATACCTGAGATTACTGGAGCTTACGCTGAGATGATTGCCCCTGAAAGTCATGAAGATATTTTTAATTCATTGGATAACATTTTCCAGAAATATGATCTCTACATGAAAAAAGCTAATTTAGGACGAGATCACATATTACAAAACTTTAGTTGGTCAGTTATTGCAAACAGTTATATAGATCATATCTCTTCAACTTTAACTTCGCATGCTGACATTTAATTTCTCAAATATTTATTTATCACGAGGGAACAAAATACTGGATGTCGGGTGCGGAGAGGGTAGGCACATTTTTGGAGCAATGGATGCTCAGTCAGGCCTAAATCTTTTTGGAGTCGATATGGATATTCCATCATTAGAAAAGAGCAATGAAGGTTTAGATTTTTTTAGAGAGATGGATTTTAACTTAGTAAAATTTTTACAAGGCTCAATCTATAATCTCCCTTTTCAAGATAATGAATTAGACATTGTGATTTGCTCTGAAGTGTTAGAGCACTTAGAGGATTACAGCAAAGCAATTCAAGAAATCCATAGAGTGTTAAAGCCGGGAGGATATTTTCTTGCCAGTGTCCCATCATTTTTACCGGAGAAGATATGCTGGCTGCTATCAAAGGAATATCAAAATATGCCAGGCGGCCACGTTAGAATTTTTAAAAAATCAAATATCTTAAAGGTAATGCAGGACCATAATTTTTCTTTTATTCAATCTGAAAAATATCATGCATTTCATTCTTCTTATTGGTGGCTAAGATGCATCTTTTGGAAAACACAAGAACATAATTTTTTAGTAAAGGCTTATAAGAAAATACTTGAAAGACATATTTTAAAAAATACTCCTATCATGGATGTAATTGAAAAATTGCTTAACCCCATCCTTGGAAAGAGTATTAGTTTTTATTTTAAGAAAAATTAATTTATGGCTATCCATTCTTCGGAAGATTTTATTCACCACTTAGGTAACAAGCTTAAGGAATATCAAAATTCTGATGGTTCAATAGTTTGTAAGGATGACCAAACTCACGATCATTGGGATCATCTAGAAGCATGCATTGGTCTTGGTATTGCAGGATTTAAAGATGAATTTGAGAGAGGACTTATATGGTCTCGACTTAATCAAAACATGGATGGCAGTTGGTATGAAGAATACAAAAAATCTAATCCTACAAAGCTCAATAAACAATCAAATCATGCTGCTTATTTTGCAACAGCACTCGCATTCCATTACATCCTTTTTCAAGATAAAGCCTTTATTAAAGAGAATTGGAACTGCCTTCTCATTGCAAATGATTTCCTTTTGGATATGCAGTCTGAATCGGGCGCATTTATTTGGAACATTGATGAAGACGGTGAGTATGATATTGACTTTTTGCTTACCGGCAATAGTTCGATAGTTAAAAGCCTTGAATGCTCAATTTTTCTTGCAGATGAAATAGGGGACACTAATAAAGACAAATGGCATGAAATTTATCAAAGTGCAAAAAAATGTATTCAAGCCCCAAAAAATAATTTTGATTTGAAAGCTGATAGAAGTAATTTCTCTATGGATGCGTATTACCCAATTTTATCTGGAGCATTAACAGCAGAACAAGAGGATATGTATGTAGAAAAAACAATGCAGAGATTCTATGTTGATGGACTAGGGGTAAAGTGTGTTGCGGAAGAACCATGGGTTACGGTAGCCGAGACATGCGAATTTTGTATTGCCCTAGTAAAAGCTGGACATAGAGAGAGGGCAATCAAGATCTTACAAGAAGTTAAAACCATTAGCGATGATGAACAAATTCCATATATGGGATGGCAATTTAATGAAAAAATATTTTGGCCCTTTGAGCAGCCAAGTTGGACCATTGCCGCATTAATTCTTGCAGAAGATGCCATTTACAATACATCAAAAGCATCACGAGTCTTTACTGCTAATTTAGTTTAATGCGTAAGACAAACCGCTGCATCAACTCTATCAAAAATCTTAAAACCATCATCGATGGCCTTTTGGAAGACTTTATATGGTGCTTGACCTCCTTTGCTAGGATCTTCATAGATATCATGAAAGGCCAAGGCTCCATGCTTTTCAATTAAATGTTTCCAGTTTTCATAGTCATTGTTTGCGGACTCAAAACTATGACTACCATCTATAAATAACATTCCCAATCTTGTTTGCCATGACTGTGAAATAGTATTTGCATCACCAATTATTGGAATTATGTTTGTAATTTCTTTAACTTCTTCTAGATTTTTTTGGAGTAACGGAACTGTATTTACCCTGTTGAGAGCCTCATCAAAATTTTCTTGATCAAAATACTCTTCTCCAAGCTGATGTTCTTCAGATCCTCTATGATGATCAATTGTGTAAACTATCTGATTATTCTTTCTTGAGCCATAAGCTAAGAATGCAGCAGACTTCCCTCCAAATGTTCCTATTTCTAAAATAGGGCCTACCTTTGAAAATTTTTCCGCCCATTTTGTTAAAGCCTCTCCCTCATGCAGCGGCATAAATCCTTTTAATGAATTGATCTTATCTAGCATCTTTATAAAACTCTTTTCCTAGAGAACTTTTAAATCTTTTATGATGCCAAAGGTACTCACCAGGATTTCTCCTAATCGATGATTCAATTTTTTGACTAATCATTTTAGTTGAAGCTATGGCATTATTTTTAGATATTTCTTCAAGGTTAATTCGAAGCGCCCCATCTTCAAACCATGAGTCTAAAAAAACAACGTTACAATTTGTTATCTCTTGCAGTCTTTCAGCAGTTGTAATTGTGTAGGTTGGTATCCCAAAAAAATTTATTTTTTTTGAATGTTTTATTCCATAATCTTGGTCAATTGCATACAGAACATTTTTTCCCTTCTTTAACCATTTAATAAATCTTAAAGTTTCTTTTTTAGTTGCTGTATCTTTAACAGCTCTTTTTCTGCCCGAATCAATAATTTTATGCATATAAGGAGAGTTGTGCTCTCTACCTACACCATACAATTCTGCTTGCATCCCTAAAATCCTTGCATCCAGCTCCAAATGCAAAGAATGCTTAAAGATAATTAAATTTCCTTGTGAACTATTATTTATTAGCTCCAAGTTAGTTATCTTGCTATGAAGTTCTTTTTTAATTCTTGCATCGCTCCAAAACCATGCAATTCCCATATCGAAGATTGACAGGGAAGCAGCCTCAAGATTTTTCTTGAAGATACCCTTAAGTTCTTGTTTATTCATTTCTTTAAAGCATAGCTTTATATTTTTCTTAGCAACTTTGATTCGATTAAATAAAAATATTTTTAATAAGAATGAAAATAGTTTTGCACCATGAAACCCTCGAGGGATTCGAATGATTAATTTCCATAAGAAAATAATGATGCTCATATTTTTTAATAAAACCGTTATTATTACATTTAAAGTATTCTCACATTGATGTTTCTATTTATTTATCAGATTTGTTTTTTTTGCTTAATGCCAATCTTTTTTTTAAATTTATTTATTAAGGGAGCTAAACAAAGGTTATATCTATCAAAAATTAGCAATAGGATTGGGCTAGGATTCAAGAAAAGAAATAATCCTATTCTTATTCATGCGGTAAGTCTTGGTGAGGTTTTAGGTATCAAGAATTTTGTTAAAACCCTAGAAGGAAATAACGAAATTATTATTAGCGTTTCCACTGCTACTGGATTACAAAAAGCTAAAGAATTATATGGTCACAAACATCAAGTTATATTTTTACCTTGGGATTTTTTTATTTTTATTAATCTTTTTTTTCGCTTTTTAGATATAAAACTGATCCTCTTATTTGAAACAGAAATATGGCCCTATTTAATTTACAAAGCCCATAAACTCAATATTCCAGTAATCTTGCTCAATGGCCGTCTTAGCAAAAGATCAGCAAGCTTATACAAACAAACTCGCTTACTAATGACCCCTATTTTTAAAAAAATGGATAAACTTTTTGTTCAATCGGATAAACACTTAGAGCGATTTTGCAACTTAGGGGTTGATTTTAAAGAGATAGAAGTTGTTGGCTCTGTGAAATATGATATTGAACCTGCAAAAAAAACATCATCAGAAAACAAACTGCCAAACAAATTTATTCTTGCTGCAAGCACTCACAAGGGAGAAGAGGAAATTGTTTTGAATGCCTACAAAACATTTAAGCAAAATAATCCATCACACCGAAATGTAAAACTAGTTATATGCCCAAGACATCCCGAGCGAGCTAATTCTGTAAAAAGTTTATGCAATGAAATGGGATTTGATGGCGAGATATTTTCTTGTGTGGATCGTGATTCCCAGCCCGAAGTTATCATTATAGATAGAATTGGCCTATTAAATACTTGCTATATGCTCTCAAGCTGTGCCTTTGTTGGCGGAAGCCTTATCAATCATGGAGGTCATAATCTTGCTGAACCTGCATGCAATAAAACACCAATTATTATTGGCCCATACACATTTAACTTTGAAGAAATGTCATCAGAATTCATTTCAAGTGATTCCGCAGTAGTAGTTCATAATCAATTAGAGCTTGGTAATGCATTTAATAAATTAATTAATGATGTGAATTATTCTTCTTCATTAATAGCTAACGCAGAAGAAGTTTTTAATAAGAACAAAGGCTCTACTCAAAGACAAGGCTCATATATAATGAAACTATTGGAGTCAAAATGAAATTAATCACTGCAATTATTAAACCTTTTAAATTAGAAGAAGTTCGAGAAAGTCTAGATCAGTTAGGCATTACTGGCATGACCATTAGCGAAGTAAAAGGATACGGAAGGCAAAAAGGACATACCGAACTTTATCGAGGAGCTGAGTACGTAATTGATTTTCTCCCAAAAATTAAGATAGAAGTTGCTGTAAGAGATGATCAAACAGAGTCTATTGTTGAGGCAATAAGTACAGCTGCTTCCTCAGGAAAAATTGGAGATGGAAAGATTTTTATTTCATCCCTTGAAAAAGTTATTCGTATTAGAACTGGAGAACTTAACGAAGAGGCTCTTTAAACTTGGGTAATCAATCCAAGCCCACAGCTATATTTCTACTTGGACCTACTGCGTCAGGTAAAACTAGATGGGCAATTGAAATCATAGACAAATTTCCAAAAACATTTGAATTAATATCTGTTGACTCAGTTCAAGTCTATAAGGGTTGCAATGTTGGATCTGGTAAACCTGATCAAGATACGCTGAAAAAGTATCCACATTATTTGATAGATCACTGTTCAGTAAGCGAAATCTACAATGTAGCTCAGTTCATAAATGATGCCTCAATTCTTGCAAAAAAAATTGTTGATGATGGAAAAGTTCCATTATTTGTTGGGGGCACAATGATGTATTTCAAAAGTCTTTTTGAGGGCATTCACTCATTGCCTAATGCTGATTCCGCATTAAGAAAAAAGTTAGATGCTGAACTGAAAAAAAATGGGCCAAACAAACTGTTTGATCAATTGGTTAAATTAAATCCAATAAAAGCTAGAGAAATTTCACCTAATGATAAGCAAAGACTAATTAGGGCAATAGAGATAGAGCTCAGCCTAATAAATAATCAAGATAAAGGCTCTGCTAAATTAGGCATCAGAAATGAATTCAATATTATTCAGATCGGAATATTCCCAAATCAAAGGGCTGAATTACACGAAAGAATTGAAAAAAGGCAACCAAGTCTTGTAAATAAAAAATTGATTAATGAACTTGATGAATTGATTATGAATAATAATTTGGAAAAAACTCATCCTGTCTTGAAGGCAGTGAACTACAAGCAAGCGTTTATGGTGTTAGATGGTTCGCTAAAAGAGTCAGAGATGTTGGAAAAATCAATTTTTGGCACACGCCAATTAGCAAAAAGACAAATTACATGGATGAGAAGTTGGAAGGATTTAAATTTTTTTGACTTACATGAGCAAGACGCTGCAAGTGAATTCATTAAAAAGGGCTTAAAGTTATAAGTAATTCTTTAATTATTAACTTTCGCCCTCAAATACTAGATATAATCTTCATTTTAAAGGCAATAATGTGAACTGGGATAACCAAAACAACCAAGATCCATGGGGTCGAAATAATAACAATAATGATGGTCCTAACTTTGATGATCTAATGAAACAATTTTCTTTACTTTTTGGAGGAAATAAAAAACCAACTAATGGATCAGGGGGTTCAGGCAATAATTTCTCTTTCAAAAGAATCTTTACATATGGAATCTTCGGTCTCCTTATTATTTATGGGTCAATGTGTGTTTATCAGCTTGAAGCACCCGAGAGAGCAGTTGTACTAAGATTGGGAACATACTATCAAGAAACTGATGAAGGTTTAAATTTTATGATCGCTGGCATTGATGAACGATTTGTTGAGAATGTTGCCCTGACTAGACGTTTTTCTCAAACCGCAAATATGTTGACTCAAGATGAAAATCTAGTTGATGTTACGATTTCAATTCAATATCGAATAAAAAACCTTAAGGATTTTGTACTAAACGTTAACGAACCAGAAGCAAGTCTCCGCCAAGCTACAGAAAGTTCTTTACGCCATGTTGTTGGAGATAACTCACTCGAAGAAACACTTACTACAGGTAGGCAAATCTTAGCGCTGAATGTGCAAGAGAGACTGCAAAGCTATTTAGATCTATATGCCACTGGTTTAATAGTTCAGCAAGTAAACATAGAAAAGACAGATCCGCCAACTGCCGTTAAGGAAGCCTTTGATGATGTTGTGGCTGCCAGAGAGGATAAAGTTAGACTTCAGAACGAAGCTGAAAGATATGCTTTATCCATTGTCCCAGAGGCTCGTGGTCAAGGATTTGCTAGGGTACAAGCTGCAGAGGCATATCGAGAAGAAGTAATCGCAAATGCAGAAGGTGAAGTTGTTAGATTTGAAAAGCTTCTAGCAGAGTATCAAAAAGCGCCAAAAGTAACGCGTGATAGGCTTTATCTTGATGCAATCCAAAGCGTCTTATCTAACTCAACAAAAATTATGGTGGATGTAGAGGGGGGAAATAACCTGCTTTATCTTCCACTTGATAAAATCATGGAGCAAAATAAAAAAGCGGAGGATGACGATGAATAGATCGAATCTTATATTAATTCTTTCTGCCCTGATCATAGCAATTATTGTTAACAGCATTTATATAGTTAATGAAAAGGAAAAAGCATTGGTAACTCAATTTGGTGAGGTGATCAAACCAGATGTTGAGGTTGGAATCCATTTCAAAGTTCCGCTTATTCAGAGTGTTAGAAAATTCGATGCAAGATTACAAAGTCTTGATGAAGAACCCAACAGAATACTTACGGTTGAAAGTAAATACCTTCTGGTTGATTCATTTGTAAAATACAAAATTGTTGATGTATTAACTTTTTATAAAGCAACTACTGGAAGCTTTCTTACACTTAATAATCTGCTTGGTCAGAGAACAGAATTTGAACTCAAAAATCAGTTTGGTCAGAGAACCGTTACAGAGCTTGTTTCCGGTGAGCGAGACGAGATGATGACTTCTATGACAAATAATCTTGGTGCATCCGTAGCTGATCTTGGGGTTGAAATTATTGATTTCAGAGTTAAAAGAATTGATCTACCATCAGAGCTTAGCAGCTCAGTTTTCGAGAGAATGCGTACAGAAAGAAATAGGCTTGCTGAAGAGTTAAGATCTGAAGGTAAAGAGCTATCTAATGAAATACGCTCAAAAGCAGACAAGCAGAAAGTTATTATTCTTTCAGAGGCCTATAAGCAAGCTGAACAGATTCGTGGTGAAGGCGATGCCAAAGCCGCAGCTATTTATGCCAATGCTTTTTCAAAAGACCCTGAGTTTTATGAATTCACAAGAAGCATAAAGGGGTATACCAGTACTTTCCAAAATAAGGCAGATGTATTGTTAATAGATCCCAAGTCTGATTATTTTAAGTATCTTAATAAATCTGACGGTACTCAAAAGCCCTAACTAATGAATTCCACCCTAATTCTTGGATTGCAATGGGGTGATGAAGGAAAAGGCAAAATTGTTGATGCTCTTTGTAAAGAGGGCTCATTAGTTTGCAGATTTCAAGGCGGACATAACGCTGGTCATACAATTAAGGTTGATGGTTCCCAAAAAGTTCTTCATTTAATTCCTTCAGGAATCATGCACTCATCTTCGAGCTGCATTATTGGTAATGGGGTTGTGATTTCCTTGCCAGCACTCAATGAAGAAATTGAGATGTTGTCTGATAGTGGCATATCCGTTAAAAACCGACTACATATAAGTAATGATTGCCCTTTAATTTTGCCGACCCACATTGCCATTGATCAAGTTCGTGATAAGCATGAGTGTATTGGCACGACTGGAAGAGGTATCAGTCCAGCTTACGAAGATAAGGTAGGAAGAAGATCATTAAAATTTGGAGATCTTGCTGATCTTGAACTTCATAGATCTAAGATTTCTGAGCTAGTTAAATACCACAATCAATTACTTACTAAAATTTACGAAAGTACTCCTATCGATATCGATCTTGTAATCGAGGAACTTACTAATTTTAGGAAACTACAAACTAATTTTGGTTGTGACACTTATAAAATTTTGCACAAAAGTATTAAAGAAAAAAAAGAGATAATATTTGAGGGAGCACAAGGCTCCATGCTTGATATTGATCATGGTACTTATCCCTATGTAACCTCATCAAGCACAACTGCCGGTGGTGTTTCATCAGGTCTTGGGGTTGGTCCAAAACAGATTAATAAAATTCTGGGAATTACAAAAGCTTATACAACAAGAGTGGGAGAGGGCCCATTTCCTACTGAATTATTTGACGAAGATGGTGCAACCTTGGCTAAAATTGGTCATGAGTTTGGTGCTTCAACCGGAAGACCCAGAAGATGTGGATGGCTTGATCTGCATGCATTAAAAAAAATTATATTTATAAATTCAGTTACAGAATTATGCATTACTAAATTAGATGTTATGGATAGTTTCAAGTCGATTAAGGCTTGCATTGATTACGAAGACGGTAAGCCGTTATATAAGACTTTTCAGGGCTGGCATGAAGAGATATCAGATATAAAAAAATTTGAAAAATTACCAATACCTGCTCAAAAATATATATCATATATTGAAGATTATCTAAAAGTTCCTGTTACAGTAGTTTCTGTTGGGCCTGATAGAGATCAAACCGTTCACAAGTAATTTAAAAAATCTTTGGGGGTTTTTATGAAGAACGTCTTAACCTCAATAGTTCTTTTAGCAGTTTTTTCAGTCGTCATTTTCTTTGTTGGAGGAATATTTAAACTTTACGGGACCCTAGAGGGTCCTGGGGAAATATTAGGCGACAAAGTTCCAGAATATGTTATTCAGAAAAGGGAGCAAAGAATATCTAAAATTGCAGATGATCTGGGAGTCGAATCAGAGAAACAAATTCTCTTTGGTGACTTGCATGTCCATACAACATATTCTACTGATGCATTCATGTGGTCTTTACCTTATTTTAATGGCCCGGGAGCATCACCAATATCGGATGCATGTGACTTTGCTAGATTTTGTTCCGCACTAGATTTTTGGTCTATTAATGATCATGCTGAGGCGTCAACACCTAGAAAGTGGTTAGATACTAAAGAGAGTATTCGTCAATGTAATAACATTGCAGAAGGTACCAATGATTTAGTTAGCTTTCTCGGTTGGGAGTGGACACAAGTTAGTGACGTTCCTGAAAATCACTTTGGTCATAAGAATGTCATCTTTTTAGATACTGAAGAAAATGCCGTGCCCCCTAGGGCAATTGGATCTGGAGGTATATCACCATTAGTGATGCGGCTAGGGTTGCCATGGACTATGTCATTGGTTCCCGCAACCTTAGATCTAGATAATCGAGAAAGATATTTTGCTTTTGATAAATTTTTTGAAGAAATACAGAACACTCCAATTTGTGAAAGAGGCGCCTCCTCAAAGAGCCTTCCATTAGATTGTTATGAGGAAGCTGAGGATCCAAATATCTTATTTTCTAAGCTAAAGGAGTGGGATACTCCATATATGGTTATTCCTCATGGAACAACATGGGGTTATTACACGCCAGCAACTTCAGATTGGATGAAGCAACTTGTTGATTATCAAGATGATGAATCTCAATTTTTATTTGAGATTTACTCAGGGCATGGAAACAGTGAGGAGTATAGACCTTGGAGTGATGCTCTAGAAAATGAATCTGGAGATCTATTTTGTCCTGAGGCAACCGAAGAATTTTTACCAACCTGCCAACAAGCAGGAAGAATCATGGCACAAAGGTGTGAAGATGCAGGCCTAGATGAGAAAACCTGCAACGATCTCTCTGAAAAAACAAAATCTTATGCAGCAAACATGGGTTCAGCAGGATTTGGGGCAGTCAATGAGACAAGGGGTGATGATTTTATTAATGCAGGACAATGCATGGATTGTTTCTTGCCTGCATTTAATTATCGCCCTCTCGGTTCTGCTCAATATATCTTGGCTTTGAGAGATTTTACTGATCCAGAAAATCCAAAACGATTTAAATTTGGATTTATGGGATCAAGCGATAATCATAATGCTCGACCAGGAACAGGGTATAAAGAGTTATTTAGAAATAGAAATACTGAAGCAAGAGGATGGGCAGATCCTATATCAGAGTTCTTAGCTGATACCAGAAGACCAAAAGGAGAGCTTGAACCCACATACCTCAGATTTGGAGGGGATAGAGAAATAACCAGCATTATCGATTTAAATATTGTGACTGATTCAGAGCGTCAAAGCGCTTATTTTATGAGCGGCGGATTGATTGCGGTTCACTCTAACTCCAGATCACGCGAAGATATTTGGGATGCTATGGAGAATAAAGAAACATACGCAACTTCTGGTCCAAGAATACTTTTATGGTTTGATGCTTTTGAAAGCAATACACGCCATCATATGGGATCTGAATTATTTGCATCAGAATCACCTAAGTTCAAAGTAAAAGCTGCTGGTTCTCTGATCCAGAAACCTGGCTGTCCAGATTATAGTGATCAGGCTCTCAGTCAAGAAAGGCTTGAAAAAATTTGTAATCTTGAATGCTATAACCCGAGCAATGAAAGAAGAAAAATTGATAGGATTGAGATTGTTAAAATCTTACCGCAACAATTTGCGGGTGAACCTATTCAGGATTTAGTCACTGAATCATGGATGGTTTTTGATTGTGATGATACAAGCTGTGAAATCGAGTTCACTGATGAACAATTTAAATTTGGTAAAAGAGATGCAATTTATTATGTGAGAGCCATAGAGGAAGCTTCGCAGGCCTTATCAGCAGATCCACTAAGATGTGAATTTGATGAATTTGGAAATTGCATTCAAACAAAAATATGCCAAGAAGGATATAGAAAGACAGAAGAGTGTATAGGGCCAGTAGAACATAGAGCCTGGTCTAGTCCAATCTACTTGAACTATAAGTCGTAAATTTTCTCTAGCTTTGCATTGATAAATTTATAGGCGCTTTCGTTAGAGAATTTTCTAGCCAACCTAATACTTTCATCAAATATAACTTCTTTTGGAAGCTCTTTAAGGCCTCTTTCAATTAATGCATAGGCCATGATTGCTTTATCAATTACTTGATAATTATCACCCTTATTTGTTGAATCAAGTGATTTAATGATTTGTTCTTCATTTTTAAAAAAATACTTAAGTCTAGATTTCAATAAATCAAAACTAATTTTTTTAGGATTATTTTCCTTCGTGAACTGTTGCATCAGCAGCTCAACGCTTGAAGGTTCCATTAAGCTTTGATAGAGGGCTTGAATGATACACTCGCGTGTCTTTACAGAGACCTTATGCTTTGCGAGGTTTTTGGCCATTAATTATTTCGAAGAGCAAGGATTTCTAGGGCTGACTGGGCAAATTCTTTTCCCTTGTTTAGCTTTTCAGGGTTTGCTCTTTTTAGTGCCTGCTCTTCATTCTCTGTAGCTAACAGCCCCATGATCACCGGCTTATCATTTTTAATCATAAGATCCATCAATCCCTGAGTTACTGTCTCAGAGATCAATTCATAATGAGTCGTTTCTCCTCTTATAACTACACCAAGAGGGATAATAAGATCACATTTGCTGATTAATTTTTGGGCACCAGCAATAAGCTCCCATGAGCCTGGAACTTCACAAATCTCGATGAGCTTAATGCCAGAAGCCTCCAAGTGGTTGACTACTTCTGATGCAAGCATGTTAACTACCTCATGATTCCATTTGGATTTTATAATCCCAATTTTCCAAGAGGGATCAGCTGTTACTGCTTGAAAATTAAAGCTTGATTCGCTCATTTCTCAAATCCTATAACCTCAAGATCAAATCCAGATATGGATGGATACTTTACTGGTGTGGCCAGTAATTTGATTCTTCTAAGTCCCAATTCTTTTAAAATTTGAGAACCAATGCCAACCGTCTTAGTTTCTGGTTGGGGTACATTTTTTTTGCCCTCTAAGTCCATCATGATTGATTGATTCTTTTGCTCAGTTCCAATCATCAATAAGACGCCACATTTAGATTCATGAATCTTTTTTAATGCCTCCTTAATATTCATGCGTTTTCCAAAACCATCCATCCCGATCATGTCATGCAGAACATTTGGCACATGAACTCTTACTAAAGGCGCATCTGATTTCTTAATATTTCCAACTTCAAAAGTTAAATGTAAGTTTTGAAAAATTGAGTCTTCCCAGGCTTTTAACTTAAAACTCATTCCGTCAATGGTTATTGTTTTTGAATAAAGTTTCTCAACAGTTTTTTCTTTAAGTGTTCTGTAATGAATTAAATCAGCAATAGTTCCAATTTTAAGCTTATGAGTCTTTGCGAATGCTATCAAATCATCGCGTCTAGCCATGGTTCCATCTTCGTTCATAATTTCACAAATCACCCCAGCCGCTCCCTTATTTGCAAACTTTGCCAAGTCACAAGCAGCTTCCGTGTGTCCTGCTCTACTTAGTACGCCACCTTCAGAAGCTCTCAGCGGAAATATGTGACCAGGCTGAACTAAGTCAGATGGTTTTGCATTTTTTGCTGCAGCAGCTTTAATAGTATGAGCTCTGTCTGATGCGGAAATTCCAGTAGAGATACCACTTGCAGCTTCAATTGAAACAGTGAAAGCAGTTCCATGTTTGGTACGATTATAATTTGTCATCATCGGCAGGTTTAGCTGATCACATTTTTCGGGTGACAGGGTCAGGCAAACTAAGCCTCTTCCTTTAGATACCATGAAGTTAATTATCTCCGGCGTTACAGAGTCGGCAGCACATACTAGATCGCCTTCATTTTCTCTATCCTCGTCATCTAGAAGAATAACCATCTTTCCAGATTTAATGTCTTTAATTAACGCTTCTGTTGAATTAAATTCCATTAGCTTTCTTATTTATATAAGTAACTTTTATATCTTCACCAAAATTTTCTATCGAATGAACCTTTGTAAGGGTGTCAATAATCTTGTCAGCTTTATCATCCATAGCCTTTAGACCCTTGCTACCCAAAATTCTTGGGGCAGTATATACGATGAGCTCATCAAAATATCCTTTTTTGATAAATGAAGAAATTATGCCTTTTCCTCCTTCGACAAGAATACTGGTATAACCTCTTAATATTAGTTCTTTAAAAAGTTTCTGTAATCCATTTCTCTTATTTGTTTGAATGCAGGTTATTTTGTTCGAATATTTTTCAGGCACAATAAGTTTCTCCGAAGTAACAAAAAAAATGTGGGAGAAGTTTTTAAAAATATTTTTTTGAATGAGTCTTCCAAAATTATTCCCGACGATTATTTTTGCTGGCTGGATTTTAATTTTTGATTCCGGTCTTGATGTTAATCTAGGATTGTCCAACCTTAATGTATTGGCACCAATCAGGATTGAGCTGTGCTCTTTACGTATATTTTGCACATCTTGTTTTGAACGAGCATTGCTTATTTGAATACCTCTTTTAGCTTGATAGCCAATCATTTGGTCCAATGTTTGGGCATATTTAATCGTAATAAAAGGTCGCTTGAATTTTTGGTTCACAATAAAGACCTTATTCAGCTCTTTTGCTTCATCTGATGCAGCTCCAACTTCAACTTTGATGCCCGCTGCTCTTAATTTATTTATGCCTTTTCCGTTTATTCTGGGATTTGGATCTTTCATCGAGCAAACAACCTTGGCTGCTTGAACACGGATAATTGAATCGGTGCAGGCAGGCGTGTTGTTTTTAATTGAGCAGGGCTCAAGGTTTACAAAAAAACAAGAGTTTTTAAGCAGTTCTTTTGATTTATCCTTACCAAATCTTGCTTGGCAATCCTTAATTGCATTTACCTCAGCATGATCTTGTCCGTATTTCTTATGCCATCCTTCACCAATAATCTTGCCTTTCTTAGTGATAACACACCCAACCATAGGATTCGGTGCAACTTTTCCTATACCCTTTTTTGCTAAAGTTATTGTTTGAGAGATGAAGTCTTTCGAACTCATTTTTTAGTGGTTTTAGATCGCTTTTTTTCCTTTGAGAGGGTTGATATTTCCTGAGCAAACTCTTCAATATCCTGAAAATCTCTATAGACAGATGCAAATCTTACGTAAGCGACCTGATCAACAGACTTTAACGATTTCATTACAATTTCACCCAGCATTCTCGATGGAATTTCTCTTTCTCCAAGTTGCCGAATCTGAGTTAAAACGTTCCCAAAAAGTGCATCTACCTCTTCAGATGATAAGGGTCTTTTCTCAAGTGCTCTGAGCATCCCTGCTTTGAGTTTTGTTCCATTAAAAGGCTGCCTTTCCCCGTCGCTTTTTATAATTCTTGGGAGCGCAAGGTCAGCTGTCTCAAAAGTTGTAAACCTGGCCTTACAAAGCTCGCATTCTCTTCGCCGCCTTATTTGAGTACCATCGCCAACCAGTCTTGAATCAATAACTTTTGTATCTTGTGCTTGGCAAAACGGACAATGCATTACTTATAAACTGGAAAGGCTGCGCAGAGCTCTTCAACTTCTCCTTTAATCTTATTAATGTTTTCATGATTATCTAAATCAAGAACCACGTCACATATCCAGTTAGAAAGTTGTTCAGTTTGATCTTCTTTAAAACCCCTTGTAGTGATCGCTGCAGTTCCTAATCTAATTCCTGAAGTAACGAATGGGGATTGTGGATCATTGGGGACAGTGTTTTTATTGACAGTAATATTTGCTTTGCCAAGAGCTGCTTCAGAATCTTTACCAGTAATCTCATGCGACCTTAAGTCCATTAAAACAATATGATTATCCGTACTTCTTCTCACAACATCGATCCCTCTATCCATAATAGTTTTGCACATAACTTTTGCATTTTTTACTACTTGCTGCATGTAGATTTTGAATTCTGGCTCTAGAGCTTCTTTAAAACATACTGCCTTTGCAGCAACAACATGCATTAGTGGGCCGCCTTGAGATCCGGGAAATACTGCTGAATTAAGCTTTTTTTCAAGATCAGGATTACTTTTGGCCAAAATTATTCCTGATCTAGGACCTCTAAGGGTTTTATGAGTGGTTGATGTTACTACATCAGCAAATGGCACTGGGGAAGGATAAACTCCAGCTGCAATTAAGCCCGAAACATGCGCCATGTCTACCAAAAAATAAGCCCCAACCTCATTAGCAATATCTGCAAAATTTCCCCAATCAACAATTCCAGAAAATGCTGAAAAGCCAGCAATGATAAGTTTTGGGTTATGTTTTTTTGCCAAATCTCTTACTTGGTCATAATCAATATCGTGAGTTTCAGGGTTTAGGCCGTATTGAAAAGCGTTGTAGTTTCTACCAGAAAAATTAACTTTTGCACCATGAGTAAGGTGACCGCCATGATCAAGCGACATACCTAGGATATTATCATTAGGCTCTAGCATTGCTAAAAATGCTGCAGCATTTGCGGATGAACCTGAATGCGGTTGAACGTTTGCATAGTCAGCTTGATAAAGCTCTTTAGCACGTTCAATCGCTAAATGTTCAGCTATATCAACAAACTCACAGCCCCCATAATATCTTTTATCTGGGTAACCTTCGGCATATTTATTAGTAAGCAAAGATCCTTGAGCTTCAAGTACTCGTTTGCTTGCATAATTCTCTGAAGCAATAAGTTCTATATGATCTTCCTGTCGGATTGATTCATCCTGCATTGCTCGCCACAAATCCACATCATAATCAGCAATATCTGAGGGATTAGAAAAAATTAAATCAGCATGAGATTTCATCATTACTCCAAAAAATAGGTTTAATTAATTAAGTTATTATTCTAATTTATCTAAGGTCTTTTGTGGGCAAATGGCCTAATTCTTTTAGGATTAATTGCTTTACAAATCTTACACTCCAGTGCAAAGCATTCATGTGCTTGGCAAAACTCCCTGCCCCAAAAGATTATCTGTAGATGCAGTTTATTCCATGATTCTTCAGGAAAGATACGCTTAAGATCTTTTTCAGTTTGAGTGACGTTTTTACCGTCGGTAAGCTTCCATCTTTGAGCCAAACGGTGAATGTGAGTATCAACTGGAAAGGCAGGATGACCAAATCCTTGACTCATAACAACTGATGCTGTTTTGTGCCCAACTCCTGGAAGATTTTCAAGCGCATTTAAGTTTTCAGGCACTTTTCCTCCATAATCTTTTACGAGTATTTTTGAAAGCAGTTTTATCGCTTTTGATTTTTTAGGGCCTAAGCCGCACGGCTTAATGATGCTATAAATTTTTTTTTCTGAAAGTTTTGACATGGATAGAGGATTATCTGCAACATTAAATAAATCAGGCGTAACCTCATTAACCCTTTTATCAGTGCACTGTGCAGACAATAAAACTGCAATTAGTAGAGTGTAAATATCATCATGATTCAAAGGCACAGGTGTTTCGGGATATTGTTTATTAAGAATGCAAGCTATTAAATTAGCTTTTTGTTTTATTTTCATAAGTTAAATCGGAAGTTTTAGCACTAAAAATAGAGCTAAATAAATATTCTAAAAACTTGCTGAACACTTTTATTAAGGTATATCATAGCTAAAAGATCCATTTAGGGGGGTATCTTATGGAAAGGTTTTTATTAAGTTTTATCTTTGTTTTCTCTTTTGCTCTTCCAGTATTTGCACAGGAAAGAGTTATTGAGGAAGTAATAGTTACATCAACTAAGAAAGAGGAGTCTGTTCAAGACTTGCCTATTTCAATTCAAGCTTTATCAGGTGATGATCTTGAAGAAAGACAAATCTTCGATGTGCAAAGTCTGTCACAAAACGTACCAGGTTTTGTCCACTCGAAAGCTTTGGGTTCAGGAATATCAATTTTCATAAGAGGATCTGGCCCACAGGGTGTGGGGGCTTCAACTGT